>OIZI01000735.1_pt1 | contig 15758 bp, 14 predicted proteins | sample 1588441 | NCBI WGS metagenome assembly OIZI01 (sample SAMN03283284) | human gut metagenome | biome: human-associated habitat; material: feces | host: Homo sapiens | place: Peru | collected 2012
CCGTTAAGCTTGCCGCAAAGGGCTATGGGGTGACCATTTTTGAATGGCAGGATAAAATCGGCGGCATTCTGCAATACGGTATTCCGGAATTCCGTCTACCCAAAAGCCTGCTGGAGCGGTACCGGAAGCAGCTGGAGGCCATGCGCCATGACCATTTCTAATGCGAGCGATCCCGTTGGCCTCTACTACGGGTTCGGATTTTTTGTCCGGTGCGGTGAGGCAAAGCGTGGGTTGATGCAAATACCTCTTGACAAATAATACTATGTAATGTATAGTACTACTCGAAAGGAGGTATTCCATGGACATTCAGTTAAAGCGGGGGCTGCTGGACGTGTGTGTGTTGGCGGCGATTCAGTATGAAGATGGCTATGGCTACCAGATTATCAAGGATATTCACCCCTATGTGGAGATTTCGGAGTCCACGCTCTATCCTATATTGCGGCGGATGGAAAATGCGGGGCTTCTGACGGTGCGGACCGCGGAGCACAACGGGCGGCTGCGGAAGTATTATCACATCACCCAGGCGGGGCTGGACCGGCTGGAGGCGTTTCGGCAGGAATGGCAGGAAATAATGGCAATTTACAATTTTGTGGTACGGGAGGAAACAGGCCATGAATGAGGGATTGTATCGGAATTATGATTTGTGGCTGCGGCTTTCCATGGAAACCGCGCTGCGGCAGCCTTGGCAGGAGGAGGCCATTCGGGAGCCTCAGCAGCCGAAGAAGAAAAAGAGAACGCTTAGGAGGAACGGAAGATGACCAAGCAGGAGTTTTTGGACAAGCTGGAAGCGGGGCTTGCGGGCACCAATGAGGAAGAACAGGTCCTGGAATTTTACCGGGAGATGATTGCCGACCGGGTGGAGGACGGCATGTCCGAGGAGGAGGCTGTGGCCCAGGTGGGGACCGTGGAGGAGATTCTGGCAAGCTGTGTCCAGAGCGTTACGGTGGTGCACCGGCAGAACACGGAGCAAACCGGTGAAATCCGCCGGGTGGTGATTCGGGAGCGGGAATTTGACATTCAGATTCTCCCCACGGAGGAGCCCCGTTATCGCCTGGAGGGGCAGGACCGGTATCACGAGGTGAGTCTGGAAAACGGCACCCTGCGGATTCTTCGGAACAAGGAGCCCCTGCCCCGGCGGCTGTTCTCCAGCCAATCGGGGGAGATGACCCTGTATCTGCCCCGGGGGTGCTATGAAAGCCTGGACATCACCACCGCCAGCGGCAATATGGAAATTCAGCAGGACTTTGCCTCCGTCCGGGTTTCCGGTGCCAGCAGTGATATTACCCTCTCCGGCACCTTCGGCGGCAGGGTGGACATCCAGACCGCCAGCGGCGATGTGGAGCTAAACGGCGTTTTCGGGGACACCCTGCAGGTGCAGACCGCCAGCGGCGACGTAGCCCTCCATAATATCCTGGCGGACACTCTGGAAATCCACTGCGCCAGCGGCGATTTGGATTTGAACCGGGTCTGTGGGCAGACCCTGGTGCTGGAGAGCAAGAGCGGAGACATGGACCTGGTGGACACCCTGTCCAAAGGTGGCTTCCGCTGCAAGACGGTCAGCGGCGATATGGAGCTGCGGCGGGTGGACGGGCCGGATATGGACCTGGAAACCGTCAGCGGCGATATTTCCGGCTTCTTGCTCCACGGCAAGCATTTCACCACCCGCACGGTTTCCGGCGACTTCGCCCTGTGCGGTGGCACTCCCGAGGGGACTTGCCGGATTGTGACGGTCTCCGGGGATGTGCGGCTGGGGCTTGCGGAAGAACAGTAAAGACGGGGCAAAGGCCCGATTGTAAAGTTCTCACCGGAAATTTTACACAATCTTTACTCTAAAACGATATCCTCCTTTACTTGGGCAGACTATAGTAAAAACGTAAAAAGAGTGTATCAAGGAGGAAAAAGAAAAATGAAGATTGATTTTAATGCCAAGAAGGGCTTTATCTGTGATATGGACGGTGTGCTGTATCACGGCAACCGGATTCTGCCGGGGGCCGCAGAGTTTGTGCGGTGGCTCCAGGAGAATCAGAAGGAATATCTGTTTCTGACCAACAACAGCGGCATGACCCCCAAGGAGCTGCAGCAGAAGCTGGCACGGATGGGGCTGGACGTGCCGGAGGAGCATTTTTATACCAGCGCCCTGGCCACAGCCGCCTTTTTGAAGGCCCAGGCCCCGGGCTGCTCGGCCTTTGTGATTGGGGAAGCGGGGCTTCTCAACGCCCTGTATGACGCGGGCATCACCATGAACGATGTCAACCCCGAGTATGTGGTTATCGGCGAGGGCCGGACCTACTCGCTGGACACCCTGACCCGGGCTGTCAACCTGGTGCTGGGGGGTGCCAAGCTCATCGGAGCCAATTCCGATGTGTCCGGCAACATTGAAAAGGGCATCGCCCCCGCCTGCCGGGCGCTCATCGCCCCGGTGGAAATGGCCACGGGGAAGCAGGCCTATTTCTGCGGTAAGCCCAATCCCCTGATGATGCGCACCGGCCTGCGGCTGCTGGGCTGCCACTCCGAGGAGGCGGTGGTCATCGGTGACCGGATGGATACGGACATCATCGCCGGTACGGAAAGCGGCATCGATACGGTGCTGGTTCTCTCCGGTGTCTCCGACCGGGAGACCCCCAAGACCTTCGCCTACCAGCCCACGGTGATTCTCGACGGCGTAGGCGACATCTGCAAGGGGCAGGCGTAAAACAGAAAAATAGTACAAAGTAGGGGCGGCTACCATGTCGCCCGCAACCAGACGGGCCTGAGCGTTTCATTTCTGACGCTCAGGCCCGCCGGTTTGCGGGCAGCTGATAGCTGCCCCTACATTTTTTTTTTGATTTTGACTTTGCGGCGTTACCGCACCGCCTGCTTTGCCTGTTCCGTGTGCCGGAACTTGTTCAGGAAGCGCTCTCTGCGCTTTCTGCGGCGGTCCTTGATTTCCAGGCGCTCGCCCAGGTCCCGGCTGCCCACGCCGTACACCAGGTACAGAATCAGCCCGGACACCACCATGATAAACACGGTGCTGGCGCAGCGGCGGCCGGAGGCGTTGATGTTATAGCCGTACATGCCCTCCTCGGCGCACATGCTCTGAATGACCATGGCGTAGGTGGTGCCGTAGGAGCTGGCGAAGGTGGCGGACATATCGTACTCCGTAAACAGGGCGTTAAAGTTCAGGGCGAATACGGCCAGAACGCTGGACATGATAATGGGCAGCTTGACCTTCAGGAAGGTACGCACCTGACTGGAGCCCAGGTTCCGGGCGGCATCCTCCAGCTCCTCGTCGATGGCGTAGAAGCTGGCCTTGATCATCCGCAGGGAGAAGGGCAGCTTGGTCACGATGTAGGCCATGACAATCAGGAGCCGGACGTTCTGGGCGTAGTACAGGTTGTTGCCGCCCACATAGAAGATGCTTTCGGAATTGAAGAAGGTCCGGTAGGAGTAGCAGATGAGGATGGTGGGCAGCAGCCAGGGGAACAGCAGGGTGTATTCCAGCACCTTGCCGCTGGCCTTTTTGCGGTTTTTGAAGATGTAGTTGCAGGCCACCACCACGATGATGCAGGCCAGGGCCGCGGCGATGATGGACATGACAAAGCTCAGCTTGATGCCGCTCAAAGTCGCCTCGTTGGAGAACAGGCCGGAAATGGCATCCTTGCGCAGCTTGTAGGTGCCCCGGTTGGTCAGGTACTCGTAGTCCCGGGAGCCGAAAAAGTTCAGCATGCTCCAGGAGGTCAGGTCCAGGGTTTTCAGGCGGATGGCCTTATAGGTCTGGAAGGAGAACAGGACAATCATGACAACGGGGGTCATGTAGATGATGAAGAGCACGTAGGCGTAGATATGGGCAAGGACGTTGCCAATCTTGCTGTTGATCTTCTGCTTAACAAGTTTCGCCTTGGTCTTGGAGACGGACAGGTAGTGGCCCTTGGATTCGTAGGCCGTCAGCACCGTCAAAAGCACAATGGTGAAGATGGCCAGCATCACGGACAGCAGCGCCGCTCGGGCCTGGGGGAAGGCCTCGTCCGCGGTGGAGGAGCCGGCCAGACGGACAATCTCCGGGTTAATGGAGTCGTAGCCCAGAAGGGTGGGGGCGGACATGGCGCACAGACCGGTGATAAAGGTCATGACCGTCAGAGAGAAGATGGTGGGAACCAGGGTGGGGAAGACCACCTTAAAGAGCACCTTAAAGGGGCCCGCGCCCATGTTCCGGGCGGCTTCCACCGTATTGTAGTCGATGCCCCGGATGGCGTTCCGCAGGAACAGAGCGTGGTTGCTGGTACAGGCGAAGGTCATGGTAAAGAGCACCGCCCGGAAGCCGGAGAACCAGTTCTTGTTCATATTGGGGAAGATTTTTGCCAGCTGGGAGGTGATGATGCCGTCGCTGTCGTAGAGGAACAGATACCCGGTGACCAGGGCCACGCCGGAGTAAATCATGGTGGTCATGTAGCCAAGCCTTAGAATCTTGGCACCCTTGATGTCAAAGTACTCCGTCAGCAGGACGATGGAGATGCCCACGATGTTCACGGTAATGACCAGGCACACCGCAAGCTTCAGGGAGTTCAGCACATACCGGCCCATGCTTCCGGCGAAGAAGAACTTGATGACGGCCCAGGGGGCTTTGGTCCCGTCGGGCTTGACGGTTGTGAAGATGCTGGCCAGGGTATTGAAGCAGGGAATCAGCATAAAGCCCAGGAACAGGTACAGATACAGCGCAAAGCCGATAAACTTTGGAATGCTCCGTTTGTCCAGGCGGATGGGGGCCTTTTTCATTGGGCGCTCGCCTCCTGTTCGGGAGGATAGGCCATAATATCCCGGGGGTTCAGCACGGCCTTGACCCGCTGGCCCGGCTCGTAGATATTGATGCCGTCGTTCTTTTCAATGACCTTGATGGTCTGGCTGCCCAGGTCAATGTAGTACTTGATGTACAGGCCGTAGTACTCCCGGCTGGTGACGGTACCTTCCAGCACCACGTCTCCGGCCTTGGGCGGGACGTTGACGTGAATACGCTCCAGGCGGATGTAGTTGTGCATTTTAGGGTCAGCCCCGAGGACGCGGCTGACCTCGTCGCTGAGGCGGTTGATGTCACCGATGAAATTACAGACAAACTCCGTGGCGGAGTGATTATAGACCTCGTTGGGGGTTCCAATCTGCTCAATGGAACCTTTGTTGAACACCGCAATTCGATCGGAAAGGGTCAGGGCCTCTTCCTGGTCGTGGGTGACATAGATGGTGGTGATGCCGAATTCCCGCTGCATCCGCTTTAGCTCGTTCCGCAGCTGCACCCGGAGCTTGGCATCCAGGTTGGAAAGAGGCTCGTCCATGCAGATAATGGCGGGGCCGGTGACCAGGGCCCGGGCGATGGCCACACGCTGCTGCTGGCCGCCGGAGAGCTGGGAGACGGCTTTTTGAAGCTGCTCGTCGGAAAGGTCCACCTTTTTGGCGATTTCCCGGACTCTCTTGTCGATTTCCGGCTTTTTCAGCTTCTTGATTTTCAGACCGAAGGCGATGTTGTCGTAGACGGTCATGGTGGGGAACAGGGCGTAGCTCTGGAAGACAATGCCGATGTTCCGCTCCTCAATGGGCACATGGGTGATATCCCGGTCCTTGACCCGAATGGTTCCGGAGACCGGGTCGATAAAGCCGGTAATGGTGCGCAGAGTGGTGGTTTTTCCACAGCCGGAGGGGCCAAGGAAGGTAAAGAACTCTCCTTCCCGCACAGTGACATTAATACTGTGCAGGGCCTCGAAGGTTCCAAAACGGACTACGATATTGTCCAACTGGATCATTTTTTCATTCATGCGGCGGCACCCTTTCTTGAATAACCTGTGTAAAATTTGATTTGGAATTTTTGCTGAGATAAAGGATTGGGGGCTGCCAAAAGAAGTTGTCATTGCGAACCAGTGACCGATGTCACTGGTGTGGCAATCCCCCGGTCAGGGGGGAAGGCCCCCGGATTTCCTTTTTGAAATGTTTGAAAATCCGGGGGATTCCCACGCCAGTGCGCGCACTGGCTCGGAATGACACCACTTTTTAACAGCCCCACAATTGGAAAAACGTGTTTAGGCGGTGGCCTGGGTCAGGGCAGCCCAATCCAGGGTGTCCCAATTCGGCTCTGCGGTGGCGGAAGCCTCATCCTTCCAGAAGAAGCCCAGGTTGGTCATGATGTTGGTCCACTCAGCGCTGTGGGCGGCCACATACTCGGCGTAGGTCAGGCCGGTATCACCGACGGTGGTACGGGCGAAGTTCTTCAGGGTGTAGATTTCGGGCACGCCGTCGGGGTACAGGATGGCGGCAGCAGCCTGGTTGCAGGGATAGGTGTCGAACTCGTCGCCCCAAGCGGCCTGCACTTCGGCGGAGCCGAACCACTCGGCAAAGGCCTTCACAGCCTCGGTCTGCTCTTCGGTACGGCCGGCCTTGTCAAGGATGCCCAAGTACTCGGCGATGTAGTAGGTGCCGTCGTCGATGTCAACGAGGGCCCAGTTCTCAGGCTGCATGGTGCCCTTCAGAGGATTGGCGGAGCCTTCCGCAGCGGCATCAATCTTGCCGTACAGGGAGGAGGAGTAGAAGCTGGAAACCTGAACATCGCCCTTATTCAGAGGATCGAAGCCGTACTTGTAGTCGTCGCCGCCGAACTTGCCGTCCTGGCAGTACTTCCACAGGGTCTTCCAGCCGTCCACGGAGATACCGCCGGCGGGGGAGGCAGGATCGGTGAAGGCATAGAGCATAGCGGAGTTAATATTGGAGTTGGTGGTGCCGCCAACCTTGTTCTGGCGATACCAGGTGTAGCCGCAGTTGACCACATCGGCCCAGTGCTGGAAGTGCAGCTTCTCGCCCTTGGTGCCCAGGTCATCGGTACGGTACAGCATCAGAACGTTCTGAATGACAAGACCGTAGGCCTGGCCGGGATAGCTGTATTCGCCAACCTCGTCGGCCCAGGAGGGAGTCCAGTCAACCAGGGACAGGTTCTCGTACTGGCCCTTGACAATCTGGCTCCAGCGGGTCTCGTTCAGACCGAACAGGATGTCGCCGTCCTTGTTCTCGTTGGCGGCCTGGATGGCCTTGTCGTCGCCGGAGATAACGGTGTTGTCATCGATGGAGATGGTGAAGCCGGCATCCTTAGCCTCGTTAATCAGCCAGGTGGTACGCTCGGTGGAGTTGGAGTTGGAGTAGATCCGGATGGTGTAGTCGGAGTAATCCTTGGGCTCTTCCGCGGCAGACGCTTCGGTGGCAGCCTCGGTAGCAGCTGGGGCTTCCGTGGCAGGTGCGGGATCGTCTCTTACGGGCTCTTTGGAGCCGGAATCGGCACAGGCAGCCAGAGACAGAATCATGCAGGCGGCCAGCAGCAAAGCAAGCAATTTTTTCATGATACATCTTCTCCTTTTTGAATTGGGGGGAACAGAATTCCCGGTAGCCATATTATATAGGAAAAGACTGTGTAAAGGAAACAGGATAATCCTGCGATTCCTTTGAATAATCTGTGAAAAAGGCACAGCACACCCAGAAAGTGCGCCGTGCCTTTTGTGCACATATCACAACGTTTGCGACAAAACCCCACATTCGGAGGGAGAGAGCCCTTTGCTTTGATATTCCGAAGGGGACATGCCTGCAATCTTTTTGAAGGTGGAGCTGAAATAGGTCACATCCCGGTAACCCACCAGCTCCGCTACCTCGTAGACCTTGTACCGGCAGTTGCGCAGCAGTTCCATGGCCTTGCGGATGCGGTATTGGGTGAGAAAGCCGATGACCGTGGTCCCGGTTTCCTTTTTGAACATGTGGCTTAGGTGTCCCTCGCTGAGCCGCAGACTGTCGGCAATGGTGGTGATGCTGATGTCCGTATCGGCGTAGTGCTGGGCGATGTAGCCCAGGGCCTCCCGGACGTATTTGCTCTTTCCCTCCGGAAGGGCCGCGGAGGGATCGGTGCGGGTAAGCCGCCTGCGGATTCGCTCCATGGCCTGGGACAGGGCCTCCCTGTCCACGGGGGTTACCAGGTAGTCCGCCGCCCCCAGCCAAAGGCCCTGGCGGGCAAGGCTGAAATCCTCCCGGGAGGCGGTTAGAATCACCTGGGCTTCGCAGCCGTTCTCCCGCAGTCTGGAAAGCAGGGGCAGCCCCTCGGTCCGGTCCAGGTCCAGAAAAATCACATCCAGATTGAGCTTCGCAATCTCCTCCAGACCGGTACTGCCGTCGGAGGTGCCCACCGGAGTGCAGCCGAGGGCCTGCCAGGAAACATCGGGGGCGGGCTCGCCGCCGATGAACAGGACACTCAGCACGGTGCTTCCCCTTTCAGCGTCTCCAGAGCCAGTGCGTTCTGGGTGTTGTAGAGGTCCGCGTACACGCCGCCCTTGGAAAGCAGCTCCCCGTGGGTGCCGCTTTCTGTGATGCGGCCGTCGGCGATGGAGATAATGCGGCTGGCAGAGCGGATGGTGCTCAGGCGGTGGGCGATGATCAGGGTGGTGCGGCCCCGGCTCAGAGCGTCAAAGGCCCGCTGAATCTTGGCCTCGGTGACGGAGTCCAGGGCGGAGGTGGCCTCGTCCAGAATCAGAATGGCGGGGTCCATCAGGAAAATCCGGGCGATGGCCACCCGCTGCTTCTGGCCGCCGGAGAGGAGCGTGCCCCGCTCGCCCACATAGGTTCCGAAGCCCTGGGGCATGGCTAAGATATCCCCATAAATTTCCGCCCGCTTGGCGGCCTCCATAACCTCCTCGTCGGTGGCATCGGGGCGGCCATAGCGAATGTTTTCCAGAATGGTGTCGGCAAACAGGAACACATCCTGCTGGACGATGCCGATGGTTTTGTGCAGGCTCTGCTGGCGGATGTCCCGCACATCCAGCCCGTCGATGCGGATGGCACCCTGGGATACATCGTAGAACCTGGGAATCAGCTGGCACAGGGTGCTCTTGCCGCCGCCGGAGGGGCCCACAATGGCGACGGTCTCCCCGGGGGCAACGTTCAGGGATACGTCGTGGAGCACGGGCAGGGTGCCGTCATAGGTAAAGCTTACGTGGTCCACCTGGATGGCACCCTTCACGTCCGTCAAATCCCGGGCGTTTTCCGCGTCCTGAACGCTGGGCTCCATGCGCATGATTTCCACAAACCGGTTGAGCCCGGCAAAGCCGTTGGCGAACATCTCGGAAAGGGTGGAGAGCTTGCGCATGGGGTTTACGAAGGTGGCGATATACAGGCTGAAGGTCAGCAGGTCCCGGTAGTCCATTTTGCCCTGCATAATCATAAAGCCGCCGACGGCGATGACCACCACGTTGAGCACCGTCAAAAACAGCTCCATGGTGCTGTTGAACCGGCCCATGGCTTTGTGGAAGCTGCGCTTGGAGGTCTTGTAGATTTCGTTGGCGGCATCAAACCGGCGGATTTCCATGTCCTCGTTGCCAAAGGCCTTGGCGGTGCGGATGCCGGAGAGGCTGGATTCAATCTCCGTGTTGATGTGGCCGGTTTTCTGCTTGACCCCCGTGGAAACCTCTCCCAGATTCTTCCGCATGGACATGACCACCAGCAGGAAGATGGGCACCAGAATCCCCACCACCAGGGCAAGCTCCCAGCGGATGGTTGCCATGACAATGAGCGCGCCAAGGATGGTCACGGAGGAGGTGAGCACATCCTCCGGCCCGTGGTGGGCAAGCTCCGTCAGCTCAAACAGGTCCGAGGTCAGGCGGCTCATGAGCTGGCCGGTGCGGTTGGCATCGTAAAAATCATAGCTCATGTCCTGCATGTGGTGGAACAGGTCCGCCCGGATATCCGCCTCTACCCGGATGCCGAAGGTATGGCCATAGTAGCAGACGATATAGTTTAGATAGCTTCTCAGAATATAAAACCCCAGGCATGCGGCCATCAGGGCAAAGAACACGCCGTATTTCCCGTTGGGCAGCAGGTCGTAGAGGGAGGCCCGGGTTACCAGGGGAAAGGCCAAATCAATCAGGGCAATGAGCATGGCACAGGTGATGTCAATGGCAAACAGCCGCCTGTGATTCTTAAAATAATGCAGAAAAATCGCCAGGGGCTTTTTCTTCCGATATTCTTCCGTGGTCATGGGCAGAATTCTCCTTTGAAAGTTCTCTTTTTCTTACAGTATAGCAGATTTCAAAGAAAGATGCAAAGACCTGTGGAAATTTTTTTGGAGATGTAGTATGATGAAAATGCAACAAAGGCTTCCCCTTGGGGAAGCTGGCAGGGCGCAGCCCTGACTGATGAGGGGCGGTACGCAGAACCGGTACGGAGAAACCTTGGGCGAATTCGTCTAGCATGAAGGTCTACGGATGCAAATTTAATGATAAAAGGAGGTTCTATGGATATTCTCTACCAAACAAAGGACATTGTAGTCTGTATCAAGCCCGTGGGGGTGGACTCAGAAAAAGGAATGCCGGGGCTGCTGGCGGAGGCCCTGGGCAGCAGCTTTTACCCTGTGCACCGGCTGGACCAGGGGGTCGGAGGGCTGATGGTATTCGCAAGGAGCCCCAAAGCGGCAGCAGAGCTGGGCATCCTCATTGCCCAGGGGCAGCTTTCGAAGGAATATCTGGCCCTGGTCCATGGCTGCCCGGAGGACACGGAGGGACGGATGGAGGACCTTCTGTGGAAGGACAGCCGGAAAAACAAGGTCTATGTGGTTAGCCGTCAGCGGGCGGGCGTGAAGAAAGCCGCCCTACGCTACCGGGTGCTCCGGAAGGGGGAGAAAAGCCTGGTGCGGGTGTATTTGGAGACCGGGCGGAGCCACCAGATTCGGGTCCAGTTCGCCTCCCGGGGCTTCCCCCTGGTGGGGGACCACAAGTACGGAAGCCGGGCCAGGGAAACCAATATCCACCTGTTCTCCGCCGGACTCACCTTCCCCTGGAAGGGAGAAAACCTTCACTTTGAGGCAAAGCCTGAGTGGGCGGAATGAGAAATTACCACATAAAAAATCCGTAGGGACGGCGTGGCAACCGTCTCTACGGATTTTTTAACGCGGCAATCACCGGAACCGGACGGCCATCCACTTTTCCAGTTCCATTTTCCTGGCCCGCCGGTCCATGCGGGTGACAATATCGCTGTACAGGGTTTCCCAGTCCTCTGCCTTGCGGCTGCCATGGACCCGGGTGGCAATATAGGGGCACTGGGGAAGCTTGCGCTTGCCAAAGGCCTGGGTAAAGGGGTGCAGGACCCCCAGAGCCATGGCGTAGGGAACCATGCGGAAATAGTATTCCGGGTCCGCGGCCAGAAGCCGCTGAACATCCTGGGCGGGCATGTGCTTTAGATAGTGCCGCAGACCCCGGAGCTGGGCCACATCGTGGCGGTTCAGGTCCGTTCTCCGGCCGCCCCAGGCGGCGGGGAAGCCCAGCAGCACCTGCCCCAGGCACTCCACGGCGGGAATCCAGACCACCCCGGCGATAAGCCCCAGAATCAGCCACACCGCAATGGCAATACCTGCCAGAATATAGCCGGTTTTCTGCCGACTCATGGTGCAGAAGGCGGGCTTGTGCATCTGCCAGGCGGAGACAACGGCGAGAATGCCAAAAATCAGGCTCAGCAGCACCTGCAGCGCCACGATGGAGGTCATGTTCATGGCCAGGCAGATGCCGCAGAACACCTGGCTGGCGCAGAGAATATACCGGTAGATTTTCCGCCCCCGCTCGCTGGATTTGCAGATGGCGCTCTCCCCCGGGATCATGCCCGCGGTGCGGCGCAGGGCCTTGGCATAGGCGAGGCCGGAGGCATCGATGACCCGCTTCTCCCCAAAGAGGCCGCGGAAGGTGCGGACCTCAAAGAGACTCCGCTCGTTGCCCATATCCATGCGCTTGTGCAGCAGAATTCTGCGCCCGTCGGCCTGGATGAGAATATAGCCCATCTGGGCCCAGCACAGGACCATCATGCTAAGGTCGCCCCCGTTTAAAAACAGGCGGCAGCCCAGTTCTCCGGCGGTGATGCCCTCCGGGGGCATGGTGCTGTTTTCCCGCTTGGCGGGGAAGGTCCGCAGGAAAATCAGCCAGTACACCAGGGCAGCCCCGGCCAGAATCCCCATGGGCACCAGCTCCGGGTTGCCGGTGCGCTGGTAGGTGCTGACTCCGGGGAACATATCCGGGGACAGGCTCATGGTCATGGTGACGGACTCGTGGTCGTTGAAGCCATTTTTGGTGCTGCCTGTGAGCATCTTGCCGTCAATCAGCAGGTTCAGCTCGGAGGCAAGGCCGTTCTGGCGGTAGGTGCTGTAGAAATCCGGGGTCTGGGGGTAGTCGCCGGGCAGGGTGATGGTGTAGGTCATGGTGCTGATGGGATAGGAGAAGCCGCTGAGGATGTCCAAAGACAGGTTCAGGGTCTTCTTGTCCACAATGCCCGTATCGCTGACGGCTACGGCCACCACCTTGGGCAGCGTATAGGTAATGGTCACGACATAGTCACCCGCCTGTCCGCCGGTGATCCGGTTCAGGCTGACCAGATTGGTATTGCCGGAGCGGGTAACGGCGGGGGAGGAGCCGTTGACGGTGATGTTGGCGGCCTTGGCGGGAAGGGGATAGTACAGGTCCGCGTCGGGGTTGTCCAGGTGCAGGTTCATCTGCAGGGAGACCATGCAGTCGCCGTCAATGTTGACGGTGCCGGTAAAATCCACCCGTGTGGCGGCGCTGACGGCGGAAGCCGGAAGCCGGAAGCACACAAGCCCCAGGCAAAAGACAAGCACTGCCAAGAAAAGGCAGCGGAAAGCACACTTAAAACGCAAAGGAGATTCCTCCTGTTCTTGAAGCAGAATTTACCTCATTTTACCATGCGGCATCATAAAAAGCAAGACAAAAAGGGAAGATTTCACGACAATTGCATGGGTTCCGGTCTTTTGAATCCATTTTGGAAATACACCATAGGGGCGGCTATCAGCCGCCCGAAAGCCGATGGGTCTGAGCGTTTGATACCAACAGCTCAATCCCGATACGTTTCGGGCGACATGGTAGCCGCCCCTACAGTTCACAAATTTTTACTTATGCAATGATGGTGGGAAAATCACTCAGGGGATTTCAAACTTTTTACAACCGATATCTGGGTGTGCCCGTAGCGGCGCAGGGCTTCCTGCGCGTTTGCGTCGATGCGCTCCCCGCACATGACGATGGGCACGGCGGGGGGACAGCTGACGGAGGCGGCGGAAAGAATCCTGCCCAGACTTTTTTCTACGGGAACAGCTTCTCTGGGACCCAAGAACGCCTCCCTGGGAGAGAGCACCGCCTCCGGGCGGCAGAGGGACAGGGAATGGGCCCGGCTTTCCCGGCGGGGAAGGGCCTCCAGAGTCTCCCGGAGGCGGAGAAGGTCTTCCCGGGGATTTTCCGGGGTGAACAGAAAGACAATGTGGTCTTCGTCCTGAAATTCACAGAAAATGTTCTGCTTTTCCAGCGCTTCCGCCACTTCCTCCCCGGAATAGCCCCAGAGATCCGTGCGGACGGTGAGCTTTAATAGCTCGTCCCCCACCAGGGTGAAGCCACGGGCCAGGAGGCTGCCCTTCAGGGCGGCCAGGATGGGGGCCATGGCCAGCAGCCGGTCCGGCAGGACCTCCAAATAGACGTTGCACAGGTCCAGGGACTGGAGAATCAGATAGGAGGGACTGGTGGAGCCGAACAGGGCCATGGCATCCTTGACATCCTGGCGGTCTTCTTCCCGCTCAAAGTGGAGATAGGCCCCGCCGGTGAGCACCGGCAGGGTTTTATGGGCGGAGTCGCAGCACATGCTGGCCCCCAGGTCCATGGGGTGGCGGCTTTCCGGAAGAAAGCGCAGATAGGCCCCGTGGGCGTTGTCCACCAAAAGAGGCACCCCGTGGGCTCGGCACACCTGGGCAATGCCCCGGATGTCGGCGGTATTTCCCAGGTAATCGGGGCTGGTCAGGTAGACGGCGAAGGGGGCCTTGGGCTCTTCCAGAATCGCCTGCTCCACCTGGGCGGGGGTGAGGGGGCAGCTGAGATAATCCGTCCCCGCCCACAGCCACTTTATGGGGAAACCCAGCAAAATGGCGGAATTCAGGAAGCTTTTGTGGGCATTTCGCCCGGCCAGCACCTTCCCTCGGCGGTTGGCCCTTGTATAGGAAAGGCAGAGCATGGCCTGGATGCACAGGGTCGAGCCCCCCGCGGAATAGACCGTGGGGCAGCCAAAGAGCCGGGAGGCGTTTTGCTCGCTTTCCGCAATGATGCCGGAGGCGTGGAATAGGTCGTCCGCCCCCGCAATCTCCGTAATGTCCCGGCTTTCGCAGCCCAGGAAGGAAACGCCTTTGTGCCCCGGCATGTGAAAACGTGCCGGGGCAGAGCTTGCGTATTGATTTACAAAGTCGCGGATGGGGGTGTTCACCGGTTTTCTCCCAGCTTTTCGGCCACCTGGACCATGATGGCGCACTCCATGCGTTTGCGGAACAGCTTGCAGCCGTATTCGTATACGCCCTTTACAGAGCCGGTGGCATGGTAGGCGTTGGCGGCGCAGCCGCCGGAGCAATAGAGTCTTGCCCAGCAGTCGTGGCAGTCCGGGCGGGCGTAGACGTTGCAGGAGGCGAATTCCTGCTGGATGTCCGTGTTGGTCACCCCGTCCCAGATGTTGCCCAGCTTGAATTTCTCCTCGCCCACAAACTGGTGGCAGGGGTAGAGGTCGCCCCAGGGGGTGACGGCCATGTATTCCGTTCCGCTGCCGCAGCCGGAAATCCGCTTGTAGATGCAGGGGCCGCCGGTGAGGTCAATCATATAGTGGTAGAAGGTGAAGGGACGGCCCTCCCGGTAGCGCTCCAGCTGGAGCTTTGCCAGGTCCTCATACTGCCGCATGAGAATGGGCAGGTCCTCCTCGGTTAGCTCCGAGGGATCGCCCTTGGCGGTGACGACAGGCTCCATGCTGAGCTCGGTAAACCCCAGGTCCAGCATGGTCTTGATGTCCTCTAAGAAGTCCGGGTTGTGGTGGGTGAAGGTGCCCCGCATGTAGTAGTTTTTGCCGTCGCGCTGACGGACCAGCTCCTGGAACTTGGGGACAATTTTGTCGTAGCTGCCGTGGCCCGCGTAGTCCACCCGGAACCGGTCGTGGACCTCCTTCCGGCCGTCCAGACTCAGGACCACGTTGCTCATCTCCTTGTTGGCAAAGTCGATGACATCCTGGTCAATGAGCATGCCGTTGGTGGTCAGGGTGAAGCGGAAGTTCTTGCCCGCTTCCTTTTCAATGCTCCGGGCGTAGGCAACCAGCTGCTTTACCACGTCAAAGTTCATCAGGGGCTCGCCGCCGAAGAAGTCCACCTCCAGATTCTTCCGGGTGCCGGAGTGGGCAACCAGGAAATCCAGGGCCTGCTTGCCTACCTCAAAGGACATGAGCGCCCGGTCTCCGTGGTATTTGCCCTGGGAGGCAAAGCAGTAGGAGCAGTTCAGGTTGCAGGTGTGGGCGATGTGCAGACACAGGGCCTTCACCACCCCGGAGGTCCGGGCCTTTAATTCCCCTGCCATGGGGGCGAAGGTATCCGGGGTAAAGAGCTTGCCCGCATCCTTCAAGGAGGTGATGTCGTCGTAGCACTCGGAAAGCTCTGACCGGTCAATCTGGGGATATTTTTGGGCGACCCGGTCGATGGCTTCCTCCCGGGAATGGCTTTCGTAAAGGCCAATCAGGTCGTAGGCGGCCTCGTCCACCACGTGGACAGAGCCGGAGCACACGTCCAGAACGATGTTGTAGCCGTTTAACTGGTACTGATGGATCATATCTGTTCCTTTCTACATGAAAAATGCCGCCCAAACAGGCGGCATTTTCGCACAAAATAAGCTTACTTATTCTTGTTCTCGCACTTCTGGTTGGCGATGCCGCTGCTG
>OIZI01000737.1_pt1 | contig 15711 bp, 22 predicted proteins | sample 1588441 | NCBI WGS metagenome assembly OIZI01 (sample SAMN03283284) | human gut metagenome | biome: human-associated habitat; material: feces | host: Homo sapiens | place: Peru | collected 2012
CCAGAGAGCCTCCCGTGATCGCTGCGGCGACAAGATTATTGACGGCTCTGCCGAGCCCCGCCCACAGCTCCGGCATTTTTGTGTACCGGGCGATCTCCATGAAAGATGCAGTAAAGAAAACAGCGAAAAAGCCGGCGGCCAGATAAAATATGATCAGCCCTGCCGTAAACGGTCCGGCAAACTGAAGAACGACCAGGCAGGTTGCGGACAGGATCATCACGCAGTACATAACCATACTCATATATTTTCTGCCTGCCATGTCAAACAGGAATCCAGCGAAAAGTCCGCTGAGCGCAAGAAGTATTCTCGGCCACTGCCCGATATTCACCACACCGTTTGCATGGTACAGGGTGACCGCATTATCCAGCGTGCTGAAAATACAGGTCAGCAGTGCAACGAAAAGGATGAGAACGACAGCGATCTTTAAGCTGCCGTTTCCACTTTCATCGGTATCCCCATTTGTTTTTTCCTTTGAAAAAGCCGGAACGATACTGTTGTTTTCTGCCCGTATCAGCGTGACAGCCAATAACAGGATAAAGGCAGAAAGAATACCCGTTTCAAGAGTCGCTGTATGAATCAAATTGTTGTTGGCGATCTGGAGCAGAGCTCCGAGCATATAGGAAACACCCACCAGCCGTGCGAGATAGGTATTGTCCTCTAACAGACAAAGGGATTTGTAAAACACGGCGCTTCCGAAAGCTCCGAGGATCAGAAACAGCAACAGCCCCGTGCACATCGTGAGCGTGTATGTGCTGTGGCGGCATATCAAAAACAGGCATGCGGCGGATAGGATCGCCGCACTCAGAGCAACCGCCGATTGCAGCCTTCCCTTGCAGACGCGGCAGAAAAGGGGATACAGAAGAAAACCGATCACGCTGATACCGAGCACATAGTTTTGAGCGGATACCGACTGATTGCCCGAGACGATACGGGAAATCATATCGACAAATAAAAACTCCGCCCCTAAAAAGGTAAAGGTAAACAGGCTCATCAGCAGAACGGCCTTCATGTAGGGAATTCTGTTTTCCTTATTAAAGGCATCGCTTTGCCTGATTTTTTTCAAAATGCTGTTCATACTCAAACCTCTTACTCACTGCCGGACACGAATGTCATCATGTCATTCGGCGTACAGTTCGGTGCTTTGCAGTTTTCCCCACGGCCTCAACCGTGTTGTTTTCATTCCCGGTCATTTTGGCAACGACATAGTTGCTGATACCCGCAGTCTTTTCCGGATCCTTCTTTTTCATATCCTTCAGCCCCGATTCAGACAGGATGCACCCCGAAAGCAGGAACAGCCGATCTTAGCTGTTGAGATTATATTAGCATATTTCCTGCAAAAGCGCAACGGTTTATAAAGCGATGAATTTGATTTCTGCGTTTTTGCTGCCCCTCTGCAAAAAAGAAAAAGGCGAACCGCATTTTACAGCGATCCGCCCCTGCTAAAATATATCTTAGTTTATCTTTGCAACAGGATCTTCCTGTGTCCTCTTGCTTCATCATGCAGAAACGATGTCAGCCGTTTATCCCCCTTCACACAGTTCCCGATCAACCGATCGGTTCAAAATCCGCAACTCCGTGCTTACACAGCGGACATATGAAATCCTCCGGCAGCTCTTCTCCCTCATATACATATCCGCACACCTTGCAGACATACCCTTTCCTGCCCTCGGTTTGCGGTTTCGGCTTGACATGCTTCTGATAATAGGTATACGTCATCGTCTCCCTGTCTGAGATGACACGCGCCTCGGTGATCTCGCAGATAAACATACCGTGGGTATCAAAGTCAACATACTGCACAACCTTCAGCGACATAAATGAATTTATATATTTAGGCAGAAAGACCAAGCCGTTATCGCTGCGAAGAGGTTCGCAGGATGCAAATTTATCCACCGTTCTGCCGCTTTGGAAGCCGAATGCTTCAAATACCGAAAACGGTGCGTCAGTGCTCAGGCAATTAACATTCATAATGCCTGTCTGCTTTATGATGTGATGAGAGTAGTTTTCTTTGTTGATTGTCACGGCGATACGGTTGGGCGTATTTGTGACCTGTGACACGGTGTTGACAATAAGACCGTTGTCCTTTTTGCCGTCGTTAGAGGTGACAACATACAGCCCGTAGCCGAGATTGAAAAGCGCCGACAGATCGTTTTTGTTCGCGGTTTCATCCTGCCTTGCCAGATACTCACGGCAAAGCTCATCCGCGAGAGCGTCAAGCTGTCTGTTACTGTCTGCATCAGGTGCAGAAAGCAGCTTCACCGTATTCGATGCAAAGGTAATGTCCGCAGAGTTTTCAAGCATTCCGCGCATAACCTTGGCTGCAAGCGGTGCCCACGAGCCGTTCTCGATCAGAGCAACCGTGCGCTTCTGAAAATTTCGCTCGGTCAATGCCTCAATAAAATGACGCATCGGCGGAAATATATCGGCATTGTAGGTAGTGGTTGCCAGAACCAGTTTTCCGTAGCGGAAGGCATCGGCAATGGCGGCGGACATATCGCAGCGTGCAAGATCATATACCGCAATATTCGGACATCCGTTCGCACGCAGTCCGGAGATAAGCCGTTCAACCGCTCTTTTGGTATTTCCGTAAACGGAGGTGTATGCAACAACAATGCCGTCGGCTTCAACAGCATAAGATGACCATGTGTTGTACAAATTAAGATAATAACCGAGATTTTCCTTTAATACGGGCCCGTGCAGGGGACAGATAATACGTATATTAAGAGCCGCCGCCTTTTTCAGAAGCGCCTGCACCTGCCTGCCGTACTTGCCGACGATACCGATATAGTACCGCCTTGCCTCGTCCGCCCACTCTTCTTTTACATCAAGCGCTCCGAACTTGCCGAATGCATCTGCAGAGAAAAGAATTTTTTCCGTCTCCTCATAGCTTACGATGACCTCCGGCCAATGCACCATGGGGGCTGCGACAAAATGCAGGATGTGTGTTCCAAGCGGCAGCGTGTCGCCGTCAGAGACGACCGTGCAGTTTTCCGAGAAATCCTTTCCGAAAAACTGATGCATCATGGTAAATGCCTTTGCCGTCGCCACAATAGCGGTATCGGGATAATTCTTCTTAAAAACAGCTATGCTTGCCGAATGATCGGGCTCCATATGCTGAATCACCAGATAATCAGGCTTTCTGCCTTTGAGAACCGTTTCCAGATTATCAAGCCACTCGTGCGTAAAAGCTGCATCTACGGTATCCATCACGGCAATCTTTCCGTCTGTGATAACATAGGAATTATAGGACACACCGCTTGGCACCGTATACTGACTTTCAAAAAGATCGATTCTATGATCGTTTACCCCGATGTAGTGAATATCTTTGGCTATCATATATGTTTCCTCCGTCACTCGGTTTCCATGTTGAATTCGTCTTTACCGACTCCGCAGAGAGGACAGACAAAATCGTTGGGAATATTCTCCCACGCTGTGCCCGGCGCTATTTCCTCTTCGGGACAGCCGCGCTCCTCGTCATACACGAAGCCGCAAATATTACAGATATACCTCATCGTTTTTCCTGCCTTTCATAGATTTATTCAAGCGGATATTTCACCGCGTGCTGTCATTTTTTAATTTCCTTTTTCTGCTTATCGCAAAGAGCGTTGCTGCGGTTGGCAAGAACCGTTAGCGCCTTGCTCTTGCAGCCCCTGCTGCGCTCAATGATACCCATAAGACGCATATCGGCTGTGTACAGTTTGTTCCGTTATAAAACGCTTTTCCGTCCTAAAGCCGACAGCTTCACTCCGTCGACTCCCGTTTTCGTTCTGCCTGCCCATCAGCGTCCGACCTCCTTGCATTTTTCAAAGAAAACGGTCGTTGGTCGGTTTCCGGTAATTCATGATGCGGCAGCGGATCTGTTTCCGGATCATGGATCATATCAAGATCGGAAATATTCGTTCCCGCAATACCGTGGCAAAAACCACAGTAAGCATCGCCCTCCGGTATGGGTCTTCCGCAGTGCTCACAGTGTTCGTAAGTCGTCATCATATCCGTTTCCTCCTTTAATTTTTCTTCAATCTCTCGCAGTTGGAAACAATACGCATATTTGCGGTTTTCTCTTTACCTATTCTCACGGCTGTTTCTTTCAATTGTTTTTTGTTTCGGCAAAGGCTGGCGTCGGCATCTGCGGTGTCGGTCGAACCGGATAACGAACGAATACCGGCTCCGGAAGAGGACGAATCTCTTTACTTTGACATTCCGGACACACTCCCTCAAAAATCAGACGGTGCCGAATAATCTTATAGCCTGACTGCTTGGCAATCTCTTCATCCAAATACGGTTTGTACGGATGCGGCGCATCGCTCACTTTTCTGCACTTGACGCAGAACATATGATAGTGCAGATCGGTGCGCAGGTCGTATCGGTCCGCTCCCGGCACGCGCACATGGCAAATAAGACCGTCCTCACAAAGAAGGTTCAGATTACGGTATACGGTTCCATGACTGATTTTCGGATCCAGCTTATGCACATCATGGAATATCTGATCCGCCGTCGGGTGGTCTGTCCTTGTCTGTACTGCCCGTAAAACCATTTGCCGCTGTTTTGTTTCTCTTCGTATAATCATCGGTTTTCATCTCCGTAATTTGCTGCCCGCCCTGCCTGTCCGGAACAGGACGGGCCGCAACCGTTGCAGGCTGAGCATCAGCCGCTGCTCTCATCGGAACAAGACTGTTTAAGATAAATCAGCATCCGTCACCCAAAGGCCGTGCAGATTGCAATAAGCGTATACAGCTTCAACCTCGTCTCCATTGCAAATGGCAAAGCAGATTGACGGCTCACCGTTCGGGCACAGCTCCTTGCGCTGATTTCCGAACTTCGTTTGAAGGGAAATCCATTCAATATGGTGATCCTCGTTCATCGGATGAAGAATCGAGCCGACATTTACATGAACTATACCGTCCTTTACGGAATACACAGGAACATGCTTTTCCGTTGATGCGTCAATTGCACCCGGTATCACTTCGTGCATCAGCTCACCGCAACAAACAATGGGGATTCCGCTGTCCTTGACAAAAGCAATCATATTTCCACAGTGATTACAGATAAAAAATTTTTGTTCCATCGGTGTTTCTCCTTTCAGAGCTTTTCGTTTTTCTTAAAAGTTGTCTGCATGGATTTCAAAGTAACTTTGCGGATGGTTGCAGGTCGGACAGACCTCCGGAGCCTCTGTACCAACCGTAATGTGTCCACAGTTTCGACATTCCCACATTTTAACTTCGCTTTTTGCGAAAACTTTTTCGGTCTCGATATTGCGAAGCAATGCGCGAAAACGCTCTTCATGCTGCTTTTCTATCTCTGCGACAAGGCGAAACTTCTTAGCAAGCTCCGGAAAACCTTCATCCTCCGCTGTTGCTGCAAACTCTGCATACATATCCGTCCACTCATAGTTTTCTCCCTCGGCGGCAGTATCAAGATTCCTTTCTGTCCCGCCAAGCTCGCCGAGCTCCTTAAACCATAGCTTGGCGTGAGCCTTCTCATTTTCCGCCGTTTTCAAAAACAGGGCGGCAATCTGTTCAAAGCCCTGTTTTTTTGCGACAGAAGCAAAGAAGCTGTACTTGTTTCTGGCCTGCGACTCCCCGGCAAATGCTTCCCAAAGGTTTTGCTCGGTCTGTGTTCCTGCATACTTGTTTCTGTCATTCATAAGTGCTCCCCTCTTTCTTTCGTTATTAGGATAAGCTCCTAATAACATTATAGATGAAAATCGGTATAAAGTCAATAGGCAGTAAAGCATAAATAGGCGGCTTTCCTGTTTTTGATTTTCCGTCTTTTTACTCTTTTATGCACAGCAGGCACATAAGAAAACCCTCCTGCCGTGCATACTGTACCGAACAGGAGGAATACTTCACGGAGCGCCGTGATCGTATTATTTGTAACCGTTACGCCCCGGGCTTCCCGCACGGCGGATACCGGTTCTGCCTGAACAGCCTCGGCAATAACCTCCATTACCTGATACACCGTGGTGCCGTTTGCAAGCTGCGTCTGCCCGAGGGGAAAAGGTTCGCACAGTGTTTCGGCTCTACCGAATAGAGGAAACAGTGGGTGTGGTTTGCCCCGGCAATCCAACCGTTTTTAAGAGTCGGGTTCGGGTTTTGAGAAGCGACCGTCCCTGCAATGTCGCCGTTTAAATCGACATAACACGAAACTGGTCTCAGGCGAAAAAATCCATTGACATTGCCGGTGTTCTCCACCCGTATATCCGCCTTTTCTCCGCCCGCTGCGGCAGTGCCGGCTACCCCGTTGTTGTCAAGCTTCTCACGGACAGCGCAGGAAACCTCTGCCGGAATGAACCGATTTGTTTTTTCCGCTTTTTGAGACTGTCCACACCGTGTCCCGGCACAGTGCGGACAGCTTTTTTCATTTTCGCCATAGATGCAGTTCCGCATTATTTTATCGTCTCGCTGTTGTTGATGACCGACGCGGAATAAAGAAACAGCGCATCGTCTGCTTTCGTGAAGTCTATCAGCCTTCCGAGAGCGGAAGGCGCGATATAACGGATATCGACAAGTGTTATTTCGGAATAGCCCGCTGTAAGAAGCGGCGCTATGCTGCTGCCGAACGAATCCCGGAAAACAATGAGCCGGCGTTCCTTCGCAGCCTTCGGGTTTGTGAGTGTGATGATCGAGCGCGCGCCGCCGAGAAACATTTCATAAGGATCTCTGCCAGCGGCAGCGCTGAGGTCATAAACAGGAATGTCGGACGATGCTTCGACATTATACACCTTAAGACCCCGTATCACGGCGTTTTCGAGATAGAAAAAGCGCTCCGGTGCGTGCGGGAGGGCAGACTGACCGTAATAGACGCCGTAAAAAGAAATGCCCGCATCATGCTTTTCACACTGTCCTATCCGCTCCGCGCCCATTTTATCCGCAATTTCGTCGGAAACCGTCAGTATTCTTTCCTGCCGCCAGTGCGAATCGGTATAATAGAAATCATCCGCCGACAGGAGTTCGGAAATATCAATATACTTTGCCTCCGGAAATCCGTTTCTGAGGCGTTCGACAAGAGCCTTGTAATCCTTGTCCGGATAGCCGTTTGGCGATGCGATAAAGACATTTTTATCCGGTATCACCGACAGATATGTCTTTGTTCCGCTATTCCGAAGATAAGTGTCATACACATACCGAAAGCGCCGGGCGGCACGATCGACTGAGTCGAAGTCCGTCGGAAAATCCAGCTTTGAGAGGTGCTCTCCGACGGAATAAAGTCCGTTGTTATCCTTTTGCATAAACACCTTTGCATTTGCGGCGGCTTTGAGTGTTCGAAAGCCGTCCCGCAGCGGAAACTGGTCGAGCATATAGCTTTCAAAGCCGTTCATAAAGCTGCCGTTTGCAACGGACGAAAGAGACAGCGCGGGGCGTTTCGCCAAATGCCGTCTTTCTGTTACGGATTCTTCGGCATCGGGCAAAATCCAAAACCAAGCAGCAAAAACCGCAATGAAGCCAAGTGACAAAACCAATGTAAGTATTTGTTGGGCTTTCTTCATAATACTTCCTCCGGGGAAAAGTTAAAACCGCAAGTCAGAACCGGAAATAAACGAACGGATTGAACGAACCGTCGATCAGATACGCCGTACATACGGCAATTGACGCGACAGTTGCTGCCGGCGTCAGAACGGCAAGAACCCGACCGCCGACCGCCGTCTCTCCGATCTTCTCATAGATCCGCTTTGGCAAGGGTGTCGCACCGACGGCAGCGACACTGAGCAACACAAGGTTGCTTTTCAGATAATAAAGCGAGGCCGTGTTCGCAACGGGAATTCCGGCAAGCCCGAACAGGGATTTAAAGCTCATAAATGCATCGGCAATACTTGCCGAATCGAACAGCACGAAACCGAGCACGACAAACAGCATCGTATAGATGTGCATAAACACAGCAAGCCGTCTTTTCGGGTGCAGAATGTATTTTTCAAACAGTAAAAGCACTGCATAAAGAAGCCCCCACAGAACAAAATTCCATGATGCTCCGTGCCAAAAACCGGTGGCTGCCCACACGACAAGGATGTTAAAAACATGCCGTATAGGCTTCACGCGGTTTCCGCCGAGGGGAATATAAAGGTAGTCGCGGAACCAGCCGCCGAGAGAGATATGCCAACGACGCCAGAACTCCGTGATGCTTGCGGAGATATACGGATAGTTAAAGTTTTCGGAAAAGCGGAATCCGAAAATGCGTCCGAGTCCTATCGCCATATCGGAATATCCGGAAAAGTCAAAATAGATGTGCAGCATATATGCTGCGGCGTACAGCCAATAAAACAGCACGGTTTTCTCGTCGTACGCCTTGAATTCGGACACAAGAAGCGCCGCCGAATTTGCAAGAAGTATCTTCTTTGCAAGTCCGACGGAAAAGCGCGTGACTCCCTCCGACGCATCGGCAAGCGTTGTTTTCCTGTTTTTCAGGCTTCCGGCAATGTCTGAATAGCGGACAATGGGACCGGCTATCAGCTGCGGGAACATCGCCACATACATGGCAAGATCAACAAAATTGCGCTGTGCCGGCACATCGCCGCGATAAACATCTATGACATAGCTCAGGATCTGGAATGTATAAAAGCTGATGCCTACCGGCAAAGCCACCTTCAGGAGCGGGATGGAAAGACCGGTCACCGCATTGAAGTTCCCGATAAAAAAGTCCGCATATTTGCAGTAAGCAAGCAGACCGAGACTGGCGACTGCCGAAACGGCAAGCGCCAGCTTGGCAATTTTCGTCCCGCGAAAGCGTTCAACCAAAAGTGCGGCAATATACGACTGCGTTACCGCCGCAAGCATAAAAACGAGATATTTCGGCTCCCCCCAACCGTAGAAGAACAGACTTGCCAAAAGAAGCACAAGATTCTTCATACGGTCGGGAACAACGAAATACACGAGCAGAACGCACGGCAGGAAGCAGTACAGAAACGTTATACTTGAAAACAGCATAGCTCTGTCTTATGCGATAGGCACATCGAAAAGCTGTTTTGTTGAACTGTATTCAGCCGACAGCTTTGCTGTAAAGGTGTCCGTCAGTTCCTTGGCGCCGAACACGGAAACGACATAATCGCCGACGGTCAGAATAACGAGCTTTTCGGGAAATCCGCACAGCCATTGGCGTGCAAGAATGTTCTCTTTTATTTTCCCTGCAAGTGCCTCGGCGTTTCCGGAGCCTTTAACATGGTATACGCCGCAGGAAAAGTTGTTCTGATTCAGCATATGCATAAGCGATGCGGCATCGTCAATCTCGGAAGCGTTTGCCTTCGGGAAGCCAAGCTCAAAATCAAGGGCTTCTGCATCGGAAACATCGAATTTGCCGGGCTTATCTTCCTTCATATGCTTTTCGGAACCGCCTGTTGCGGGAAATTTTTCGTCGGTTGAATACTTGCTCCAGACCTTTTCAAGAATTTCCAAAGCGCTTTTGGTCTGCCCCTTGGAGGCAGCGGAAGGCGTGGTCGTCCCGTTTTCGCCGTTCTGCTTTGCGCAGGCTGCAAATGAGAGCAGCAAGACGGCAGCAAGTGCAATTGCAATGATCTTCTTCATAATACGATTTCCTTTCACATTGGGTTTTGTTTTCGTAAGAGTATCTGTAAAACGGTTACCGGGAATAATTATATCGTTTTTCTCAGGGGAAGGCTGATCTCAAACACCGCGCCGCCGTCGTTTGACGCGGAAATTGTGCCCTTGTGCAGTGACACAATCTCCTTTGCAAGAGAAAGTCCGATTCCGGCGCCGCCCCTGCGGGTGCTGAAAAAGCGGTCGAAAATGTGCGGCAAAAGCTCCGGCGCAATGCCTTCCCCATCGTCACGGATACATACAACAGCTTTACCTCTGTCTGCCTTACATTCAATTTGTATTTCCTCTTTTGCATACCGCAGTGCGTTGGTGATGATATTGGTAAACGCACGGCGGAGCTGAACTTCATCGCAATTCACCATAACGGAGGTTTCGTCAAAGCGAAGTGAAATACGCAGGTTTTTCTGCTCCGCCAACTGTTCGGTGCTGCGCAGGCAGTCATATAAAAGCTCACGGACATCCATCGAATGGAACTCCGCATTGGCTTGTCCCGACTCCAATCGGGAGAGTGCGAGCAGCTCTTCTACCAAATCGGACATCTGTTCCGTCTCTTCCAGAATCACCCCGGATGCTTCTACCGGATCCAAAACTCCGGTGTGGATGCCCTCCGCACAGCCCTGAACAGCCATCATCGGCGTTTTCAGCTCGTGCGACACATTCTGGAAAAACCATTTCTGGGATTCGTGCGCCTTTTCAACATAGCCGCCGAGCTTCCAGCCAAAGAGACAGACCAGCACGCTGAGCACTGCCAGCACCGCGAAAAAGACAGCATTCAGATAAGCCGAATATTGCATAACTGCTCCGACATCCACATACAGAATGTACGAATATGCGTCCTCATATTCATCGGCTTCGACCTGTGATATTCGGAAAACAAATCGGCTGCCGCCGGTTTTCAGCGTATGAAATTCATCAGCGGCGGGCTTTTCCTCCCGGCAGTATTTCCTCAATTGATATTCGGCCTTTGAAAGGTGTTCTGACTCTGTAAGACCCTCTTCAATCTCAAGATACCGAACACTGGAGGCAAGAAAATGCTCCTCCCCTTCATCCGTTGTTTCGGCAAGCGGGATAGGGTCCTTACGCTTATCCTCCAAAAGTATCGCCTTCTGCGCCTCTGATGTCAGATATTCCGGAATAAAGATATTAACGGTAGCAAGCAGCACCGCAAAAACAAACAGCATCGTACCGAGAACGGATACGGTGATTTTTCTTCTTATATGCTTCATTTCCCGTCTCCGTCCGATCGCAGGCGGTAGCCGTACCCCCAGACCGTCTCAATCTGCACCTTGCTGTCTGCCGAGGAGAGCTTGCTGCGTATGCGGCGCAGCGTTTCATCGGTCACTCTGGTTTCCACCTCGTCATTATATCCCCAGATGTGGGTGAGCAGCTCATCGCGCGAAAAGGCCTTGCCCTCGCCACGCATCAGAAAGAGGAGCATCTTCAGCTCATTCGGGGAAAGAGCAAGAGGCTTTTCTCTGCAGAAAAGCTGCTTCTCATCACCCGAAAAGCGCAGATCTCCAACGGCAATATCTCTGTCCGTCGGATCTCCGCCCCTCTCCATCTCCACGCGGCGAAGAAGAGATTTAACCCGCATCAGGAGAACCGTCGGGCGGAACGGCTTGGTCAGATAGTCGTCTCCGCCTTGCAGAATGCCGTTGACATAGTCGTATTCGGTATCCTTTGCCGTCAGAAGAATGATGGGAACGTTATCCTTTTCACGGATGAGACGGCAGCAGGTAAGTCCGTCGGTCCCGGGCATCATAATATCCAAAATAACAAGATCGGAGCGTCTTTTAAAAAACGCGCTTAAAAGTGCGTCGCCTGTTTCAAACGCGCACACCTCATATCCGTCATTTTCAAGAAAGCTCCGAAGAGTTTCTCTTATATTTTTTTCATCCTCTGCAATATAGATAAGCTGTTTCATGATGCCTCCCAAAACCGATACAGAGCCGTGCCGTCCGGACACGGCTCTGTGCGGGTGGTTTATTTGATTTTTCCGCAGACCGCAAGGTCGTTCCCGTTCAGTTCAAAGGTCGTGTCCGGCTCGTTTGCCGCGATCTTTTCATCATACTCGGCGTCGACGCGGTCCCAAAGCTCCGCATTACGGTCAAGAACCGCGTCGAGCTTTTCGTAGAGAGCGTCGATTTCACCGTAAAGTCGATCGGCGTTCTCATCCGTCATACGATAGTAACGCTCGTCAATCTGCGCTTCCAGCGATTCGATTTCGGCAAGGTCTGCAAGCAGAGCCTCTTTTTCCTTTTCGGTCAGTGAGCTCATGCCCTTGATGAAGTCCTCGTAGGATCCCTCTGTCGGGCAGGCGTCATCAAAATCCGCTTCATTCAGTTCAAAGGTCATGTCCGGCTCGTTTGCCGCAATCTTTTCATCATACTCATCGTTGACGCGTTCCCAAAGCTCTGCGTTTCTTTCGAGAACCGCCGTGAGTTTTTTATCAAGGGTGTCGATTTCTTCGCAGAGTTGCTTCTCGTTTTTATCTGTCATTCGGGAGTAGATTTCGTTGATCTGATTCTCATACTTTTCGATCTCGGCAAGGTCTGCAAGCAGAGCCGATTTCTCCTGTTCGCTCAGAAAGCCCAGATTTTTAACAAAGCCTTCAAGCGGCTGTCCGACACATTCGCCGGAGGCCTCTGCCGCGGCAATGCATGAGCCATTTGCCGGTCCTCCCGATTTCTTCACATTTGCCGAAGCAGCAGTTGCAGATACGGTAACAACGCTCAGCGCAAGTACGAGAGTGAGAACTGCTGTAAATACGGTTCTTTTGCTTTTCATAGTAGGTGCTCCTTTAATATTATTTGCGGTTTTCCTTCCCGCAACATAAGTATAGCAAAACAAAGCAGCCCATTCACCGCAAAAGCGCTTGAAAATTGTCACAAAACCGTAAGAATCGAAAGTCGTGCATAAGCATCGTTTTCAGCTCGCAGTAACAACCTTAGAGAAGTTCCTTCAGCATTCCCTCGAGCTCGTCTTTTTCACGGTACCCGACGGTCTTTTTTAGAATTTCTCCGTTTTTAAAGAAGATCAGCGTTGGAATGCTTGCAATTCCGAAGTGGGCGGCAAGCTCCGGTTCATCGTCCACATTGACCTTACAAAAGCGTACCCTGTCGCTGTATGCCGCGGCAAGCTCATCGAGAACGGGAGAAAGCATTTTACAAGGTCCGCACCACGTCGCCCAGAAATCAAGAACTACGGGAATTTCAAAGGAAACAACCTCTTTTTTAAAATTGCTTTTTGTAATATTCAGCATCTGTTTTACCTCCGTCAATGGTTTTTAAAGCTTTTCAGGTGCTTTTTTATTCATAGCACCGAGGGTGCTGTATGTACATTTTTCATTATCGCCGTTAACAGCATCGGGCGGCACCGTCGGCAGCTCAGAATAAGCAGGTGATTTCAATTCCGGTTTCACACAAGCCTCATCCTTTGTTGGATTTATAATTTAACATGCAATGACAGAAGCCCTCAAAGGCTGGATCTTCAATCTGCGCTTTGAATTCATCGCAGATGCACCTATATTCCTCTTTTTTCTCGCGGCGGCAGGGACAAAATCCGCCGGTGCGCCGGAGCCCGTCCCTAACTGTATTGACAATGCTTTTATCGGGGTTTAGTGTGATTTTCATTCCGTTATCCTCCGAGCAAAGCGTTGATATAGCTGCGAATCACAGTTTCATTCATGGCCCCGATGCGTGTTGTATAGACATTTCCGTTTGCATCTATAAAGGTGGTTTGCGGGATATCACACAAATATCGGTACATACGCCGACGATTTCAATTTCCGAGCTGCTGCTGTCTTTGAATTGCTCCGCCCAATGAATATAGCCGAAAGTCGGCTTGTCAATATGTTTGCAGTCGGGGCGGTCGATTTCTTTTACAACCTGCCAACCGTCCGTTCCTTTGACACAATGCGGCACAGGCAGATGCCGTCCTTCGTTGGTTTCGAGATAGTTTTCTTCGTGTGTGTCGCGAGTAAAAATCACCTCATCCCCGGCAGCCATGTATGCATCAATTTTCTTTTTAACATTCGGCAGAACAGCAACCGCCTCTTTCGAGCCGAGTACTCCCGTGACAAAATCATTCTGCATGTCGATAACAATCAGTGTTTTCATAAATAACCTCCGCTATTTTATTTTCGTGTCTGTTGGGAACTTCACCGCTATAGTCGTCCCCTTTTCCGAGCTTTCCTCAACCCGAATCTCTCCGCCGTGCAATGCAACAATCTCCCACACCAACGAAAGTCCCAATCCCACGCCGCCGTTTTCTCTGCTTCTGGATTTATCCACCCTGAAAAAGGGTTGAAAAATGCTTTCTCTGTATTTCTCCGGTATGCCGCAGCCGGTATCTGTGACCCGAATGACTAACCGATTTTTTTCATCGGTAATCATAATACGCACCGTCCCGTTCGGGCGATTGTAGCGTATAGAATTTTCGGTCAGATTAAAGAGCATACGATAAATCAGCGTGTCACTGCCGATCATAACTCCGTCGCCTTTACTTTCAAGGATTATGCCGTTTCTATCCGCAAGCGGAGCAAGGTCGGCAAGGATCTCCTCAGCCATAGGAGCTAATTCAATACGGTCAGTGCAGGGCACCGTCTTGAGCTCACTCATTTCAAGCAGCGTTTTCGTCATTTGCGTCATACGTTCGGTTTGCTCACGCAGCAAGCGTAGAAAATCCGCCGTTTCCGGCAATACCTCGGGATGCTCTGCGGAAAACAGTTCAAGCTGTGCCTGCATCAGCGAAAGCGGTGTGCGCAGCTCATGAGCGGCATTTCCCGTAAACTGCCGCTGCGCGGAAAAGCCTTCGTCAAGACGTTCAAGCATTTGATTGAACGACCGGCAAAACTGCCGGAATTCCGGCAGAACGTCTTCGGTGATCTTCATATCTGTCAGATTGTTCAGCTGAACCTTTTCCACCTGAGAAGTAAAAGTGCGCAGGGGCTTCAGCGCGTGTCCGCTTAAAAAATATGCAAGCGCCCCGCCGAAGACCGTTACCGCTGCCGTGATATACCAGTTAGTGGTGATAAATGATTCCTGCGCCCCGTGTACAACAATGGTCAATTCCTCGTCGAGCTTCTTTTGCTCGGGATCAAAATACTCCGGTTCTCCCCTGTCCGTATCCCCGTAGCCCGTAATATAAGAGCCTATGGAATCCATATAATGCCTGCCGGAATATCCGATCAGAACATTCATAAAAACACAGGTTGCTCCGATAAGAAGTATCGTCATTATGGTGATCCGCCATTGCAAGGATAGCTTTTTCACAATTTCTCTTCCTCCATAACATACCCTTCCCCGATTCGGTTGCGGACGGGGTCGAAACCAAGTGCGGCACGCAGCTTCTTCCGCAGTGCGGAAATATGTACTCTTATCGAATTGCTGAAATTATCCACACTGTTGTCCCATACATGGTCAAGCAGTTCTTCCTGACTGACGGGGCGCCCCTGATTGAGCAGCAGGTATTCAAGTATCCCGATTTCCTTTCTGGTAAGTGACAGCTCCTGTCCGTCAGCTGAGGCGATACGGGTCTTAGTGTCAAAGGAAAGCTTACCGCAGGTAAGAACCACATCATTCTGTGTAAACTGACGACGGGTAAGACTGCGTATCCTTGCTTCCAACTCCTCTAAATGAAAAGGCTTTGCCAAATAATCATTGGCTCCGGCATCCAGCCCCTCCACCTTGTCAGCGACCTCACTGCGCGCCGACAAAATCAACACCTTCGTATCTCTGTCGTTTTGACGCAGCGTTCTGAGCACCGTCATCCCATCCTCCCCCGGCAGATTCAGATCCAGTAAAACAAGATCGTACCGCTCCACACCGAGCAGTTCGATCGCTTTGTTTCCGTCATGGCAAAAATCCACGCTGTAGGCGAGCCGCCTGAGACTGCGGACGATCGTCTCACATAACGCGCGTTCATCTTCAACTACTAAAATATGCATAGGAAATCTCCTTACGTTGTTTTTCGATTTTTCGACTTTATTGTACCACACGGAAATAAGATTTTTGTTAAGTTTTCGTTCTTAACAGGGATTTTATATCCTCTGTGCTACAATGAGAGCACAAAAGGAAGGGGTGACCGAATTGATTCGATCGAAAAAAGCCGTATTTCAGGTTGCGCTGCTCATCTGCGGAGCCGCGATGCTGTGCTACGGAGCTCTTCG
>OIZI01000743.1_pt1 | contig 15626 bp, 16 predicted proteins | sample 1588441 | NCBI WGS metagenome assembly OIZI01 (sample SAMN03283284) | human gut metagenome | biome: human-associated habitat; material: feces | host: Homo sapiens | place: Peru | collected 2012
CGGCGGCGGTCAGTGCCGACTGTCCGCCGTTCTCCGCCAGCCACGCCACGCTGTCCGCCGTGCCGGGGAAGTAGCTGGAGTCGGCGGCGGTCATGCTGGTGTCGATGGTCACGCCGTATTGCGCCCGCGCATACTCGTTGCCCGCTTGGATAGCCTCTGCGATGGAGTAGATGTTCCCGCTGGCGGCAGGCTTAGGCGCGGGTGCAGGTTCGGGCGTAGGCGCAGGCGCAGGTTCTTCCTCCTGCTTCTCCGCCGGCTTCTGTGCAGGTGCAGGCATCACCGGCTGTTCGGGCGTAGTCGGCTGCTCCGGCGCTGTAGGCTGTCCCTCACCATCGGGCACGGGGCTTTCAGGAGCATCCGCCTTGCCTTCGGGCTGCTGGGTGTTCTCCTGCGGCTTGGCATCCTGCGCGGGGTCGGCAGGGTTCTCCACATCGGGGGCATCTGCCGGTGCAGGCGCATCCTGCTTTTCATCGGCCACTGCCTCACCGGTCACGGCGGTGGCTGACAGAGCGCCGAGCTGTGCTGCGCCACCCAACGGCGCCGTTTGTCCGGCACAGCCCGCAAGCAGCGCGGCAAGGCTGATTGCCAACAGGAATACGGGTACTTTTCTCATGTAATTCCCTCCTTAAATATTAGGTTACTATTATTTTATCGCACCATTTGTATGCCGTCAAAAAATCGACAGCGTCAGCTTTTGCCGAAAATTGCGTCTCAACTTGAGACGCAATTTTCGCCGTGAACGTACCATCTGCCGCAGGTGCGCCGCTGACCATGATGCGGCTATCCGCGCTCTGCGCGGATAGTAAGGTTTTCCCCCTTGTATGCCTTATAAGCCGCTGCGCGGCTCCGGTCAAGGCCCGCCCAGCGCGCACGTTGGGCGGCTCGTGGGTGGCTGCCGCAAGGCAGCCGCCCAGCCTTGACGGGTGTTGTGCGGCGGCTTACACTCCCCCAGCAGGGGGAAACCCTAACGTCCGTTGTGCTGCATCGGGACGCGGCTTCTCTGTGGCGTGATGCTCTTTTCCACCGAAGCACCGATCTGCTTGCTCATCTTCTGTATCTGGTCAAGCGCCTGCCGCCGTTCCTGTGCGTCCCAGCCCTCGTACAGGGCGGACAGATCTGCGGTATCCGGCAGGTCGCGCTCCACACCGAAACGGCGGCACAGCAGATACGATACGCTCTGCGCGTCCAGATCGGACTCGGCATAATCGTACTGCGCGTTGTATCCTTTCCCGTGCAGCCGCGAATGTGCCACCGCTGTGGCGATAGCGGCAAACATCTCATGGTCAGGATAGTCAGGATTGATGGCCAACTCCATCCGCTGCGGGTCGTAGACAGCAGGGGTATCCAGTTCCTTGTCGATGACCACCTGACACACGGCGTAGTTCAGCAGCGTGGTCATGGCTGATTCCATGTCCCGTGTGTCATTTTCCAGATGCACCTCCTTCAAAGGCCGCCCCTGCGTCTGCCGTACATCGTAGGCGTCCGCCAGCGTATAGCCCTTGCCAAAGGTGGAACGGGCGAAAATGTGGATGCCGTTGCCGTTCTCGCTGACCGGTACGGAGCGCCCCAGCATTTTCCATTTCTCCTTTGTGCCGAACACGGTCACGTTCGCGTCCTGCACCATCGCCAGCGCAATATTGCCTGCACTGTATGCCGGATTGTCACCTTGCAGCTCCAGATAGCGGGTGTACGCCTCGGCGCTGCTGGTGATCTCCAACACACCCGCGTCCTGCAAGGCCATCAGGTTCTCCCTGTCGGCCTGCTGGCGTGCTTTCCATTGGGTATCATTCTCCGTTTTCTTCGATACGATGGCCTCTAAATTTGCCATACTGAATATCCTCCTATTCTCGCATTTTGGGCGGTGTCCGTCCGTTGGGCAGCTGCGGCTCTACGTCCTGTGCGGCACGCTTCAGCGCTGCCAGCCGCCCCTTCACTGAGGGCTTGCCCTCAGTAGTCGTCCTCTCTTGCGGCAAGCCATTCCCGCGCTGTGGTGAGAAGCTCCCTTGTGGAGCGCGGGCATCTGCTTTTTTTGCCGCGTCATCCTCCTGCTGCGGCGCAGCGTAGCCGTGACGCTCCAGAAACAAATTGACCTGCGATGCAAAGTCCACGTTGGTGATGAGGTCTACCAACCCATCACCGGCGTTTTTGTCCTTGACCACCGCGTAAAGGATGCCTTTCTTGGCGTAGGCATTGAACGCGGCCAGATCGCTCTCCCGCAGCTGGAACACCCGCAGCTCCTTACCCTCCCGCAGCAGACGCCCCATATTGGTTTTGCCGGATACTCGCTTGTTGTCCTTTGCCAGTGCATAGAGAAATGCCGCCAGATTTTTACTGCCCGCGGCCAGCAGCTTAATGGTCACCTCCATGATCTGTAAGCCTTCCCGTACCATCAGGTCAGCGGCTTCGCTGCCTGCATCCATGTTCCCGACCTCCTTTTTCTGAAATTTCCTGTTCCCGCTGTACGGTCAACTGCTGCTCGATGCGCTGTGCGTCCGTCTCAATGCAGCAGCACTGTTTCCACTCCCTCCGCAATATCCGCAGCCTGTCCGTATACGCCGCGATGTCCGCATCCACTCCTGCCACACCTCTGCGCCGCGCCAGATACAGCTGCCGCCGCTGCTCGGTGAGCGCGTCCATCTCCGCTTGCAGCGCGTCCCGCTGCATGGTGAGCTGCTGCCGCGTCTCGATACGGTTTGTCCGCAGATACCGGAACTGTGCCTGATACCTGTCCAGCTTCAGCACCTCCCGCCGCAGGGTTGGCGAGGCGCGATACACTTTCCGCCGCGGCGAACCCAGCAGGTACAGGTAGTACAGATACAGCCGTTGGAAATACGACAGCGGCTTTTTCTGTACCGGTTTTCGCCGTATACGATAGGTCTTGCGGGGCAGCTGTACCGGCTGCTGCGGCGCAGCCTTTACCCTGCCGCGTATGGCGGCCTCGTCGTACCCATCGCCCAGACTATCCAACCGGATAAACCTCTGACCGTCAGGCGAACGCACGGCGGTGTGCTTCACATTGGCGCCGCTTTTCACCTGATACCCCATGCGCCGCAGTTCCCGCAGGAAGTCCGCATAGCTGTACGACCTGCGGATGGCCTCGTCCACATCGCGGCGCACCACATCCCGCAGGTTTGTCCTGCCGTGGCGCTGCGCCTGATACTGGCCCTGCGGCACAGCGGCCTCGGATGGCTCGATGATGGACAACCCATGCTCACGGCACAGGGCGTCCGACACACCGCGGATGCCCTCGTAGTAGTCGCGGAAGGTGTCGCGGTACATCTTCCCGTCCACAAAGGACACGGCGTTGAACACCACATGATTGTGCAGATGAGCCCTGTCCAAATGGGTGGCTACCACCACCTCATACCGCCCGCCCAAAAGACGCTGCGCCAGCTCTACACCGATGGTATGGGCCTGCTCCGGCGTCACCTCGCCGGGGCGGAAGGACTGGATCACATGGTAGCCCTTGCGGACACGGTTCTGCTTGCCCCAGCGCCGCGCCGTCTGCATCATGTCCTGATAGGCGGTGTCCCTGCCGCAGTTGATGGCTGTCTCGAAGCATACACGCTCCGTCTTGCCGCGATCCAGCGCGTAGTCCACTGCCGTTTCCAGATAGGTCTTTTCCTCGTTGACAGCATAGCTGAGACACTTATCCAGCCTGCCCCGTATGACGATGATCTTCGTATAGGCCATTAAAAGCTGTCCTTTACCAGCCGCCACGCTCTGCGGACAAGTGCCGCAGCTTGGTCAATCTGACTGTCTGCCGCATATTTCTGTCCGTTGACGGTGTGGGCGATCTGATTGATGTTGTTGCCGATGGCGGACAGTTCCCGCAGCAGTGCAGCGTATGTGTCGGGTGGCCGTGGCCGCAGCTGCACACCCAGTATCAGGCTGCGGAGAAATGGGTCGATGCCCAGTCCTGCGGCAGTGGCCTGTTTCCGCAGGTGGGTAAGCTCGGCATCCGTCAGCCACACGCTGACGTGCCGGTTTCGCGTTCTCGTCGCTGTCACCTCCCATAAAAAATGCGTCTCAAATTGAGACGCGAAGTGTAAACGCGGGGTCTTAGGGGCTGTGCCCCTAACAAGCGGCATTTGTACTACCAAATGCCATGCTTGCGTGGACAGCACCGAAACGGTGCTGTCCCCTCTATCGGGTCGGGGCAGTCTTTGCGTGACAACGGGGCTTGATATGCAGGCCGTGCCGCTGGGCAAACTCCGCGATGGTCGGCCTGTCTGTGGAACTTGGCCAGCTGAAATCGTCTGCGGCCAGGTCGCGGTATCCACTTTCCGGCAGGTCAATACGCTGGCCGGTAAGCACTGTGCCATAATGTTCCACAGTGATATGGCAAGCCAGCAGGCACGGCTGTGACCAGTCCTCCTCGGAGGTCTGCATATCATAGGCATAAATACCGTTGGGCAGTTCGGAACGGCGGACACGCTCCACGGTAAAAAGGGCAGGCACACCGCATATCTCCACCGCTTCAAAGCGTGTCTTGTGAATATCCATGGCCATCATGTCGGTTCACCTCAATGCTCCGGCGTGTCGGGACGTTCTCTCTTAGGTGCATCACGCTTTTTGAACGGTTCTACCCGTATGGTCACGGGCGTGTTGTCCTTGATTCCCAGCAGTATCTCTGCGTGGTGGAACTGCTTTTTATAGAACTCCATCTGCTGCGGGGTCAGGGAGGTAAAGTCATCCTCACCCAAACCGCAGACAAAGAACGGGCCGAACACGCCGCCGTAGCCGCCCGGCATACTGCGGTTGAACTCGTTGGGCTTCAGCATCCCCTCATCGTCACAGACAACGGCCACCTTGTCCTCAAAGGGGTAGATGGCCTGTATCAGACCACCTACCGCCGCCTGCATCTCGTGAAGGCCGTTGAGTTCCTTTTCATAGGGTGCCGCCCCCGGCTCTACCATCAGGACTTTCATACACTCTCTCCTATCGTGTCATATCATGGTTTCGCTTTTTCGGTTTAGGCTCTTTTTTCGGCGGCGCGTCGCCATCCTCCAAAAAATCCAGCAGCTCCTGCGGTGACGGCTGGTGCGGCTGGACGGTATACCCCGGCAGCAGCTGCCCATTCACGGAAAACAGGTGCGCGTGATTTTCCGGCAGAGGCGGTGACAGCTCTTGAAACAGATGGGCATAGGCGGCGATGCGCCCCTGCACATACCGTTCGGCGGCAGCCTTGTCCGTATACCGCTTGTTGTCCTGACTGGCCAGCGGCGATGGCGTACTGCTGTATGGGTCTTTCCTGCGCGGGACATTGTAGCTCACGCTCCATGACACATACCACGCCACGGGCACCTGCTTTTTCTGCTTATGATCGTAGGCAGTATCCTCGCGGATGCGGTAGGACATCTGATAGACCATATTGCTGATCTTCCGCCAGCCATAATCGGTATCCTCCCACCGGTTGCCGCTGTGCTGCACCTCCGGCGTTTTTACATACTCGATGGCCCTGTCCAGTATCATGGTCTGCGCCGCCTGCTCCTCCCAGCGTTTGGCGGCCTCCTGCAAGTCGCGGAACACGGCCTTTTCCGTCTCCACGCTCTTGCTCCGCAGGGCTTGCAGCCGATCAAGGGGCATCCACGTCAGCGCGGACAGGTCGGCATGGCGTTGATCAAAAGAGATATGATGCTCCAGCGTCAGCTTGTGACCCTCCTCCAGCTTGTCGCCGTAGGAATAGGCGGTATAGAACGAGTCCTCCCGCCGTTCCATATCCGTCACCTCGCTTTACCCGGCGTCGCTTTTTTTGCCGCTTTTTCCTGCTCGGCTCTGGCCTTTTGCCTGTCCAATGCCTTCTGCCGCAGATCCAGCGCCTCGAACACCACACGCTTCACATCGCCTACCGTGGTATCCTTCTTGGGGAAGTAGGCGCGCAGTTCATCCTCGCTGAACGTGACTTTCAACGGCGGTGACATCTCACGCTTGGTGGGTGCCACGGTCTGCTCGATCTTCGCCGTGGTCAGCTTACCCGCCTGACTGTCCTTTTTCAGCTCGGCGGCCTGCGTACCGGAGGGGACTTTATCCTCCCGCTTGATGGCGTCCGCCAGCGTTTTCTGCTCCTGCGGCTTCAGATAGGAGATGTCCGCAGCGGTGTTCACCGGCAGTTTCTTCTCCTCCACCATGTCCTGCAATTCCGGCTCCAGTTTGGTCAGGCGTGTCAACCGCTGGATGGTGGCGCGGCTTTCGCCGGTCTGCTGCGCCAGCTGCTCGTCGGCACGCATAGGCTTGTACCCCGCCTCCAGCTGCGCTTTGGTAGGCCGCCCCGCCTTGCGTTTCATGGCCTCCAGCTTCATAGAGTAGGCACGCGCCTTGACCATGGGCGAAATATTCTCGCGCTTGAGGTTGGAGTCCACCATGTAGATGATGGCGCTGTCCCGATCCATGTCACGGACGATGGCGGGGATCTGTGCCACACCAGCCAGCACACAGCTGTGCTTACGGCGGTGGCCTGCCACCATTTCGTAACGGCTGGGGTCTTTGCTGCTGCGAATGACCGTGACAGGCTCCAGCACGCCGAACTTCCTGACGCTCTCCACCAAGTCCAGCATATCCTTGTCATCCTGCACGGGGAAGGGATGCCCCTCAAAGTCGTCGATCTTGTCCACCGGCAGCATGACCACGGAACCCAGCGCACTCTCACCCACGATGTTCAGCTTGAAGTCCTTGGGAATACCCTCCGCGTCCGTCTCCTGCTCCTTTTCGGGCGGCTGCTCTTTTTTCTCCGCCACCTCCGCCTTGGGCGCAGGTTTATCCTCGACAGGTTTCTTATCCTCCGACTTTGCCGGTACATCCGCTTTCTTTTCTTCCTGTTTTGCAGGCAGCTTTTCCTCCGGCTTCTTTTCCTCGGACTTCTTTTCGGCAGGTGCGGCCACCGGTTTCTTTTCCCCTTCCTTGGCCGGTTTTGTGTCCGCTGCCGCAGCAGGGGCAGGCTTCTCTGCCTTTTTCTCCTCCGGCTTGGCGGTGGATTTCGCTTCTTCCGGCTTAGCAGGCACAGCCGGTTTTACCGCAGCCTTGGCATCCTCGGCCTTGGTTGGTACGGGCGGCTTCGCCGCAGGCTTTTCCTCTGTGGGCTTTACCGGCGTCGCCGTGCCGTTCGGCTTCGGTGCAGCTTTGGTTTCCTCCGCTTTAGGCGGGATCACCGGCTTGACCGGCTCGGCAGGCTTCTGCGCCGCGGGGATGGGTTTGTCAGCTTCGGGCGGTTTGGCGGGTTCTGCCGCCTTTGCATCGGGCGATGCTTTCGGGGCCTCCTTCGGGGGCGGACTGCGGAACGCGCCGATCAGCGGATTTTTCTTTTCTTCTGCCATATCCTTTTACCTCCAATTCGTCGTAATATGTCAAAACCCGTCTCAACTTGAGACGGGTTTTGCACAGGGCCAGGGCGGCTCTTGCCGCAAGTCTGCGCGGGAACGATGAGCGTGACCGGCATCTGCACGGTCATGTCCGCAGTCAGCAGGAAATACTCGGTGTGCATGGGATGCTCCTCCTTTTTTCGGTGATATGATAAAGCCCGCCTCCACGGGAAGCGGGTACTATCCGGTGTCCATATCGTGCTGGACTTCGGCTTGATAGAAGTGGTTGATGGTGACGGGGGCGTTATACAGGATGGTCAGCAGATACGCCCGAACGTTGAAAACCTGCGCCGTAGAACGCCGCAGGCTTTCGATGACATATTCCAGATGGTCGTACTCCAGCTGTCGGAAACGCTCCTGCACCTGCTGGGTGGGCAGCAGTTCACCGCCGATGCGGAGCGTGGGGCGGGTGCTGCACAGCACATCGGTGATGGCGGCGATCAGTTCATCCACGCTCTCGCGGTCATAGCGGCGGCACAGCTGGTCATACGCAACGCGGGTGCGTACTTCTTCCGCCGCCTTCTTCCTCTCCCACCAGCTGCCTGCCAGTGAAGGAGGTGGGGATGGATAAAGCTGGCTCATATCCGTTTGGTTTATATCTTTATAATTCGCGTCCCCTTTTGGGAAGTCTGCACTTCCATTTTTGGGAACTCTTGACTTCCCATTTTCGGAAGTCTGGACTTCCTCATTTGGGAAGTCAGGCGGTACAGCGGGCGGCGCGGGTATCTCCCGTGTGGTGTAGCGCTTGACGTAGATGCGCGTCGGTCTGCCCTGCCCCTGCTTGGTTCGCTCGATAAGACCGATGCCTTTGCCGGTATCCAGTTCTGCCAGCAGCCGCACAGCCTTGCCGTGGCCGCAGCTCATGCTCTCCTGTATCTCCTCCAGCGTATAGTAGATGTAGACGCGGCCTGTATCGTCATACCAGCCGTTCCGCGCCGACAGGTTCATCCTGTCCAGCATCAAGCCGTACAGCAGCTTGGCGTCCGTGGACAGGCCGGAGAATCGTTCTCCTACAATAAGCAACCGCGGAATGCGGTAAAAGGAGCAGCTTTCGCTCTCCTCGCCGTAGTAATAATCAAACACGCCGGACACAAAAGCACCTCCTTCTCGTATTCAGAAAAACTATATTGCGATATATTGCGAAGACAATGAATACGGAATAGAATTAACATATTGCGCAATGGCACAAAAGCACTTCCACACTGTTATTTACAGAGAGGGAGTATTTTGTTCTTTTGCTTCATACCATTTGGCACTATTACTGCTTTCTTTCTGCTAAACATTACCGACATAATATTATCAAAATTAAAACTCTAGTAACGCCACGCAAAGCCATTGTTTTGTTCTCGAAAACATGCTATAATTGAAGAAAATTTCTGTATAGAGGAATTGCTATGATTGATGTATATTGTGATGAAAGCCGCCAAGACCTTTTAGCAAATTCAAGTTCCATAACAGACAACAATCGGTTTTGTTGCATCGGCGGAATCAGCGTCCCAATCGAACACCGCGAAGAGATCAAATCTGAAATCAAAGCGCTTAAAGAGAAGCACGATGTATCCGGGGAGTTACGTTGGGGAACTGTTTCCAACAACAAAGTGGACTTCTATTTAGACTTGGTGGATTTTTTCTTTGGCCGACCCGATTTGATGTTTCGAACAGTGGTGATAGATGCCGCTAAAGTCCAAAACGATGTATTCAATAATTCAGATCAAGAACTAGGATACTATAAGTTTTATTACCAGTTGTTAAATCATTGGCTAGCCGCAAATGACACTTATCGGATTTATACCGACCAAAAAACCAACAAAGATAAGAAGCGTTTAAAAGAACTCCACAGGATTCTGAATTGTACTCGTGGAGCTGGTACTACGATCGATCTTATAAAGGCCATCGACTCTAAGGAATCACTAATTTTACAGATGGAGAACATCCTTATGGGCGCTGTTGGGTACAAGTATAATTGGGGGCACAACGGAGCCTCGTTTGCAAAACAGGAAGTAGTCCGCAGAATTGAACACCATATTGGCCGAACTATCAAGCACACATCGGCAAGCGAGCAAAAATTCAACGTCTTTGTGATTGTGCTAAGGGAGGGGCTTTAATGTTGCTTCCACCTTTGGTACATTTAGACAGCGAAGACGCTTACTACGAACGATTTGTCGCCACATACTGCAGTGGGAACTCAATTATAACTTGGGATGGACTTCCCGTTGTTTTCTATCCTGAAATGTTTACCCACGCTTTTTATAAGCGAAAGTTCAGATCTTGGAAGGCAAAAAAAGATTCTTTTGACGTGTCCCGCGGAGAGAGGGTGGATTGGATTAAAGCGGTACTAGAGGATCCTTCCATTGTTCCATATCAAGGCTATAATAAAGCTACCGGCACATACGACGGAAGCCGACGTGTTGCTTTTTTAACTCCAGAAAACTATTTGGTTGTTATCCGTGAAGATGGTGAAAAATGGAGATTTGTTACCGCTTATGTCGTAGATAATCCATCTACTGCCAGCAAAATTCTGTCATCGCCCATTTGGAAAAGGGCACAAAAAAAGACCACTGGTTTACCGGCCCAGTAGTCGAAGCCTCTACAGATCCCAAGCATTAAGCAAAGGATTACACCACCATAATAACCGATACAAGTCAAATTGTCAAGGAAAAAATGGGCATTGATTATCCGGCTCAATACCCAAAGCCTTTTTTCCCCCTAGGCTATAAGCGAAGGGGGATACTACATCATAGTTTCTATATTGCGAAATGTTGCCAACTTTTGTGCAACAGTATTCACCGTTTTCTTCAAAATTAGTAACTGCCCATAGTATAGCACTGAGTTTTGCTCCTATTCGCTCATTGTGGGTAGGTGCGTATCTCACGCGGTATGCGCCCGTGCTACGCCACATGATTTTTATATCGTCGCATGAAGAAAGCACTTCCGCCCTGCGCTTGCAGGAGGGAAGTGCTTTCTTAGCCCAAGAATACACGCCATTTTTCGCGGCGGTCATATTTTTATATTTCTTTTTCGATTTTGTTCTGCTATAATTTCGTTGGCTAAAAGTGCGCTATGCGGTAGAGCGTTCGGTTCGCATCCCTATGGTCGCACATCGACCTGCGAGTTTCAGTCCATGATTTCGGAGAGGTTTTTCTCTGAATTCTTCTAAAATCGGAAAACTTGAAAATCAGCTTTTTGTTGCAAAAACCCGCAAAAAGCGGCAATATGGGCCTATAGCTCAGCTGGGAGAGCGTACGGTTCGCATCCGTAAGGTCGTCGGTTCGATCCCGATTAGGTCCACCATTTCGAGAAAAATCACCGCCATTTTGGCGGTGATTTTTCGTTTGACCACAATAATACCACAGACGGCAGAAAATTCTGACCGCTTTTGAAATCCGCAGGCGGTGAGTAGCAGCCCCTCACCACCTGCGGATTTTCGTTTTATGTGTTTGCCGGTGCGGCAAGTTCTGCTCTGACCTCATCGTAGTATTTCTGCACCGTGGTGCGGTCCATGCCTGTTTCCCGTGCGATATAGCTTTTATTGCTCACGCCGGGGTGCTGGCGCAGGTACTCCGCCAGCTGCTTTTTCTTGGGGCTGACGCCGTCTGGATACTCCGCAGCCGTCCCATTCCGCAGGACAGCGATCTCCGCTTTCATTTGCAGGATCAGCTTCGCCAGCTTTTCCTCACATTCCTCCCGCGTGCGGCCATATACATTGCGGGAGTGCTTCTTGCCGTCTGGCCAGACGGGCGAGTACCGTCCCTCCCACAGATCCTCCTTGAGCTGCTTGATGTAGCCCGTGCCGGGTCTGCGGCGCGGCGGTGTGTACGGTTCAAACCTCTGCGCCTCTGATGCAGCTTCTGCTTTCTGTCGGGATATTTCTGCCTTTGCGATGCCGCGGTCGATGCTGGCTGCGGCATTTTCCTGCATTTCGTTGGTAATGTGGGTGTAGATATTCAGCGTGGTCTTGGCGGAGACATGGCCAATGATGGCGGACAGTGTCTTCACATCCATGCCGTGTTCCAGTGACATGGTGGCGAAGGTATGGCGCAGATCGTGAAAGCGCACCTTTTTGCAGTCTGCCCGTTCCAATATCTGCTGGAGCCGCTTGCGGACATAGCTGGGGTCGATGGGCTGGTCCGGCTTGATGCGGGACGGGAACATCAGCGGGGAGAATACTTCTTTCCGATATTCCCGCAGAAGTCCTACCATGACTGGCGGCAGGATGATCGTGCGAAACGCTGCTTTTGTTTTCGGCTCGCTGATGATATTCTTACCGCCAACCGGTGTGACCTGCTTGCTGATATGGAGTTCCCCTGTCTCAAAGTTCAGGTCATCCCATGTGAGTGCCAGTATCTCACCCCGGCGAAGTCCTGTGGTCAGCTCCAGCAGGAAGAGTTCGTACATCCCCTCCGCTTTGGCCTGTATCAGAAATCGCTGAATTTCTTCTTTGGACAGCACCTTCATTTCTTTCGGCTCTGGCGGTGGGAGCTTGACGCCGAGGATGGGATTTTTCTTGATCAAGCCATCCTTGACTGCCCTGTCCAGCGCCATCCGTATTACATGATAGCAGCTTCGCACCGACCGCTCCGCCATCTCCGGCCCCTTGGTGTCCCGATGTGTCTTTCTGCCGTTGGCCTTCATCTCGTTCAGAAACTTCTGGCAGTCTGCCTGCGTCAGCTTGTTCAGTGGGATATGCCCGAGACCGGGGATGGCGTGGACATAGATCCACTCCTCATAGCCCTTCTGCGTAGTGGGGCGGATGGATGGCTTGCAGTGATTTTCATACCAGTAATTCATCCAATCCCCAAACCGCATATCCGGTTTTACCTTGAAGGGGGCGACCTCGGTGTACTCCTCCTGAAGCTTTTTCAGTTTTTCCACGCATTCCGCTTTTGTTTTTGCCAGGACGCTTTTCTGCTTTGCCTTTCCGTTTTCATCGTACCCCACGATGTGACGGCCTTCCCACCGTCCGTCGCTTCTCAAGCGGACAGTGCCCTGACCGTTTTTGCGTTTCCTTGCCATGTGATCACTCCTTCACCACAAAGTCATTCATAAACTCACTCACGATCCCTGACGCTTTGCGGTGCATATCCCCTGTGACATGGGTGTAGGTGTCCAGCGTGAACGAGGTTTTCGTGTGGCCCAGAATGCCGGAGAGCGTTTTGGCATCCACGCCGCTGGTCAGCGCGTGAGTGGCGAAGGTGTGCCGGAGATCGTGAAAGCGCATATCCGGAAGTCCTGCTTCCGCCAGCAGCTTTTTCATGCGGGTGTAACCGCTGTTCGGCATGATGGGGTCTTCCGGGTGGATCGGGTTCGGGAATATCCACTGGGAGATGGATGTCCTTTTTCGCTCGGACAGCAGCTGCACCGTGCTGGGCGGTAGTTTGATGATCCTGCGTCCCGCACCGGTTTTCGTTTCGCCCACATAGTAACCGCCGCCCTCCTTGTTGTGGAGTGTTCTGCGGACGGTCAGCGTTCCTTTTTCCGCATCAAAGTCTGTCCACATAAGGCCGCACAGCTCACCCCGCCGCAGGCCGGTGGTGATCTCCAGATAGAAGAAGTCGTGCCAGTGCTCATCTGCCTTAATAGCTTCCATGAATCGTTCCAGCTGTTTGTCATTGAGGATAGTTTTTGCGGCAGTCACTTTCTTCGGCAGTGTCACATCGTCGGTGGGGTTCTTTACGATCAGGTGGCGGTCAACAGCCGCATTCAGCGCCTGATGCAGGACGCCGTGTATCCTGCGGACCGTGGTGGGAGACAGCGCCCCGCCGTCCACGCCGCCCTCCCGCTGCAGCTTTCGATACAAGGTCTGAACATCGGCAGCAGTCACCTTGCTGATTTGTTTGCTGCCAAGGGAGGGTTTGATATTTCGCTCTGCATACCCACGGTAGCCCTTGTATGTGGATGGCCGGACCGACGGTTCGGCACACTCCTTCAACCAGATGTCCAGCCACTCCCCCAGTGTCATGCGGCAATCCTCCGTGAGCTCGGCCCCGTCGTACTCGACAATGCACCGATGCAGCTTTTCCATCAGAGCCTTTTGCGTCTTCGCGGATACATAGTGGAAGATCGAGTCGCCGTTTTCCTTGTGTCCGACCACAATACGCCCTTCCCAGCGACCATCGTCACGCTTGCGTACCATGCCGTCACCGGATGGCCTTCGTTTCGCCATTTACAGTTATCCCTCCCGTCCGTTTTTCTTTGTATAGGCATTGCATTCCCTGCGCTGCCTGCAGCCTGTTTTACAAACACACCATACCGATAACCCTTTGCGAAAGCGAGAAGAATTATCGATGTCGACGCACTTTCTACGAAAGCAACAACAGTCGCGCCCATAGCTTTCACCACATGGTCTGCTGCCAGCTCTGCCCCCGGCTCAGCTTTTGTCCCAAGGCCAGTTTCTTCAGCGCCTCTCGATGCCGCTGCTTGCTCTCCGTCCATGCCGGCGGCGCAGGCAGCGGCGGCAAATCGTCTGCCTCCTCTATGGACCGACCCAGCCGAACCAGCTCGCTTGCCAGTTCTCCCATCCAGCCCTCCTCCGGCTCCGGCGTGTTGGGCCGGAAGCCCACCGCCTGTCGGTAGGCAAACAGCGTTTCCAAATTCTCCTTCAGAAATGTTTCATCGTGGAGGCTGCTGTCCCGGCACCGCCGACCGTCAGGACAGACAAAGGTGATATGTTTCCGTGTGTCCGTCCAGATAACTTCATAGCCCTCGTACTCCATGTTTTCGACGAAGCTCTCCCGGTCATCGGCATATTCCAGTGCGTCGTTGATGGCTTGGATGAGATCCAGCTTCCAGCTATCGCCCCGCAGTCCCGCTTGGTACTCGCCGGGGCGCATCTGCTTTTTCCGAGTGTGCTTTTTTGGCGGCTCCAGCACCTGCAGCCCGTGCGCCATGCAGATCTCATCATTGACCTGCCGATGCCGCTGGAGATCTGCGGCGTTCTGGTGCAGCTTTTTGCCGTCCTTGCAGCTCACGCTGTTGACCACCAGATGGTTATGAAGATGGTTTGTGTCCAAGTGTGTTGCCACGACTACCTCAAAATCTGGGAACTGCTTCTGCGCGAACTCCACGCCGATGGCGTTGACCTGCTGTGGCGTCAGCCCGTCCTCCGCCGGGAAGGATTGGACGAAGTGATAGAATTGTCTGCCATCCGTTTTTCGGAATTGCTGTTTGGTTGTCATCATTTCCAGGTACGATGCCCTTGCCACGCAGTTGTGTCCCGTCACCATCCATTGGTCGTCCAGCATGGTTTTGCAGGCCTGCGTCACATATTTCAGCACGCCCATCATCGTACCAGCCGTCTGTTTCTTGTTGCGTACTGCGGTGAAGATGGCCATTACTGCACCTCCCGGCTGATGCGCAGCAGCTTTTGGCAGAGATCTGCATAACCGTCTATGAGCTCGTCGCTTCTGAGGATCTGGATGCGTCCCATGTTTGCCAGTGTCGTGAGCTGGTTGAGGTTCCTGCCTTGGGCTTTCACTTCGGCGAGGATCTCATCCAGTCCGTCCACCCGGACGATCTCCTTGCCCAGCGCGCAGGTGATGATGTAATCGGTGACAGTCATTCCGGCTTGCTTGGCCTGATGCTGGATCAGGTCTTTGATGCCCGGTGTCATTCTTGCGGTGATGATCGCTGTTTTCTTTCTCTGCATTGAACTCCTTTCTCCCCCTTGGGGCCGGGGGTGCCGGGGCCTTGCCCCGGCGAGTGCGTCCGGCGTATAGCCGGACGCTATGCTTGCCCCACCGAAGGGTGGGAACTTTGCCCCTACGGGGCATTTCTGCCCTGAACGCCCCCACATAACTGCCCTCGCTGTTGTTGCTGCCTTCGACCGTAAAATCTCACACGGCGGCTTACAGCGGCGTACAGGTTGGTACTTCATGCGCTCCGTTCATCGTCTGCCGGGACAAACTGAACGCCCAACTTTTCGGCACTTGTCTGCGCCCGCTGCCGTTCCAAGGCTTGCGCCGCCTTCTCCAGCTGACGCTTATAACAGAGGTCGAGGGCATTCTTTATTGGCAGGATGGTATACCTGAGACAGCCGTTGCGCTTGAGACCGTCCCTGGTGATGATCTCCGTCCGCTCTGTTCGGATGAGCCCATGCTCCTCCAGCGCGGCAACATATTTTGCCACGGTATTGACCGAGATGCCCAGCTTCCTTGCGATGGTGGGGTAGCTGACGATGCACTGGTAGGTGCGGCGGTCTTCGATGCGGAGCAGATAGGCGTAGATGTTGATCTCCATGTGGTGCAGTCCCAAATCAAAAATGGCGTTGGG
>OIZI01000744.1_pt1 | contig 15620 bp, 16 predicted proteins | sample 1588441 | NCBI WGS metagenome assembly OIZI01 (sample SAMN03283284) | human gut metagenome | biome: human-associated habitat; material: feces | host: Homo sapiens | place: Peru | collected 2012
AACGCGCCACAGGCCGCACCATCTATATTTTGGACGAGCCCACCACCGGCCTTCATGCGGCGGATGTGCATCGACTCATTGAGGTGCTCAACAAGCTGGTGGACGCGGGAAATACGGTGTTGGTCATTGAGCATAATCTGGATGTGATCAAAACCGCGGACTATCTCATTGACCTTGGCCCCGAGGGCGGCGACGGCGGCGGTACCCTGGTTGCCACCGGCACCCCGGAGGAGGTCGCGGCGAACCCCGCAAGCTATACGGGGCAGTACCTCAAAGGCTATCTGAAATAAAACGAATGCCCTCGAATGCCGGAAAATCCAACATTCGAGGGCAAAACAGTTCGCCCGAATAACTTCGCGTAGGAAAAGGCTTCGTCAGAAAGGAAGCCGATTTATTCGTTTGATAAAATGAAAGTTGTCAGATACTTTTATAAAACTCCCGCAATATAGATGCTAATTTTTCTGGAGACTCCAAATTTACTTCATGACCTGTTTCCGAAATTTCTTTGAATTGGGAATGTTTCAGAAGGCCTGCCAGCTCGATTGACGCTTTTTTATTGGCTTTGTCTTTTTCTCCACAAACGACCAATGTTGGACAAGAGATTTGGTTCAAGGAATCGCTAAAATCAAGTTCTGCCATGGAGCTGCACAGACTTATAAAATCGAATTTTCCAAATCCGGTTTGTTGAAACATCGACTGCGGCATAAAACGAAACAGCGCGTTTTGCAGCTTTAATAATCTCGCCGGCATCTTATACGGTGCCGCAATTAAAACCAATGCCTTTACTTTTTCGGGATGGTCTATCGCATAGTTTAGCGCCAATACACCGCCCAAAGAGAGACCACAGAAAAGGATGTCCTCATTTTCCGTGTTCCATATTTCTGAAAAGGCAGAGTAGAGCGTGGAATATGTTGCCGCTTTGTCCTTGACCAATCCCGCCAAATCCAAGCATACGCTATTTTCCAACTCTTCTGTTGCTCTTGTTACCTTGATCCAACTGTCGGCGTTTTGTCCCAATCCATGTAAGTATACGTATTTCATCCATTCTCTCCATACATTCCGATTTGTCGCTTAAACGTTCGATGCTATTAAAAAACGTTTGGCCAATTGTTACAATACCGTTCTGTCCCGTGACAGTTGGAGGTACTGCTCCACGGTGATGCGATACAGGAGCATGGAGCCATCTGTGTTATCCTGGCGGAAGCCGCAGGCACACACAGACCGGATCGACCGTTGGTTTTCCGGCTCGATTTCCGCACGTAAAAAAATAGAAGCGGCTTTCTTCATATCGCTTACCTCACAGTAAAAATACTTAAAAGCCCTTCTATGCGCGTCGCATCGACGGTTCTTTTATACGAAATTACAGATAGTATACCATATATTTTAGAATTGTCAACCGGGGCCGTTTCCGCCCGCCCGGTGCGGGCGGATGGCTTTTACAAATCTACCTGTTCAAATTTTCTTTGGCTGATTTTCAGGCTCCAAAGGGTGCCGATGGAATAGAGGGCAATTCCAAGAATCAAAATGGAAACCCCGCCGGTGGGGGCGTTGAGGCGCGTAAGGCCCGGAAGGTGGTGCAGGGTCTCCCCAAGGGTGATGACCAGGAAGGCCCAGATGGAGAAAAATACAAAGGGCTTCCCCAGCTCGTAGCCAGTTTTCCAGTAGCCGCCCAGCACCAGAAGGTTAAAAAGGAAAAATACCAGCAGCAGGTACCCCAGATAGCCGGGATTGGCGTTCATCATGGGGTTTTGCAGGTAGACCGGAGCGCCGGAAAAGCACAGAACCCGGAGTGCCGTCAGCAGGGCACACAAAAGCAGGTAGGCAAGCTGCAAGAGAACGGTGAACAGGTAGTTGGCTTTAACGATTTCCCGCTTGCTCACGGGGAGCAGCAGGGTATAGCTCAGGTCCCCCTGCTCCCGACGGCTGAGCAGGGACTGGAACAGCCCCAGGCACAGGAAAAAGCTGCCCACGGCAATGGGATAGCCGGGCACTAGGGTTAACAGGGAAAAGCCCAAAAAGAGATAGCAAAGGGGCAGGGCTGTAAAGGTAAACTCTTTTTTCACAAGCAGCCTCATAGGAAAATCTCCTCCTTTTCAAGCTTTACCATGATTTCCTCCAGATTTTTACAATCCGGGTGGTCCGCCAGAAAGGCATCCATGGGCTTGGAGGCCAGAAGGCGGCCCTTTTGCAGATAGGTGACGCAGTTTGCACAGCCGCATAGGTCCGAGGTAATGTGGGTGGAGAAGAAAATGGCCGTCCCCTTTGCGGCCAGCTGCCGGAAAATATCCCGCAGCTCCTCCCGGGACACCGGGTCCAGTCCGCTGGACGGCTCATCCAGCAGTAGAAGCTTTGCCCCATGGGACAGCGCCAGGGCCAGCTGAAACTTCACCTTCATGCCCTCGGACAGGGCCCGGATCTGCTTTTGCTGAACCAGGTGGAAAACGCTGCAGTAATGGCGGTAGGCTTCCTCATCCCATTGGGGATAAAATGGCCGGGTAAGGTCTGCGATGGCCCCAAGGGTTTTCCTTGGATAGAAGGCGGCCCCGCCCGCGGCATAGCCAATCCTCGCCCGTACCCCTGGGGCATCCAGCGGCTGCCCCAAAATCCGGACGGTGCCGCTGTCCGGGTGGCACAGGTTCAGAATGGCCTTTATGGTGGTGGTTTTTCCCGCGCCGTTTCGGCCCAGAAAGCCCATAATTTGACCGGCTTCCAGCCGGAAGGAGATATTTTCCAGGGAAAAGCCCGGATAGTGCTTGTACAGGTTGGAAACCTCCAGAATCGGCTCCATAAAATGGCCCCCTTTTCGTCGTTTCCCTTATTGTACCGGAGGCTACCCGGAAAGTCCACCAGCCGGGACAAACATTTCGGCGGGAAAAATGTTTGCCCCGGTTGCATTTTTGCCTTGCCCCGGCTATAATAGAAAAAACGGGAGGGAATGGCTATGCTTTCGGATAATCTATTGTGGCTTCGCAAGTACAGGCATCTGACCCAGGAGCAGGTGGCGGGGGAAATCGGGGTATCCCGGCAGGCCCTGTCCAAGTGGGAAACCGGGGAATCCGCCCCGGATATTGAAAACTGCGTGGCCCTGGCCGCCTTTTACGACGTGACCCTGGACGACCTGGTCCGTTATGATGAAAAAAAGGAAGTACTTCCCATTCCACCGAAGGGAAAGTACTTCTTTGGCACTGTGACGCTGGGCCCCCAGGGGGAGCTGCAGCTCCCGCAAAAGGCCATGGAGGTATTTTCCCTGGAGCCCGGGGAGGAGCTGCTGGTCCTGGGCGAGGAGGGAAGCGGCATCGCTATGACGAAAAAAGAGGGCTTTTTCGCAAAAATAAAGGGGTAAGTTATCCCTTTTACAGCTCCTTGTAGTTCTCCTGGGGGAGAACCTCGGAAAGCTCCACCAAATCGTGGTCCCGCTCTCCGACGTAGTCCACCCGCAGAATGGGGGAGCGGAGGGCGTTCCCGCCGTCCTGGCGGATGGCAAGGGTCATGGTGACCCGGGTGCCGCCCTGGGCGGGGTGGTCAATGAGCACGGTGCCCCCATGGTGGCTGGCGCAGCTGCGGACCAGCACCAGGCCCAGACCCAGGCCAAAGCGATTGTCCTCAATGGCGGGATGGCGCAGGTAGCGCAGGAAGACGCTGCCCCGGATTTCGTCGGCAATGCCGCTGCCGCTATCCTGAATGCACAGCCGCAGCATCCGGCCCTGACGGGTCAGGGTACAGCTGATTGTTCCCGTCTGGGGGCTGAATTTTGCGGCGTTGGACAGAAGATTCAGGATTGCCCGTTCCAGCTCCTGGAGGTCCGCCATACAGTAAAGGCTCGTTTCCAGCCCCTGATAGGAAACTACCAGACCGGCATCCGCCAACAGGACGGAGGCCTTTTCAAAAATTTCCCGGAAGGCGGCGGTGAGCTCCACCATTTCCGGGTGGAAGCTTCCGTAGGCGGCGGAAGACATGTTTCCAAGAATACGCAGCAGCTGTGCGGCCCCCCGATTGATGGAGGCCATGGTTTCCTCCGCACCGGCAATGTCCCGAAGCTCCTGGGAGCTGGAGAGAATGCCGGACAGAGGCTGGCGCAGAACCTTTGCGGCCAGGGCCAGCACCCGAAGCTCACCGGTTTCTCCGGGGTATTCCAGAAGAAAGAAATCCAGCCCGCCCTTCCGCTCCACGGCGGCACCGAAAATACTCCCCCCCAGGGAGAGTGTCAGATACAGGCTCCCCCCGGAAAAGGCGGCGTATTCCTCCTGACCGGTATACAGCAGAGGTTGAATCCGGTCCCCCAGGGGAAGGATGGAGGCGGCTCTGTTCCGCTGGCAGATGGTTCCGTCCTTTACGCAAAAGCAGGGGGAGACGATGAGGTCGAGCATCTCCGGATTTGGAATTTGATTGTCCATGACAGTCCTCCTGACGGAATATAGCATGCGCAGATTCGGGAAAAACTTTCCCGGCAGGTTTCGACAATTCTCGTTAGCTATTCTAGCGGACTTTTTCCCAAATAGCAAGGGTAACTTTTCAGAAAAGAGGCAGAGCATATGCATGAGGGGCACAGAGCGCGGGTAAAAAAGCGTTTCCTGGAGGAGGGGCTGGATCATTTTTCGGATATCCAGGCCTTGGAGCTGCTGCTCTTTTACGCTCTGCCCCGGGTAGACACCAATCCCATCGCCCACAGGCTTCTGGACCGGTTCGGCAGCCTCTCCCAGGTCCTGGAGGCCAGCCCGGAGGAGCTGTGCAAGGTCCCGGGGGTGGGGGAGAATGGGGCGCTGCTTTTAAACCTGATTCCCCAGATGGGCCGGTTTTATATGACGGACCGGGCAAAAAGCGCCACAATTTTAACCTCCCTGGAGCAGTGCGCGGAATTCCTGGTGCCCCGGTTCTTTGGACGAAAGCTGGAGACGGTGTTTCTTCTGTGCCTGGATGCCAAGTGCAAGGTGCTCTGCTGTAAGGAGCTGGGGGAGGGCAGCGTCAATTCTACGGGTCTTTCCATCCGCCGGGTGGTAGAGACCGCCCTGGGGGTCAACGCCTCCTCTGTGGTGCTGGCCCACAACCATCCCAGCGGCCTGGCCATTCCGTCGCCGGAGGATATCCAGACCACCCGCCGAATCGCTATGGCTCTGCAGGCGGTGGAGATTACGCTGGTGGACCATATTATTGTGGCGGATGACGACTATGTATCCATCGCCATGTCCGACGAGCGGTTTAACCAGTGCCTGCTGGTGTAAGGAGGAAAACATGGATCATTTTGAATTGGTTTCGGAATATAAGCCCTCCGGCGACCAGCCGGAGGCCATTGAGGCGCTGAGCAATGGTGTTAACTGGGGCCTGCGGGAGCAGACCCTTTTGGGTGTTACCGGCTCCGGCAAAACCTTTACCATGGCCTCGGTGATTGCAAAGCTCAACAGGCCCACCCTGGTGCTGGCCCACAACAAGACATTGGCCGCCCAGCTGTGCTCGGAGTTCCGGGAGTTTTTCCCCAACAACGTAGTGGAATACTTTATTTCCTACTATGACTACTACCAGCCGGAGGCCTATATTGCCCATACGGACACCTATATTGAAAAGGATTCCGCTGTCAACGAGGAGATTGACCGCCTGCGGCACTCCGCCACCTCATCGCTGTTTGAGCGGCGGGATGTGATTATTGTGGCTTCCGTCAGCTGTCTGTACGGCCTGGGCGACCCCATTGACTATAAGAGCATGGTGATTTCCCTGCGGGTGGGCTCTGAAAAGCCCATGGATGAGATTTTAAAGAAGCTGACGGAAATCCGCTATGAGCGCAACGACGTGGATTTCTCCCGGAATAAGTTCCGGGTCCGGGGGGATACCCTGGAGGTCTATCCCGCCTATTGGGCCGGCCGGGCCATCCGGGTGGAATTCTTCGGAGACGAGATTGATCGCATCAGTGAAATCAACGCCGTGTCCGGAATGGTGGAGCGGTATGTGGATCATGTGGCCATCTACCCCGCCAGCCACTATGTGGCCTCCAAGGAAAAGCTGCAAAGGGCCATGCTGGAAATCCAGAAGGAGTGCGACCAGCAGGTGGAAAAATTCCGGGCGGAGAACAAGCTGATTGAGGCCCAGCGCATCGCCCAGCGGGTAAACTACGATTTGGAAATGCTGACGGAAATCGGCTTCTGCACCGGCATCGAAAACTATTCCCGGGTGATTCAGGGCAGAGCCCCGGGAACGCCGCCTACGACGCTGCTGGACTATTTCCCAAAGGACTATCTGATGTTCATCGACGAGAGCCACGTGACCCTGCCCCAGTGCCGGGCCATGTACGCCGGGGACCGCAGCCGGAAGGACTCCCTGGTAAACTATGGCTTCCGCCTGCCCTCGGCCTACGACAACCGGCCCCTGAACTTTGCGGAGTTCGACCAAAAAATCAACCAGGTAATCTATGTCTCCGCCACTCCGGGAGAGTATGAGCGCACCCGGTCCGGCCAGATTGTAGAGCAGGTCATCCGTCCTACGGGTCTGCTCGACCCCCAGGTGGAGGTCCGGCCCATTGAAGGCCAGATTGACGACCTGATTGGGGAGATTAACGCCCGGACCGCCCGGCAGGAGCGGGTTTTGGTGACCACCCTGACCAAAAAAATGGCGGAGGACCTGACGGTGTACCTGCAAAAGGCGGGAATCAAGGTCCGGTATATGCACTCGGACATTGGAGCCATGGAGCGGATGGAGATTATCCGGGACCTGCGGCTTGCCAAGTTTGATGTATTGGTGGGCATCAACCTTCTGCGGGAGGGCCTGGACCTGCCGGAGGTGAGTCTGGTGGCCATTCTGGACGCGGACAAGGAAGGGTTCCTCCGCAGCGAGACAAGCCTGATTCAGACCATGGGCCGGGCGGCCCGAAACGCCGACGGCAAGGTCATTATGTATGCCGATACGGTAACGCCCTCCATGCGCATCGCCATGGACGAGACTGCCCGCCGCCGGGAGCTGCAGGATGCCTACAACAAAGCCCACGGCATTGTGCCCAAGACCGTCATCAAGTCCGTCCGGGACCTGATTGAAATCTCCTCTCCCACCGCCGAGCGCAAGGGCCGCAATGGCGTGAAGATGACCAAGGCCGAAAAGGAGAAGGAGATTGCCCGCCTGGAAAAGCAGATGAAGGAGGCCGCCAAGATGATGGAATACGAGTACGCCGCCGTCCTTCGGGACCAGATTGTGGAGCTGCGGGGCAGCGGTCTGTAACCCTTATTCCAAAAATATTCCGCATCTGTGGAAATTGTCCTTGCAATTTTGGCATCGGATGGTATAATAAATTCTATCACATACAAAGGAGTTCGTCCCAATGACTATTTTGACTGCTGCCGGTGCCTCCGGTATGTCCAGCATGATGGTGACTCTGGTCCTGATGCTGGCTGTGTTCTACTTCATGCTCATCCGCCCCGAAAACAAGCGGAAAAAAGAAGCAGAGCAGATGCGTTCCTCCGTCAAGAACGGCGACAAGATTACCACCATCGGTGGCATCGTCGGTACCGTTGTCAACGTGAAGGAAAACAATCTGGTAATCGAGACCGGTGCCGACCAGGTCCGCATTGAGATTGCCAAGTGGGCTATGTCTACCAACGAGACCGCCGCGGAGAACGCCAAGGCAGAGGCCAAGAAGGCCCAGGAAGCCAAGGCAAAGGAAAAGGCCGCCAAGAAGGCAGCCAAGGGCAAGTAAGAAAAAATGGCTGTCGGAAGACAGCCATTTTTTGTGCTTAAATCTGACGAATGGGGACGGTCTCCAGAATCCGGATGCCCAGGGAGGAGAGAATTTCCCGGGCCCTCTGCTCGGTTTCCGGCACGATTAAATCCTCCGGGCGGTGGGCATCGCAGCCCAGCACCATGGGGGAACCTGCCTGGGCGGCCAGCTCCAGGAAACGGTGATTGGGATAATTCCGGCCCTCCCGGTAGCCCAGGAAATTGAATTCCAGGGGAAGATTGTGGTCCATGGCCTCCCGGATGAGCAGCCCCATCCATTCGGCATAGTCCTTTTGCGGCCCCACGAAGTTGAGAATATCCGGGTGGGCCATATAGGTGTAGAGCCCCGTATCCATGGCGGCGATGCTCTGGCGGACGTAGGCCTCCAGAAGCCCCTTGTCCTCGGTCTCCCGGCCGCTGTAGGTTCCCTCCGGCTCGTTGCCCACAAAATGCTGCCCCAGAATCATGTATTCCACCTGCTGCTCCTGAAGATAGGCGTGGAGCCTGTCAAAATACTTGGGGTAGTACTCCGCCTCTACGCCGATGTGGAACTCCAATGTGCCCTCGTATTGGGCTTTCAGACTTTGCAGGGTGGAAACATAGCCCGGGAGCTCCTCCGGGCGCATCCGGAAGGTGGAATAGTAGTCCCCGGGGAAAAAGTATGGGGTGTGGTCCGAAAAGCCCAGGGTTTTCAGCCCGGCCAGCCTGGCGGCATTGATGTATTCCTGCTCGGAGCCGATGGCGTGGTTGCAGCGGGGGGTATGGGTATGGTAATTGGCAATCATAAAGCAGTTCCTCTTGATTCTCTTTTTTCCTATTATACCATGGAAGAAAGGAAATGCAACAGGATAAAACGTGAGAAAACAGCGAGTTGGGAGAGAAAACGATATGAAAGATTTTCCTGTATTCACCACGGAAAACGGGGTGGCGAGCCTGATTTTAAAGGAGATTCCCTACCGAAAGGAGGCCTATATCCATCTGCGGGACGCGTCAAATCCCCAGGCGCTGCTGGACGAGTGCGTGTCCTTCTGCAGGGTTTGCGGGGCGGAGAAAATCTACGCCTCGGGCCATGAACTGCTGGAGCGCTACCCGCTGCATACCGCTGTTGTGGAAATGCGGGGCATTCCCAATATCGACGAGACGCTTTTGGAATCCCTCTTTCCTGTGACGGATGCTACAGTGGCCCGCTGGCGGGAGATTCACAACCGGGCCATGGCCCAGGTGCCCAACGCCGGAACTCTGGAAGCGCGGGACGAGGCGGCGCTTACACAGGGCGGTGCCTATTTTATCCACCGGGATGGGGAGCTCCTGGGCATCGGATACCTGAAAGAGGACTGTGTTCAGGTCATTGCCGCCGCCCAGCCCGGGGCGGGGAAGCGGGTGCTCCACTCCCTGTGCTCGGTCTGCCCCGGGGTGCCCCTGCGGCTGGAGGTGGCGGAGGCCAACGAACGGGCAGTCGCCCTGTATGAAAAAATCGGGTTCGTAAAGGTCCGGGAGCTGTCCCGGTGGTATCGGGTGGATTAAAAAGGCTGCTCCGGAAGGGAAAGCTGACTTACGTCCACCCCCTCCAGCTTCAGAAGCCGGAGCTTTTTGTCCAGCCCTGCCGCGTAGCCGGTGAGGCTGCCGTCGGCCCCAATCACACGGTGGCAGGGAACCAGGATGGAGATTGGATTGCGTCCCACAGCGCTGCCCACGGCCTGAAATGACATGGTATTGTTGCCGCTTTCGGAAAGCTTTTGTGCCAGCGCTCCGTAGGTTGTGGTCTGCCCATAGGGAACGGTCAGAAGCAGTTCCCAGACCGCACGGCGGAAGGGAGTCCCTTTGAGGTGCAGCGGGGGCAGAAAATTGGGGGCTACTCCGGCAAAATAAACATCCAGCCAGGCAACGGCACTGGAAAGAATGGGGCAGAACCGATTGCTGACATCCAGCGGAAGGGTAGAGGCATAGTATTTTTGCCCTTCAAACCAAGCGCCAATCAGCCCCTCCTCGTCGGCTGCCAGAAGCATGTCTCCCAGGGGAGAAGAATAGCCGCATACAGAAATCACAGCGTCACTTCCTTTCTGATTTTGTGGACAATCTGGAGAGCATCACCCGTTCCCAGGCCACGGGCCGGGGCCTTGTGTTCAGGGCCACCACCGGCGGGGTGCCCCACAGCGTTACACAGGTATTTGATATACCGGTCAATCGTCACATGATTGGTTGGCGTTTCATTTACTGTTACTGTCAAAATTTTTGATTTTTTGAAATCGACTATCGATTATATGATACCATATCCATTTAGTATATGCAATCGGCACAGTTTCAAAAACGTAAAATTTTTTGCTTTTTGAAACTGTGCCGATATGAGAAGACTCTATATAAGCTTTATACAGGCGCGTGCACTTCGCTTCAATGGTGCCGCCCATTTTCTCAATCAGCTGTTTGACAATGGACATGCCAAGACCCGTTCCCGCATAACTGGAGCGGGCAGAGGGGTCCGCCTGCACGAAGGCCTCGAAGAGCTTGTTTTCCACAAAGTCCTCATAGCGCAGTCCTCACTTTTGACAATTCTTTTAGAAAGCGCCGGGTTATTCGCATTTTACGAAAAACCCGGCGCTTCTCTGGCACCCCAAATTGGATTCGAACCAACGACCTTCCGCTTAGGAGTAGGCACGGGGTATTGGCCACACGCACGATTTGTCCTGAAATCATACTATTTTGTGGCCTAATATGCCATTTTTATAACCGTAATTGTTTGCCTATGTGATGGCATGTACGACGCTATACGAGATACTCTGTTAGCAAGCTGTTAGCAAGCTTCCGAAAAACCGACGTTTGGTTGGTTTTCCGACTCGTATTTGTTGGTACGGCGATGTGATTCAGCTACTTGCGTAATACTATCACTTTTGCCACCTTATATTGACATACGAACTTTTTTCAAAACAGAATCTTATCAGGCTTAATTCTGTCTTTTTCCGTTATGGTGCGTACTACCCTGCATGGTACACCCGTTGCAACCACACCCGCAGGAACATCATGGGTAACAACACTCCCTGCACCAATTACAGAGCCCGCACCAATGGTCACTCCCGCACACACCGTTGCGTTTGCTCCTATCCAAACATTTTCTTCAATGGTAATCGGCGCTGAAGTTCCAATCCCATGACTGCGCTGCTCCTGGTCAATCGCATGGCCCGAACAAGCAATACACACGCCCGGAGCAATGAATACGCCTTCCCCGATATTTACCGGCGAAGTGTCCAGGATGACACAGTTGTAGTTCAGAACCGCAAATCCGTGGAAATGGATATTGAAGCCGTAGTCACAATGGAAATCCGGTTCAATACTGACCATAGCCGAATAAGTTCCCAGCAGGTCTCGTAGGATAGCGCCCCGCCTTTCCTTTTCATCTGGGGCAGTTTGGTTATATTCCCAGCATAGTTTCTTTGCGCGAGCTTGTGCTTCAATAGGAATATTCTCATAGCCGCTGGCATAAGCAGCCTGACTTTTAATAAAATCCAGTGGTGTCATAGCCCACCCCCATTCTTGTTCTCTCAAAAGCACCGAGCATTTTCCTTTTCAGCCTATTGTATAGTAAAAATGGTGATAAATCAATATATTTTCCCCTCCCCGCATTCCCAAAAATTGGGAATGCGGGGATTTCTTATTTGTCGAAATTGCTTTGAAATCATAGGCAAAAAAATTTTTTTGAAAATTTTTCTCAAAACACCCTCACAAAACGCCGTTTTTTCCGCGATAAGTGAAAGGAGTTTTCTGAAGCCCTTTCGAGTGAACCTTGAAAACTTCATAATCATTCATCTGATACATTCTTCTGGACCAGAGCCGGGAGGACAGTACGCCGTGACCACCTGCCCCGTAAAGGGGTACGAAGCGAGGAAGCCCGCGAGGGCCGAAGCAAAGGTGCTGAGCGAGAAATGCTGCCTCCAATGCCGGGTTGCCACAGGCAAGGCGACGAGGGTCCAGACAGGACAATGATACTTCTCTACGGAGCTGGCGGAGGACCCGGCAGGGGTGGAAGGCCCATGGACTCGATTCGCTCTCGAGCGTCAGATGATTTCCCTTTGTGTGTTTAGGGGGCGAGGCCGAATGAAACGCACCGACCAAAGCGCAGAAAGATTTTCTGTGTTTTGGTGGAGCAAAAATAAAAACTAGGAGGTACAAAATGAATCACTGCAAAACCATTGCCATTGTCAATCAGAAGGGAGGTGTTGGAAAAACCACTTCCACCGTCAATCTCGGTGTCGGCCTTGCTCAGGCCGGAAACCGGGTGCTGCTGATAGACGATGACCCCCAGCACAGTTTGACCATCAGCTTAGGAATACGGAATGCTGACGAGGATCTGGACATCACACTGGCTACTGCCATGCAGGCCGAAATCCGGGATGAACCCGTTCCCTGGGAAGAAGGCATCATCCACAGCGGCGAGGGGGTCGATCTGCTTCCTGCGAACATTGAACTGTCCGGCGTGGAAATGAGTCTGTTCAATGCCATGTCCCGGGAACAGGTGCTGAAATCCGTTCTCAGCCGGTTGAAAGAGAACTACGACTATATTCTCATTGACTGTATGCCGTCCTTGGGACTGATGTCCATCAATGCTCTGGTTGCCGCCGACAGCGTGATAATCCCGTCTGCACCGGACTTTCTTTCCACAAAGGGGCTGAATCTGCTCATTCGAACCATCAGCAGAGTGCGGCGGCAGATCAATCCGAAACTGAAAATCGACGGAATCCTTATGACCATGGTGGACGGGCGAACCAACAATGCCAAAAGCATTATCGCCGCCCTGCGCTCCACATTGGGCGGCAGCGTCCGGGTATTTGACACAGAAATTCCCCGCTCTGTCCGGGCCGCTGAGGCCTCCGGCGAGGGCAAAAGCATTTTCGCCTTTGATTCCAAAAGCCGGGTGGCCCATGCCTACACAAACTTGACAAAGGAGGTAGCCGAACTTGGCAAAGAAACAAATCGATCTCGGTCTGACGGGGCTAGATGAACTGTTCATGGATGACAGGGAGCGGGCAGAATCCAAGCTCCCCAAAATCCATGAAATTCCCCTTTCGGAAATTGACGAATTTCCAAACCATCCCTTTCATGTCCGCTTAGATGAGGACATGGATCAGCTGGTGGAGAGCATCAAGGAGCGTGGAATCATCACCCCGGTGACACTGCGGCAGAAGCCGGACGGGCGGTATGAAATCGTCTCCGGCCACCGCAGGACAAAAGCCTGTGAGCTGGTGGGCCTCGCCACCGTGAAAGCGGAAATCAAGGAGCTTTCCAGAGACGAGGCCATTATTCTTATGGTGGAAAGCAATTTACAGCGCACCACCATTCTGCCCAGCGAAAAAGCGTTTTCCTACAAAATGCGGCTGGAAGCCATGAACCGGCAGGGACAGCGCACGGATTTAACTTCGACACCAGTGGTGTCGAAGTCCAGAAGCAATGAGACATTAGGCGAGGCAGGAGGAGAAAGCCGAGAGCAGGTCCGGCGCTATATCCGTCTCACCCACCTTATCCCGCCCCTGCTTGATCTGGTGGATTCCGGAAAAATCGCTTTCCGGCCTGCGGTAGAGCTTTCGTATCTGACCGAGAAAGAACAGAACAGTCTGCTGGATTCCATCAATTCCGAGCAGTCCACCCCGTCCTTGGCGCAGGCCTTGAAGATGAAAGAATTTTCCCAGAATGGCAGGCTCAACGCCGACGTGATTCTCTCCATCATGTGCGAGCAAAAACCCAATCAGAAAGAGAAAATCAGCTTCCAGTCCGAGCGGCTGAAACCCTTTATCCCCAAAAACTTTACCGTCAAGCAGACGGAGGACTATGTGATCAAGGCCCTGGAGTATTACCACCGGTATCAGCTCCGACAAAAGGAGCGTGACCGATAATGGCTCTAAGGTGTCGTTCCCCTCCCCCTCACACTCCCCCTTATATTGTATAACCAGCTGTACCAGCTGAAAGAAACGTAGACACCTGCCAAAATCGGCGGGTGATTCTTTTGTGAAAGGAAAATGCCATGCGAAAAATTATGAAACGAGGGTTCTGCCTGTTTCTGGTGGCCGTGCTGCTGGCGGGGCTGGTGCCCTGTGCCTTTGCGGATGAAGCAATGCCCACCGGGGAAGTGGAAGCATCCGAGGCCGCAACGGAGGCAGCGGAAGAAACGACGGCTCCACCGGAAACAGTAGTTCCCTCAGAATCCACCGAACCGCCATCAGAAACTACCGAACCGCCAGAGGCAACGGAAACCACGGGATCGGAAACGGAAGTCACAGAACCGGAAGCTGACCCGGTAGAAGATGCCCCGGAAGATACCGTTGAGGATGACCGGCTTGCCACCTACGCTTCCACAGTCACCAACGTACTTCTGTTTGACAAGGCAAGCCCCAATTACACCACAGTCCTGAGAAGCCAGGTGTCTGTGACCTACAACCCCAACGGAAGCGATGCCGCAAAAACAGCCTATATCAAAAATCTGGGCTGGCACTTTGCACGGTACAACAATGTTCCCTATGAGGACGATCCGCTGTACTGCATCGAACCCTGCAAAAATTACGCAGCCAGCACTTCGGGCAACTACATGGACGAGGATCTGGGGGTATCCGGCAGCGGCAGCACCCGTGGCAGTAATGTCTGGTATGCCATGCCCTATTCCTACCGCCAGGCCATCGCCCTGACCCTGCTGTACTCCCGGCAGCTGTGGGACAGCAATTACAGTGTCAAAACCACGGCCATGGCCAACAACCCCAATGTATCCACCCGGATCGCCACCCAGTTCCTGATCTACGAGATTGTGACAGGATTGCGGGATGCGGATACCTTCAACCGACGTGGCTCCAACGGTTATACCAGCGGGGATGTATTCTACAATGCGGGTGTTGCCAGCGTTTCCGGCTTTGCGGAGAAGTACAACAGCATTGTTTCCAGTGTTCAGAACGCCATGAAAATCCCCAGCTTCACCAGCCGTTCCTCCGGCTCCGCACCCACCATCACCATGAGCGGGAACCAGGTAAGCGTTACGGATTCCAACGGTGTACTGGGAAACTTCTCCTTCACCAATGGGAACGGTGCTTCGTTTTCCAAGTCCGGGAATACCCTGACCATCACCAAAACAGGCTCTATTTCTCCGTCTACAGCGTTTAGTGCTACCCGGAGTCTGCCCTCTGCGGAAAATTCCACCGTGTCCATTTACTACAGTGCCAGCAGTACTTACCAGACCTGTGTCAAGCTGTATTCTCCCCAGGTGGATACACTGCGGGCCTATTTTAAGATCAACGCTCCGGACCCCGGTGCCATTGCCCTGGTAAAAACCACAGAGGACGGTCAGAATTTATCTGGTTGGCGTTTCGGCGTGTATTCCAATGCCGCCTGCACCGCCCTGGTATCCGGCCCGCACACCACGGACAACAACGGCAGAATCAGTATCACCGGGCTGAACGCTGGAACCTACTACATCAAGGAGCTGGGACATACCAACAGTGCCATTTCTTCCCGCTACACCTGTTCCGGGGAGAATCCAAAGATGGTCAGCATCTCCAACGGCACTACCACCAGTGTCAGCTTCTATAACAAGCTGACCTCCGGTTCCGTGAAAATCACGAAAACCACGAACACCGGACAGAACCTGGGCGGGTGGAAAATCGGCCTATACACAGATTCAGCCTGCACCAATTCCATCTCCGGTTCTCCCTTTACAACCGGCAGCGACGGTACCGTGACCGTATCCGGCTTGCAGCCCGGAACCCTGTACGCCAAGGAACTGGCTTCCAGCGATCCCTATTGGGTCTGCGATACCAGCGTGAGAACAGTCACGGTAGTGGCCGGTCAGACGGCTTCCGTAAGTTTCTCCAACACCCAATACGGCGCACTGGAAATCCGAAAGTCTACCAACACCGGCAACCACCTGGACGGTTGGAAGTTCATCGTCAAAAAGGACGGTG
>OIZI01000746.1_pt1 | contig 15605 bp, 15 predicted proteins | sample 1588441 | NCBI WGS metagenome assembly OIZI01 (sample SAMN03283284) | human gut metagenome | biome: human-associated habitat; material: feces | host: Homo sapiens | place: Peru | collected 2012
TCGGCGGCAGCGCTACGAACGACGGAGGCTGCGGCTGTGCCGCGGCGCTTGGGGTCGGCTTTCTTGACGCGGACGGGCAGAGCTTCGTCCCCGTCGGCGATACGCTCGGTCGCATAGCGCGCATCGATACCGCCAAAGCCGACGAGCTTCTCCGGAGTGTGGAGATAACAGTCATGTGCGACGTCACGAACCCGCTTTACGGCCCGACCGGCGCGGCCTATGTTTTCGCCCCGCAGAAAGGCGCGGACGCGGAAAAGGTAAAGAGCCTTGACGCGGGACTGCGTCATTTCGGCGATGAGATACGCTCTCAGCTCGGTATCGACGTGAGCCGGATGCCGGGCGCGGGCGCGGCTGGCGGCATGGGCGCGGGCTGCGCCGCGCTGCTCGGCGGGACGATACAGTCCGGTATCGACGCGGTGCTCGATGTCACGGGCTTTGACCGGCAGCTTGAAGGCGCTGACCTCGTCATCACCGGCGAGGGGCGCATAGATTCGCAGAGCGCGGGCGGCAAGGTGATCTCCGGCGTTGCGCGGCGCACCAAGGCAAAGGGCATACCGCTCATTGCCATCGCCGGCGGCATTGCAGATTCAGCCGGGGCGGTATACGACATCGGCGTGAGCGCCATGTTCTCTACGGACAGGGCGGCGCTCCCGGTCGATATGCTGGGCGCGCGAAGCCCCGGCGATTATGAGGCGACGCTCAGCGACATTATGAGCCTGATCGCCATCGCCGAGCGCTTTGCCTGATATGTTTTACTTTTATGAAACATCTTTTTGCTTAAACCTGAAACATATTCTTGTTATACTATACTTGCAAGTGCAGAGCGATCTTTTTCATTTTTGTTCTCTTTTTATAAACAGCGCCGCCCAACTCGGGCGGCGTCGTTTTTTGTTTGCCTGTAAAAGATTTCGTGTTGACTGAATGCGTATCTGAGGATATACTTTAGTCAACACGTAAAAAGGAATACAAGATATGCTGAATATAAAGAAATTTGTCGTCGGCTTTCTCGCGGCGCTGTGCATGATATCGGCATTGCTGCCTGCCGCGCTTGCCGCCCCGGCGGAGGATGACGGGAGCTGGGACAAGCTCATCGCGGACTTTCTCGATAAATATGAGGACCGCAACAAATCCTGCTCGATAACCCTCGGCTACCGCAACCTTGTCACCGGCGAGGAGCACTTCTACAAGGGCGGGGAGTACATGGTGGCATGCAGCATGTATAAGGTGCCGCTGAACATGTATTTTACCGAGAAGGTATATAACGGCGAAATGGACTGGGACACGGAGATCGGCGGCGTGAAGTATTCCGATATCCTTGAGGGCAGCATCGTCCGCTCCAGCAACAGCAAGTCGGAGCTGCTCATCAATGAGATCGGCACCTACAACGATTACCGCCGCGCGATATGCCAGTACATGGGCGAGGACCCCGACACAGTCGACGCAAAGTATTATGAGAACAACTTCTTCACCGCCGAGCAGATGATCTTCTGCCTGCGAACGCTGTATGAAGATCAGGAGCGGTTCCCCGGGCTTATCGACAGGATGCTTGAAGCGGAGCCGGAGCGCTTTTTCAATTACCATGAGCAGAAATATGCCGTCGCCCACAAGTACGGCTATCTGTCCGACCCGAGCTACGGCAAGCGGTACCAGAACGACTGCGCCATAGTCTACACTGATGAGCCTATAGCCATCGTCATGTTTACCGACAACTCACCCGACAGCGATAATGCCCTCGCGGATTACTGCACACTCATGGCAGACTATGCCCAGAGCCATCTCAAGCCCGCAGCAAGCTCTGCCGCAAAGCCCGCTGCCTCTGTCACGCCCTCTGCTTCACCGGCGGCTGAAGCAAGCCCGACACCGTCTCCTGAGGTCTCGCCTTCGCCGACGCCTACACCTGTGCCGACTAAAAGCCCGACCTACGCAATGGGCAAAAGGGTGGCGGAGTTCGCGCTGCAATACGTCGGCTATAACTACCTTTACGGCGGCAAGGAGCCCGAAACGGGCTTTGACTGCTCCGGACTTGTGTATTACACCTACGGCAGCTTCGGCTACCGGCTCGACCGTACTGCCGCGGCTCAGGCCGCAAACGGCGAGCATGTCGAGCTTGACGAGCTTGAGCCGGGTGACATTCTGTGCTTTTATAACGGCGGCTCATGGATCGGCCACATCGGGATATACATCGGAGACGGCGAATATGTCCATGCGCAGAACGAGGCGACCGGCGTTATCGTCTCCGCCCTGAGTGACGTTACCTGCAAGATCGAAGCACGCCGGATACTGATCCCCGGCGCGGAATTATAAACGCGGCGGATACCGCCAGCCATTTATCCGGCGTTCACTCAAGCAGCGGCGAGAGAAACCCGACTACGAAGTCATCTCTGCCCGCGTCCCACTGAAACGCGGTGAGGTATTCGATGCGCATGCGCTGCGTATCGACCGCGGCAACGTCCATGCAGTACGGCTTTCCGTCGAGTATCTCATCGTCGCAATAGCTGGAGAAGCCGTAAAAGCCGCCGGTCTCACCGTTCACGAGGTAATAGGTCTTTCCGCCGGCCTCAATGCAGTCCGGGAGCGAGGAATCCAGCCCCGGGGTCTCCTCAATACGGGCGATCTCCGCGGCAAAGCTGCCGACATCGTATTGGAACACCGCGTATATGTAAAAGCTGTGGTCGTCCAGAAAAACATACTTGAAGTCGTATATGTACTCGGTGCAGTATCGGGCGGCAAGCTCCTTATCCGGCAGAAAACTCTCCCAATTGTATTTGTCAAATATGCTCTTTGTCAGATTATTAAATTGGCCGTAATCTTCCACCGCCTCGGTTCTGAACGACCGCCCGCAGCCCGTACCGACGAGCAGGAAGGCAAGGCACAGCAGGAGAACCGTACATCTTTTTGCAAAAGCTTTCATAAACAGCCTCCTCAGGTCAATATGTAAGCAGCGGGAAAAGCTCAAGCGTGCGGTCAAAACGGTATTTTCTGAAAAAGTCGCAGGCCCTTTTAGACACGATATAGAAAGGCGAAGGAAATGAAGGGCCGTTAAAAGTTTGGATCATATCTGTCACATAAAAGTCCAGTTCGCCTAAAACTGATTTGTCAACGGAGGGGCGAGAGAGGCTGTTGAGCACATACCTTGACTTACCGCAGACGGGGCATGTCCATATATCACGTGCGCCAACAACATGGAAAGAAGAATCTGGAATCATAGTTGTGACGTTGAACTGATAGATGTCGGGCATAGGCTCGTTTGTTTTCTTGCTGAGGACAGGCAGAAACTCCATCCCCTCAAGGCCGTGCTGAAGCATGAGTTTGGAAGCAGTTTCACTACAAAAAAGGGTTTTCTGCCCCCTGTCATTACAAGAATAGAAAAAGTTCCGCCCCCATTTCACGGGTTTTGAAAAATAAAACGGTGCGACCTGGGTCTGGTGGAAATATTGATCGAAATCCAGCGGCGGATTGAAATAATTACTTGCGTAACAGCTATGAGAGAAGGTTTTCTCTGGGCAGGAATCCTCCAGCTTTTCGTTTGTTGACCGCATGGTGAACCATTCTGCTTCCTGCATTTCCTCTTCTGAGAACACATACCACTTGACCGGATTCGATATATTGGGGAATTTTTCTTTCAGGCTCAAATGCTGCTCACTGTTCTGAAATATATCAAAACATACAAAGTCAGAGAGCTCATCGATATCTAAAGCTATTCCCATGTTTCTCAATTCCATGATTTGTTTTTCGTCAAACCGACTCGCATAGTGCAGGTTTATTTCCACGGCTACCTCCTTATGAACGGCTTGCTGCCGTATGATAATTCACTCGTCCATGTGCTTCGCGCAGAACCACGCTTTCAGCAGAAACGAACCCGTCATGCCCATCACAAGTGACAGTATCAGCAGACCCCCGGTGATAACCGCAAAGACCGTCTGCTGGGATCGTCCCTGCAGGAAGACTCTGGCAAGCCCCATGCCGGCAACTCCGCACAGACCCGGCAGCCAGAAGTTTGGCTTTGATGGATCCGCGTTTGAGAATTTCCCGGCTCTTATCCACGAAACGGTGATCGCGGCAAATGCCGCGGCCCATATGAGCAGCAGACCCAGCATCGCTATGAGCCGCAGAACGCTTGACCCGGCCTGCAATGCGGTGCATCGGTACGCGCCCAAATTCATAATTACCGCAATGTAAAGGCCAAATATCCCGTCGCACAGATACCGCGATATGCGCAAGCTGCCAAACCGTACCATCAGCACGATAAACGCCGCTGTTATAAGCAGGCACAAGAGCCCGACCGGCACAGCCCACAGCAGGCTCCGTTCCCTGATCAGGCACAGCCCGGTGCCTGACAGCAGAACTATAAAGATGCGTCCGACGCATTGCGCCTTTCTGAACGGTACGTAACCGTAATCAAGGAAAGCGGCAACATCCTTGGCGCTCAATGCTTTTGGAGCCGCGGAAGTCGTGTTTCGTTTTGAAGTCCCCATTGGCTGCCCCTCCGTCACGCAAGGCCGAAATGCGCAAGCGCCGTGTCGTAATAGTAGTTCACCAGCAGGTCGACGCAGGCGCCGTAGCTCCGCATGCCGAGCTTCTGGGCATAGCTCTGCAGGAAGCCCTCGTACACTGTGTTTGAAACGCTCTGCACCGGCGTCTCGAACTGCGCCCAGTATTCGCGGCTCGCCGCGAGGTCTGCAAGCACGCCGTCGCTCAGCCCGCGGTAGACCTCCTGCCACGCTCCGGGATCGGCACTGTAAAGGGCGTTGCCGAGGTGCGTGTAGGCAAGCAGGCAGGCCGAGTAGCAATAGTCGGCGTCGCCGTATTCAAGGCAGGCCAGCACCGCGGTGAAGTTCGCCTCCTGCTCGCGCGCAACGCCGCGCTGGTGCGACAGCTCATGCGCGATAGTCGAGGCGAAGAGCGCGCCGGGAAAGTCCGTGTTGACGTTTGCCTCCGCCGTGAACGGGAAGAAAAAGCCCGTAAAATCCAGATAGCTCATCACTCGCGAGAAGTGTACGCCCTTCGCGCGTATGTCCGGCCCCTCAAGGCAGGGGAACTCCTCCTCGGCGGCCTTGAAGACCTCGTCCGAGCGCGCCAGCAGCGCCGCGCGGTCGGCGGCGTATTGCCCGTTTTCGCCGCGCTCCACCTCGCGCCCGTACTGGTTGAGCAGGTCGGCAAAGTATACCGTCACTGTTTCAAGCTGCTCAGCAGATACTTCTCCGCGCTCAAGCCCGCTTGCGTCGAGGAAGCTGTCGCCGTAGTAGTACGTGCCCCACAGCAGGCAGAAAAGCGCGTAGACTGCGAGCCCCGCCGAGAGCAGCCGCATCACCAGCGTATATAGTCTTTGCAGCCGCCCCTGACGCATGATGAGCAGCACTAATGTGACGAGTATGTACCCCGCTATGCACGCGGCAAATATGCCTATCAGCAGCTCCGCCAGCGAGAACTCAAAGTTCGCCGCAAAGACCGCCATGAGCCGGTGGAGCGGGCGTATGACCTTCTGTGAGATAGTCTGCATCAGGGTGTAGTTTTCCCGCAGCAGCAGGTACAGCGCGATGATGAGCGCGCTTATCAGGGCGACGATGTGCGCCGCCGGGCAGAGTTTATATAGCGCGGCGAACCCGCGTCTTTTTTCCGTTTCGATACTCATGACACCATAATACTACAAACCCCGTCCCCCGGCAAGGAGGAACATCTGGAAAGGCGGCAGGCACCGTGCCGCTGCTTGCCGGAACAGTATCATATTTATGCTTGAAAATGTATTGCAAACCGCCGCTGCCCGACGGCACGCGCTACTGCACCAACTGCGGAGCCCAGCAGGGCGCTGCCTCGCCATATTATCAGCCTCCCGTTCCGCGGTATTCTACAGGCGGGCTTGTCGCATGGGGAATAGTCACGCTGCTTCTGTGCACGATCCCCGGCATTGTTGCACTGGTCAAGGTCGGCAATATCAACAACGCCAGAACCGTTGAGGAACAGCAGCAGGCTGTGTCCAATGTCAAGACATGGTGCACCGTAGGCACTGTTCTCGGCATACTCCTCTATGTTATCAGCATCCTTGGCAGCCTCGCCGCCGTGCTGTAACATCGCAGCCGCATCCGGAAAATAAAGGTGCAGCCATCCGAAAGGGTGAGCTGCACCGTTGTTTTTTCATTATATAGCTGCAGGCAGTTTACTCGCCGCCGCTCAGATCACTGTAAGGGCAGGCGCGGCAGACCGCTCTTGCCGTCTCAATATCCGCTATCTCCGCAAGCTCCTTCGTCGAGGAAATTTTGAACTCGCCGCTCAGGCAGCTCAGAGAGTCATAGCACAGATCCGCATCTATGATTTTCCCGTACACGGGACAGAAATGATCCGCTTCATAGTCCAGCATCTGTGCCTCCAATTTTAATGACATAGCAAAAATCGAATCGAAGCCCAGCGAAGCGGGTTCGATTGGAAAAGGAAGAAGGAGCTAACATAGTGCAGTTTTCGCAGCAAGGCGGAAACGGAACGGTGTTTGCTCCTTCTGACGCAGTGGTGCCGGTGACCGGACTCGAACCGGTATACTGTTGCCAGCGAGGGATTTTAAGTCCCTTGTGTCTACCATTTCACCACACCGGCAGGTGCGTATAACAATTTACCACTCATTGGCCCGATAGTCAAGTCATGGGTGTACCATTTACTGACAAGGAACTTTTTTACAAAAAGCGCGTCTATATACCCGATCGACAGATCCAAAACGGAATGCGGAGGTACATGAATGCAGCAAGCTGTTTCACTGATGCTCACCGGTATATGGATGCTGGTGCTGATAAACGAAAGCGTGAGGATGACCGCGCTGCCCGAGACGAAGTCCCCGGCTTATATCGACGGCAAAATAGAACCGCCGCCGAGTGACAGTGACTCTGAAAACTGAATACAACCACAGCCATGAAGCCCGGAGCAATCCGGGCTTCAATTGCGTTATGAGCATTTTACTTCGACGTTACACGTCCGCGTCGCGCAGGACCTTACCGGCCATCACGCGCGTGCCGAGCAGCCAGACGATATCGTTATCCTGAATGGTCATGTTGACATCCGGCTGGACAATGGGCAGGTTGCCGCGCTGCAGGCCAAGGATCATGCAGTCATAGTTCTCGCGGATGCCGCTGTCCTTTATGCTGCGCCCGTCAAGGGAGTCGCCCTTATCAACGTGCAGCGCGTAGGAATACAGGCCGCCCTCCGCCTTGCTCTCGGAGCCGATATACTCTCTGAGCGTCGGCGCGTCGGCGCTCTCCTCAAGGCCGAGGCTGAGACGCAGCGTACGCAGGTTCTCCCGCTCGCCGACGACATAGATCGTGTCCCCGGCGGCAAGCGCCGTGTTCCCGGCGGGCATGTTCTTTCTGCGCTTGCCGTGGACAAGCTTAATAACATTGACCCCGAAGCGGCGGCCCCAGCCGAGATCCTTGAGGCTCTGCCCGGCAAAGTCGGCAGGCAGGGAGAAGGAATCCACGCAAAGCTTTTCATCGAGCCACTGCTCGTATTCGCCGCTTTCGGAAAAGTGCTGGAGCTGACGCTCGTTGAGGTTCGTAAGGAAGCGCGCCTCAACATTGAGGTAGGCCGAGGCAAGCCAGCCCATACGCGAGGCAAGCAGCAGCGCCGCGACTATGACCGGCAGCAGCCATGCACTGCCGATACCGGCAATGTTCCGAAGTGGGATGAAGGCGATGAGGGCAATGAGCAGTATCCTTATCCCTGACAACGCCATGAGCGGCAGACGGAAGCTGCGCTTTTTCATCCACAGCACAGTATACTGCGGGGAACGCGTATCGAGCATGGGGCGGATAAACAGCGCCATGCCGAGATAGATGACCGCAAGCGTGACGGCCTTCGCGGCAGACGCAGATGGCAGCGCGGTCTCGAGCAGCGGCAGCAGCCAGTACCGGCCGATGATGCCAATGCCCACCATTATGACGCCGTAGAGCGCGACAGTGCGGATATAACGGCTGAGGAAAGCGGACCAGTCGCTGTCCTGCTCCTTCTCGCTCTGCTCCTCATCGGTGTAGCGCTCGAGCTTCTGAGTAAGCTTCTCGGGCAGGAGCTTTACAACGAAAGCATAGATATTATCGCTGTGCTTGATGAAGAACGGCGTTGTCAGCGTCGTGATGACGGAGACGGCGATGATGATAGGATAGATATAGTCCGCAATCACGCCGAGGGACAGGCCAAGGCTCGCTATGATAAAGGCGAATTCACCGATCTGCGCAAGCGAGCAGCCGCAGTGAACAGCATTCTTCAGGCTTTGCCCGGAGAGCAGCACCCCCATCGAGGAGAAGAACAGCTTGCCGACGATGGTGACAAGGGTGAGAACAAGGATCGGGACGATATACTTCACGACCATAGCGGGGTCAAGCATCATGCCGACCGAGATGAAGAACACTGCGCCGAAGAGATCCTTTACCCCCTGCGTCAGATGCTCCACGCGCTCGGCATGTACCGTGCCCGCAAGCAGCGAGCCTGCGAGGAATGCGCCGAGAGCCGAGGAGAAGCCGAGGGCATCGGCCAGGAGCACCATACCGAAGCACAGGCCGAGGGAGACGACCAGCAGAGTCTCATCGCTCATAAGAGGCGAAGCCTTGTTGAGCAGCGTCGGCAGCAGGTAGATGCCGAGAATGAGCCAGAGCGCGAGATACAGCACCAGCATGCCGAGCTTCAGCGCAAGCGCCATGCCGGAGATTCCCTGCCCGACGGAGATGGTCGAGAGGATTATCATCATGAATATTCCCGCGATGTCCTCAATGACCAGTGTGCCGAACACGAGCTGGGCAAAGCGCTCCTTCTGGACGCCGAGATCATCAAAGGCCTTGATGATGATAGTGGTGGAGCTCATGGAGAGCATGCCGCCGAGGAAGACGCTGTCCATCGTGCCCCAGCCGAGCACCTGACCGACAAGGTAGCCGAAGAGCAGCATGCCGCCGACCTCGGTCAGGGCGGTTATGATAGCCGTGCCGCCGACACTCACGAGCTTATGTAGATTGAACTCCAGCCCGAGGCCGAACATGAGGATTATTATGCCGATCTCGCTCCATGTGCTTATAGAAGCGCTGTCGGTGACGTTAAAGAAGAAGGGCATGTACGGGCCGATCAGAAAGCCCGCGAGTATGTAGCCCAAAACGAGCGGCTGATTCAGTTTTTTGAAAATGACGGTGACGATGCCGCCGGTCAGAAGTATGACAGCAAGGTCGGAAATAAGTTCAGGCAGATGCAATATTAGTCCTCCGTTTCTGCCGCCGCGGCCATATCATGACCCGGCAGTGATTCCTTTTATGATACCATTATACTAAATTTTACCCCCTGCGCACAATGGCAAGGCTGTGAATTCTTTGTTAAGATATTTTGCAGTTAAGTCCTTGAAGAAAGCGGACGGATGCTTTATAATCGTGCACATAGAAACAGAACCACGCGAGAGCGCGGATCATTCGGAGCGTGACGATATGAGCAAATTCAAAGCATTCCTAAAGAAAAAGGACATAACCGTGACGTGGCAGAGATACGGCATTGAGGCGCTCGGCGCAATGGCGCAGGGGCTTTTCTGCTCGCTGCTCATAGGCACGATAATAAAGACACTGGGTACGCAGCTCGGCGTGCAGTTCATCACGGACATCGGCACCTACGCAATGGCCGTCTCCGGACCCGCGATGGCGGTCGCGATAGGCTACGCGCTGAAGTCGCCCCCGATGGTGCTGTTCTCGCTCGCGGCGGTCGGCTGGGCGGCAAACGCCGAGGGCGGCGCGGGCGGCCCGCTCGCGGTGCTGATAATCGCCATCGCCGCGGCTGAGTGCGGCAAGGCTGTTTCCAAAGAGACGAAGGTCGATCTGCTGGTCACGCCGGGCGTGACGATACTCGTGGGCGTCGCGTTGGCAAAGCTCATCGCGCCGCCTATCGGGACGGCGGCAAACGCGCTCGGCCTGCTGATAATTGAGGCGACGAACCTGCGCCCGTTCTTTATGGGCATTCTGGTGTCGGTGATCGTGGGCGTCGCGCTCACGCTGCCTATCTCCTCGGCGGCAATATGCTCGGTGCTCGGGCTGACGGGGCTCGCCGGCGGCGCTGCCGTGGCCGGCTGCTGCGCGCAGATGGTTGGCTTCGCGGTAATTTCCTTCAGAGAGAACGGCTGGGGCGGCATCGTGTCACAGGGGCTTGGAACATCGATGCTGCAAATGAGCAACATTCTGAAGAACCCGCGGATTTGGATCGCGCCGACGCTGGCCTCAGCGGTCACGGGGCCGCTTGCGACCTGTCTCTTTAAGCTCCAGATGAACGGCGCGCCGATAAACTCCGGCATGGGCACCTGCGGCTTATGCGGGCCGATCGGCGTGATAACCGGCTGGTTCGAGCCGTCCGAAGCGGCACTCGCGAGAGGGGCCACGGCGATCACGCCGGGCGCGTTTGACTGGATAGGCCTCGCGCTGATAGCCATCGTCCTGCCGGCTGTGCTTTCGTGGCTCTTCAACGCAGTGCTGAGAAAACTCGGCTGGGTGCGCGACGGCGACATGAAGCTGTCGTGATGGCAGAGGCTTTTTTGGCATTGGCCAGTACCGCTAAAACACTGACCGAAAATAAAGGAGAAAGCCGTGCAGCTTTCTCCTTTTGCTTGTGCGCCAAATGTGCGCCAAATTTTAGTTTGGAATTATAAAAAATTCCGTTCGAATCTCGAAAAAACAATCCAGATACCGTTCGGCATCTGGATTGTTGGCACGCCGTAAGGGATTCGAACCCCTGACCTTCTGGTCCGTAGCCAGACGCTCTATCCAGCTGAGCTAACGGCGCATGTAAGCTCTCAACTGAGAGCTTGTTTATATTAGCACAGTCGGAAGAATAATGCAATACCTTTTTTCAATTTTATTGGAAAATTTTTATCTGGCTGCGTCCGGCTGTGCGCTCTTACCAGCCCATGGAATCGCAGACGGAATCGGCGATGTCGCCGACGGCCTTAAGCGTGCGGCCAACCGCGCTCTTCATGGGGTGCTTCTTGGGACGCATCGCGATCATGGCCGCGCTGCCGACGATCAGCCCCATACCCATACCGACATAGAAATTTCTTTTATTCATTTTTTACACCTCCATAATCAGGTATCTATATTATGTGCGCAAAATACGTTGATACATCGAGGCAAATTGTGGTAGAATAAAAGCATGAAGCAACTCTCAGCCAAATCGGAGGGATATATATGAGCGTAAGAATACTGGCGGTCGGCGACGTGTGCGGCCAGCCGGGTCTGGATTTTTTGGAAAAGCGCCTGAAAGAATACAAAAAGGAACAAAACATCGCCTTTGCCGTCGTTAACGGTGAAAACGCAAATGTAGTAGGCATCACGCCGCGGCAGGCCGACGCGATCCTCCGCGCCGGTGCAGACGTTATCACGCTCGGCAACCACACATGGACACGCACGGAGCTTCAGCCCTACCTTGACGAGCGGCGCAAAATTCTCCGCCCGGCAAACTTCGGCCCGCAGTGCCCGGGGCGCGGCATCAACGTATACTCCACGTCCTTCGGCGATGTCTGCGTGCTGAACCTGATGGGGCGCTTCACGCTCGACAGCAACACCGACAACCCCTTTGTCATCGCCGACGGGTACATGGCCGAGATAAAGGAGAAGATCATCCTTGTGGACTTCCACGCCGAGGGCACGAGCGAGAAGCGCGCGATGGGCTATATGCTCGACGGCCGCGCCTCCGCGGTCTGGGGCACACACACCCACGTGCAGACCTCGGACGCCTGCGTGCTGCCGAAGGGCACGGGCTACATCACCGACCTCGGCATGACGGGTGCGGTACACTCCGTGCTCGGCGTCGACCCGGAGCAGAGCATAGGCAAGTTCATGGGCGATCCGCCGCGGCGCTATGAGGCCGCGAAGGGACCAGCAAAGCTTGAGGGCTGCATATTCGAGATAGACCCGGAGACGGGCAGGTGCCTGAGCGCCGAAGGGATAAGGTTAACATGAGCAAGATAAAAATTCTCCATGCTGCCGACCTGCACCTTGACTCCCCATTTGAGGGGCTCCCGGCAGGTAAGGCCGCCATCCGCCGCGGAGAGCAGCGCGCACTGCTCGCGCGGATCGCCGAGCTTGCGCGCCGTGAGGGCGTGCAGCTTGTGCTGCTCGCGGGCGACCTGCTCGACAGTGAAAATACATACTACGAAACTGGCGAGGAGCTCTGCCGCTCACTGAGCCAGATCGCGGCGCCGGTATTCATTTCTCCCGGCAACCATGATTTCTATTCGCCGAAATCCGTCTACGCGCGCCTCAAGCTCCCGGAGAACGTACACGTGTTTACCTCCGGGGACATTGAAGCAGTCACGCTGCCGGAGCTCGGCGCGCGCGTGTTCGGCGCGGCGTTTACCGATAAGCGCAGCGGTGCAATGCTGCGCGGCTTCCACGCCGAGCATGAGGACGGTTTGCTGAACGTCCTGTGCATCCACGGCGATGTGGGCGTCAAGGACTCGGCCTACGACCCCATAAGCGAGGACGAGCTCAGAGCCAGCGGCATGGACTACGTCGCGCTTGGACACGTCCATAAAGCCAGCGGCCTTAAAAAGGCCGGGGACACATGGTACTCATGGCCGGGCTGCCCGGAGGGGCGCGGCTTTGACGAGTGCGGCGAAAAGGGAATTTTGCAGATCGATATTGACGGCGAAACGGTGAAAGCCGGTTTCATCCCGACCGCTGCGCGCCGGTATGAAAAGCTGCGCGTGGAGCCGGGGGCGGATGCTCTCGCCGCGATCCGCGCCGCGCTGCCAAAAGACACGGCGGACGATGTATATAAGATCATCCTGACCGGCGAGAGTTTTGCCGCGCCGGATCTTGCCTATCTCCGGCAGGCGCTGGAACGGGATTTCTTCGCGCTCACGTTCTCGGACGAAACGGTTCCGCCGCGCGATCTCTGGCGGCGCGCCGGGGAGGACAGCCTCGCCGGGCGGTTTCTGCGCCGGATGCAGCGGCGTATCGAAGCCGCGCAGACCGAGGAGGAAAAGAAAATGCTCCTGCGCGCCGTACGCTGCGGCATTGCCGCGCTTGAGGGTTGGGAGGTGCGGCTGTGATCGTGCGGAAAATGACGGCGAGCTTCGGCGTGCTGCAAAACCGCACGCTTGAGCTGTCACCGGGGCTGAATATCATTGAAGCGCCCAACGAATACGGAAAAACAACGTGGTGCGCGTTTCTGCGCGCCATGCTCTACGGCATCGACACCGCCCAGCGCGGCCGCGCCGGGAAAAAGCCGGACAAGGTGCTGTACGCTCCGTGGAGCGGTTCCCCGATGGCGGGGACGATGGAGATCACGTTCGGCGGGAAGGACATTACTCTTTCGCGCTCGACGCGCATTCCCTCGGCGCCCATGCGCGTCTTTTCCGCTGTAAATTCCCGCTCCGGTCAGCCGGTTCTCGATCTTACCGGGGAAAATGCCGGAGAAACGCTCACCGGCGCGTCACTGCCGGTATTTGAGCGCACGGCGTTCATCGGCCCGGCGGGGCTCGGCGTGCAGCAGGGCGCGGAGCTTGAAAAGAAGATCGCCTCGCTTGTCACGGCAGGGGAGGAGAGCGGCTCGTTTTCGGAGGCGGAGGCGCGGCTGCGCGCCCTGCAGCGAAAGTGCCGTTACCGTACCGGCGGCCGCCTACCGGAGCTGGAAGCGGAAATGGCGGCGGTGAGGGAAAAGCTCGCCGCTATCGATAAAACTGCCGAGGAGCTTGCGCGCGCGGAGGAACTGGCGGAAAACGCCCGGCTCCACAGCGCAAATGCCCAGAAAAATTTCGCCGGAGCGCAGGAAAAGCGGCGCACCGACGCGATGGCGCGGCTCGAAGCCTGCCGTGCGGCGCGTGAAAAGGCCGAAAGCGAGGCCGCGCGGCGCGAGCAGGCGTCTGCCGCGGCAGACGAGGCGCTTCGCGCCGGGATCCTCCGCGGCGCAGAGCCGGACGAGACGGCGGAAAACCGAGCCTTTGACGACGAACGGCGGGCGAAAAAAGCCGAGCGCGCGGCAAACGCACCCGGCATGGGACGGTGGGTATGGATACTGCTTGTGCTTCTTGCCGGTGGCTTCGCTGCCGCGGGCTTTTTCCGCAGCGCGTTCTGGATCGGTGCTGCCGCGGCGCTTCTCGCACTCGCGGCGATGGGGATCGTATCGGCTTTCCGTTCGCGTGACCGTGCCGATGCCAACCGGGTACTCCATGAGATACTGGACCGGTACGGCGCCGAAGCGTCGGAGGATATTCCGGAACAGTTCGACGAGTATTACGCGCAATGGGAAGAGGCCGACGCCCTCGCCCGTGCGGCGGAGGAAGAGCGCGAATACGCCCGGAGCCTTGCCGAAAAGGAGCTGCGGCTCCATCAGGAACTCACGGCGATCCTCGGCGGCGACGCCGCGCCGCTCCGCCGGATGTCGGAAAACGAAAAGAAGGAGCAGATTCTCCGTGAGGAGACGGCCCGCCTGCGCGGACGGCTTGATACGCTTGGCGATCCGCTGGTCTGGAAAACCCGCCTGCGTGAGCTGGAAGCGGAACACGAACGTGTGGAATTTGAGCTGGAAGCACTGACCGCCGCGCTCGACGAGCTGACGCTTGCCGATGAAGAGATGCGCTCGGAGTTTTCCCCGGCGCTGGCAAAAAGCGCCGCGTCGGTGCTCTCCCGGCTGACCGGCGGAGCGTATACGGAGATTACGCTCGACCGCGAGCTGAATGCGCTTGTCCGCTGCGCCGGGGAACCGGTGCTCCATGAGAGCGCCTTCCTCAGCCGGGGTACAGCCGATCAGCTGTATCTGGCGCTGCGGCTCGCACTGTGCGATATACTCCTCGGCGGAGAGAATCCCTGCCCGATCGTGCTCGATGACGCGCTCATCAACTTTGACGATGCGCGCATGGGCTATGCGCTCGACTATCTCGCCGAGATAGCGCAGCACCGGCAGATACTGCTCTTTTCCTGCCACAGCCGCGAAAAGCGGTATATACAAGCAAAAAATGAGGACTGATGCGGAATGCATCAGTCCTCATTTTCTGTATCGGATTTTTCTTCGGTTTCCACGGCGCTGTCGGTAATGATGCGGATCACATCGTTCCGCACGGAGGCAAAACCGCCGTGCACCACGGTGTGAAACACGGCTTCGCCGTGCAGCAGCGCGTCCGCCGGGCCGTCGCCCAGCGCGAGCACCGCCGGAAGATGGCCGCGGTGAAAGCCGACCTGCCCGCCCCCGTGACCGGTCTCATCATCGCAGACCGTGAGGTGTACGCTGTCGCAGTGAACGTCAACGGCCTCGCCGTGCGGCGTGAGAACAATGAGCTCAAGCGGTGCGGTGGAATCGTTCGTTTTTCCGGTCATGCCGTTATTCCACCCTTTCAGCGGCCCTTGGCGTACACGTCCTCAATGGAACCTGCCATGAGGAAGTTCTGCTCCGGGATGTTGTCGCAATCGCCGCCGAGAATGGCTTCAAAGCCCTTGATCGTGTCCTCAATGTGCACAAACTTGCCGGGCATGCCGGTGAAGCTCTCCGCCACATGGAACGGCTGGGACATAAAGCGCTGCACGCGGCGCGCGCGGGAAACGGTTTTCCGATCCTCCGGGGAGAGCTCGTCCATGCCGAGAATGGCGATGATATCCTGCAATTCCTTATATTTTTGC
>OIZI01000747.1_pt1 | contig 15599 bp, 18 predicted proteins | sample 1588441 | NCBI WGS metagenome assembly OIZI01 (sample SAMN03283284) | human gut metagenome | biome: human-associated habitat; material: feces | host: Homo sapiens | place: Peru | collected 2012
TGACCTTCCACCGCACCATCGGCATCGGCGTGAAGGACGAGAAGGCCCTGTCCAATTCCACCCGCCTGTTCGTGGACTATGTGCGGACATGGGTGGCGGAAAACGGGGATCAGTGAGGCTGCACGGGCTGCGGTGGAATGGTATAATCTGCGGCAGAGAGGCAGAGGGATCGTTGTTCGTGGAGGTGTCAAATGATCTTATACTTTCCCGCCACCGGAAATGGCAAATGCGTTGCCGCCAATGGGTCATTGCAAACACAAGGGCAGCGTGCTATAATCGGTCAACAACAATGTACGGCATCCATCAAGACAGGCAGGAGGGCCTGATACGATTTTCCAAAAGGCACATAGTAATGATTTTGAGCGTATCAAAAGCTTCTATTGGGATCTCATCGACGAGAAACAGGATCAGAACGATGTGATCGGCTGGAAGAAGAGTATCTATCCCACAGACGAGTTCCTGCGGGAGAGTCTGCTGCGGGGAGAGCTGTTCACGCTGGAGGAGGATGGGCAGCTATACGCCTGCACCGTTCTCAACAGCGAGTCCAATGAGGGCTACGCCAGCATTCCCTGGAGTCTGAGCTGCCGGGATGACGAGGTGCTGGTCCCTCACGCATTGGGTGTTCGGCCTGCACAGCAGGGCAAGGGCGTCGGACAGCGCGTGGTGGAAGAAATCCTGCAATACGCAAGAGTAAACGGCAAAAAGGCGGTGCGGCTGGACATTCTCGGACAGAACGCCGTCGCGGAAAAGCTGTACACAAAATGCGGCTTTCAGTTCGTGCAGGCCAAAACGATGTTTTACGAGGACACCGGCTGGACTGAGTTCAAAATGTACGAGTTCAACCTGTGATGCTTTTGGGACAGGAGCTATGCCGCCAGTATAAAGGAGAAACGCCGACGCCACCGTGTGACCTTTCAGCGGAATTTTGCTTCACCGGCAAAACGGACGAGGAGTACTCTCTGGTCTGCGCCACCGGTGATGTGCCCGCCAATGTGATCCGGCGGGACGACGGGTGGAAGGGCTTTCGCATTCAGGGTATTCTGGACTTTTCACTGGTGGGGATCCTCTCCAAAATCGCCGCGCTTCTGGCCGAGAACAGCGTTCCGATCTTCGCCGTCTCCCCCTACAACACCGACTATGTTCTGACGAAAGCAGCACACTATAAAAAGGCGCTGGAGGTTCTGAAACAGGCGGGATACGCAATCGTGAAGTAGTGGTTTTATGATAAAACAGACACCGCCTGGAGCGGCAATGCCTACGAGTTCTACTACCCTGAGCCGCGCGGAATCCCTCTTGCAGCAGCTTGACGAGGAGGGCATCGTCACTGTGGAGACAGACCAAGGCGACCGCCTGTATAAATTGAAAGCGTAAGGCGGCTCAAATTCTGCGCCGCAGGAATCAAAGAAGAGAAAGGCCCCTCTGAAATCATTGATTTTAGGGGGGCCGAGTAGTACGACTCGAACGCCCGGTCTCCTGGTCCCAAAGCGATGTCAAACATTTTTTCTACTCATTTGTAGCGGTTTATAACTGTTTTCAATTTGTTTCACTCACTCTTTGACGCTCTTAATTCCGCTGTTTCCGGGTACTCCAACGCCGTATGTGGTAATCTATGTGGTCAAAAACGCTTCCCGCCCGGTTTCCGGTGAATGTTCACCGGCACCGGACGGGAAGCGTTTTGCGTTTCTGTGTGGTCTGTATTGTAACTCTTAGCAGGCGGTTATGCAAGTTGTTTCTGCGTGGGTGGCCGCTCAAATATTGAGCCGCAATAAACAAAGAATACCCTCACGTATTTGCCTTCTGGAGATAAAACTCACTCTCCGCAACTCGTGTCACAAAATCATATTCCAGCCGCGTTGCCTTTGATGGCGAAATATTGTAGCGCTTAAACACCGAGTGAAAATATGCAAAGAACGCCCTGTCTTCCTCTGTTATCGGTGCAACCCAGCCGCTCTCGGCACCATGAGCTTCGATTTCCGCTAACTCTGCCATATGCTCTTTATCCATGTCAGTTGCTCCTTTCAAAGCAAGAATACCCTTAACAGCTATTACATTCCCTTAATTTGATGGGCATTTTAAGGGAAAGCATACCCCTCCGCCACAGCCTCACTTCTCCAGAAGATCCTCCATCGTACAGCCGAGGACTTTCGCAAGGCTGAGGACAGTTTCCGCGCTGGCCTTGTTGATGTCCTTGTTGCGCTGTTCGTACATTTGGATCGAGCGGAGGCTGACATTGCTTCGCTTGGCAAGCTCCGCCTGCGTGCAGCCATAGAGCGTGCGGATGCGCTTGAGGTTGGTATCAGCGAAGTACTCGCGTACTTTGGCATCGGCAATATCGGCGAACTTGCTGATGTCCGCTTCGTGGAGAGGCGCATACATCCGCTCTAAATCTTCAAACGAGAGAACCTTAAAAATATCGCTGAACTTCCTGCCGGAGAACCACTGGTAGTAGGCGACGGCCCAGCCGATCCAATACTCTCTGGAACGGTTGAAATTGACTTTTGGCTTGGCAGTCGGCACTTTGCCCGTGGTCTCAACAAGGACATCAACAGCCGCTTCAATTCCACTTTTCCCCATAATATAGGCAGCTTCGCCGTTCTCGATTCGGTTGCTGACGGAGCTGACGGAAAACAGTTTCATGAAGCTGCCTCCGGCGATTCCGCATGCGTTGATGGCATAGTCGAAGGCATCGCCCAGCAAGGCCTGCGCATTATTTAGATACATTTCTTGGTATGCGTGGGTCATCGTTCTGGATGCCTCCTCTCATAATGTCAAGCATGTACAGGCCGTCAGTCGCCTCTTCGAGCATTTTCGAATAAAGCTGGTCGGCTTCGTCGTTTCGCGCCTTGCGGAGAACATAATATTTTTCCCTTTCTGCGATGGAAAATCCCTCGTAATACAGCAGGGAGAATGCGTATTTAGACTTGACGACGATTTGTTCCCCCAACTTGCCCAGCCGCATGGCTTTTGCAAGCTGCTGCACAGAAATTCCGTTATTCAGGAAAGACGCGGCAAAGTCGAAATAGGAGTCGTCGGCACGGTATCCGGTAATCAGGTCATAGGCATTGACATTGATGCCGAAATTGTCGATCAAATACCGCTTTGCCCGCTGTGCAGCCGGATTCTTGATGGAGAACAGGCGATGCTCGACTAAAACGGCGATCCAGTTCAGAATCGTATAGTTCGGACTGTTCAGATTCAGAATGTTCAGGTACTCCGTATCAAGACTGTAACGATTGGCAAAGCCGTCGCGCAGAGAGGATACGGCCCATTCTTTGGCGAGCTCTTCACTCTCCGTGCAATAAAAGCCCAGTCCGAAGTCATTGTTCTGCTTACCCAGCCCAAAGGTCGGAGACTCTACGATTTGTTCAGAGCCGTGATATAGGGTAATTTTCTGATTCATTTCCGCATCCTCCTAAGTATCACTGCATAAATAGTATCACCAAAGTGATATAAAATCAAGCTATACTTGTAGAGAAATTAGTATGTAAGAGATTCCTGCGAGGACAGCGGCGCAGATTTTGGGTCGGTGTAAACAAAGAAAAGGCGAATCTGCTCAGAACAGAGGGCTGGAAGCGAGGTTGCCAATGGGTGCGTAGGATGGTATAATTTATGGCAAAGATATTGGCAAATCGAATCTTACAAGGAGTGCGGCCATGAAAGAATTCGCGGATCACACGAATCGTTTTGACGGTAAGGGCGAAGTATACGCGAAGGGGCGGCCCCGCTATGCCGACGGGCTTTTCGCGTATATGAGAGATATGCTCTCCATTACCGCCGGGAGCGTACTGGCGGATATTGGTTCCGGCACGGGGATATTTACCCAACATCTGCTGAATTTTGGCTGCAAGGTTTTTGCGGTGGAGCCGAACCGTGATATGCGGAAAAAGGCGGAAGAGAAGCTGTCCCACAACAAGGACTTTATCTCGGTAGACGGAAGCGCCAGCTATATGGGGCTTCCCGACCACAGCGTTGACCTCATAACCGCGGCGCAAGCCTTTCATTGGTTCGAGCCGGAGGCGTTCCGCAAAGAGTGTCGCCGTGTTTTGAAGCCGGGCGGCAAGGTCATGGTCGTCTACAATTTCCGCCATGAAAGCGCGGCCTGCACAAAAGCGCTTGCCGATTTGCAGCGCAGATATAACCCCGGATTTCGCGGCTTTTCCAACGGCATGAATGACGAGACCTGTAGGGCGTTTTTTACCGAGCCGTGCCAAATATACCGTGCCGATAACACGCAGAGCTACGACCGGCAGGGGTATATCGACAGGGTGCTGTCCTCCTCGTATTCGCCCAAAGAGGGCGACGCCGGATACGAGGAGTATTTGAAGGAAGTCTGTGAGATATTCGATACGTTTTCCGAAGAGGGCCGGATCGCCGTACCGGCGGATACGGTCGCGTATATCGGAACGGTTTAGCGATGTGTGGAGGTGCTGAATGATCCTATATTTTTCCGCTACCGGAAATTGCAAATATGTTGCCGCCAGAATCGCGTCGGCTTTCGGTCAGGAAACGGTGTCCATGGTTGACTGCATCCATAGCGGCGTGTACTCTTTCACGGATGACACGATTGGTATCGTCGTGCCAACATACTTCTGGGGACTTCCCAGCATTGTGAAGGAGTTCCTTGAAAAAGCGGATTTTCATACGGACTACCTCTATTTTATTTCCACCTACGGCACAACGCCGGGAGCGTCCGACGCCATGGCAGGCAAAGCGATTCGCGGGAAGACGATCAACGCGTTCTACTCCGTGCGGATGCCGGATACCTGGACGCCGATCTTTGACCTGTCCACGCCGGAGAAAGTGGCGGCGTTTTCCAAGACAACGGAAGCCGAGATCGACGATGCGATTCGCAAGATCGGTGAACGCTATACCAACCGGCATATGCCACCGCATGTCCCCGCGTTTCTGGCGGAGTGGTTCGCCCAGCCGATTTACAACAGCAATAAGCGTCGAACGGCGCATTTTCGTGTAGAGGAAAGCTGCGTCGGCTGCGGACTATGTGCAAGAAAATGCCCCGTTCAGGCCATCGAGATGCAGGGGAAACGACCGGTGTGGGTCAAGGAGAAATGTGCCCTGTGCCTTGGCTGCCTGCATCGATGCCCCAAGTTTGCCATCCAGTATGGGAATCGCACCCAACACCACGGGCAATATACAAATCCGAATGTAACGCTGTAACTTGTGGAGAATATCGCCATGAATATTTACGAGGTTCAAGGCAGAACTCCGGAATTGCTCCGCCAGCTCCTGGTGATCTGGGAAGCTTCCGTCCGCGCCACCCATCTGTTCCTGTCGGACGCGGAGGTGCGGAAGATCAAAGAATACGTTCCGCAGGCGCTGGCCGGTGTGTCCCATCTGGTCATTGCGGAGAGGGAGACAGGCTGTCCTGTCGCCTTTATGGGTGTGGAGGGCCAGCGTCTGGAGATGCTGTTTCTTGCCTCAGAGGAACGCGGCACCGGACTTGGACGACAGCTCCTTGACTACGGCATCCGCCGGTATGGAATCCGCGAGGTCACGGTCAACGAGCAGAATCCGCAGGCCGTGGGTTTTTATGAGCACATGGGCTTCACGGTCTACAAGCGAACCGACCACGATGAGGCAGGAGATCCCTACCCGCTTTTGCACATGAAGCGGACAGCGTGCCAGTAGACCAACGCCATCGAATGACCATATTCATTTTGGGAGAACAACGATCATGATCAGAAGATTACAGAAAGTAGATGTAGATAGGGTGATGGATTTGTGGTTAGACACGAATCTGAAGGCCCACGATTTCATTCCTGCCGTGTATTGGAGAAGCAATTTTGGGCCGGTAAAAGAAATGCTGCCGCAGGCGGAAGTCTATGTGTATGAAAGCGCCGGGAAAATACAGGGTTTTGTTGGCTTGAGTGGCGAATATATCGAGGGGATTTTTGTTGCTGATGAGACGCAGTCGCAAGGTATCGGCAAGCGCCTGCTGGATCATATGAAAGCCATAAAAGACACGCTGCGCCTGAGCGTATACCAAAAGAACACACGGACGATCCATTTTTACCAGAGGGAAGGCTTCGTGATCCAGCGCGAGGGCTTGGATGAATCCACCGGCGAGAAAGAGTTTACGATGCTCTGGCGGCGCAAGCAGTTGTAAGGAGAAGTTGATGAAAAAACGGTTTGATCTTAGCGCGGCGGCGCTGCATATTCTGGCGATGGCCTTCATGTTGATGGATCACCTGTGGGCAACGCTTCTGCCTGCGCAGGAGTGGCTCACATGCGTGGGACGGCTTGCTTTCCCGATGTTCGCCTTTATGGCGGTGGAGGGCTATTTCCACACGCGGAGCTTCAAGCGCTATGCCCTGCGGATGCTGGTCTTTGCGCTGCTTTCGGAGATACCCTTCGACCTGATGTACGGCGGAACGTGGTTCTATCCCGTGCACCAGAATGTCATCTGGACGCTGCTCATCGGCCTGCTGGGCATCCACCTGATGGAAAGAGTAAGACAAAAGGGGAAGACGTGGTGCTACGTCCTTGTCTGCATCGGCGTGACGGTGCTCGGCGCGATTCTCGGCACGGTGGGAATGGTGGACTACTACGGCGCGGGCGTTTTGACCGTGTTTGTTTTCTGCTTCTTCCGGGGCAGGGCGTGGTGGAAGCTGCTCGGACAGATCGTGGCGCTGTACTGGATTAATGTGCAGATGCTCGGCGGGCAGTTGTATCCCGTTTCGCTCTTCGGCGTGGAGTTTGAGCTCTGCCAGCAGGGGCTTGCGCTGCTGGCGCTCATACCGATCTGGCTCTATCGCGGGCGGCAGGGCTACCACAGCAAACCATTCCAGTATGCCTGTTATGCCTTCTATCCGGTACATATGCTGGTGCTGGCGCTGCTGGTAAGATGAAGGTGAACGTGACTTACGTTCCAACACCAGTAATTACAGTCAACAAAGGAGTATTCAATGAATCCAATTGATTTGATGAAGCGTCCCGCGGCGTATGCCTGCGGGTATGAAAATGCCCCGGCGGAGGCGCAGAGACGTGCCAAGCAACTCTGCTGGGCGTATAACCAAACCTCTCCGGAGGACGCGGAGAAGCGCCGTGCCATCCTGCGTGAGCTTCTGGGCACCTATCATCCGCTGACCAACATCGAGTCCGATTTCCGCTGTGATTACGGCTTCAACATCCACGTCCACGGTCTGGCGGTGATCAACTATAACTGCGTGATTCTGGACACGTCGCCGGTCCACATCGGCGCGGGAGCCTTTATCGCGCCGGGCGTCTGCCTGGCCTGTTCCGGCCACTCCGTCGATCCTGAGCAGCGCAGCCGCGGCATCGGCACCTCCGCGCCCATCACGCTGGAGAACGACGTCTGGATCGGCGCCAACGCCACCGTCTGCGGCGGTGTGACCATCGGCGCAGGCTCGGTCATCGGCGCGGGGAGCGTGGTGACACACGACATTCCCGCCGGTGTTGTCGCAGCAGGCGCGCCCTGCCGTGTGATCCGTCCCATCACGGAGGCGGATAAGATCAAGCCGGAGCAAATTCTTTTCTGAAAGCAATATCGAGGAGGTCAACAGCATGGAGATTAAAGTGCTGGAACAGAACTTCACCGTGTGTCAGGTAGCGGACTACTCACAGGTAAACTGGGCGGCGGAGTTCTGCTTCACCGGCAAAACGGCCGAGGAGTACTCTCTGGTCTGTGTTACCGGCGATGTACCCGCCAATGTGATCCGGCGGGACGACGGATGGAAGGGCTTCCGCATTCAGGGCGTTCTGGACTTCTCGCTGGTGGGGATCCTCTCCAAAATCGCCGCGCTTCTGGCCGAGAATGGTATCCCTATCTTCGCTATTTCCACCTACAACACCGACTATGTCCTGACGAAAGCGGAGCACTACGAAAAGGCACTGGATGTGCTCAAGCGTGCGGGATATACAATCGTAAAATAGAGATTCCGCTGTGAATCTATGTCATCAAAAACGTTTCCCGTCCGGTTTCCGGTGAAGATTCACCGATGCTGGACGGGAAGCGTTTTTCATTTCTGCGTGGAAATTGCAAACAGTAGAGCAGAATGATATAATAAAACCGCACCAGTAAAGGAATATCCTATAGGAGGCGTTGACCATGAAGAAACTAATTCAGGAAAAACTGCGCGAAATTGAACAGCATGAGGAATGCCGTATTCTCTTGGCTGTTGAATCAGGTAGCCGTGCATGGGGCTTTGCCTCTCCGGACAGCGATTATGATGTCCGATTTATTTATGTGCGTCCGGAAAAAGCGTACCTTCGTCTGGACAGAGCCCGCGATGTGATAGAAGTACCGATCAATGACGAACTTGACATCAGTGGTTGGGATATTGATAAAACACTGCGTTTGCTGCATAAATCCAATCCCACGGTGTTTGAATGGTTTTCGTCGCCGATTATTTACCAGACGAGTGCATTTGCGGATCAGTTTAGACCGATCATGCAGAAGTATTTCTCCTCAAAGGCTGGTTTGTGGCACTATTTGCATATGGCAGAGGGAAACTACCGCGATTATCTCAGAGGTGAGATGGTGCGGGCAAAGAAGTACTTTTATGTGCTCAGACCGATTCTAGCCTGTAAGTGGATCTTTGAAAAAGGAACACCGCCACCGATGCTCTTTTCTGACCTTGTAAAAAGCGAGCTGCCTGATGACCTGTCTGAAACGGTCTACCAACTGTTGGATTTGAAAATGAATTCACCGGAGATCAAAGAGATACCTCGAATCGATCAATTGAATCGATACCTAGATACTGGCATCGCGAGCGTGAAAGAGCAGATCGAAAAGCTGCCAAATACACCCGTGCAGGATTGGAATGAGTTGAACGAACTCTTTTTCTCTGTGTTGGAACGCTAACACGATAGTATTTAGAGGTGTCTTCTGTACTTATGCCAGAAGCTAAAAACAAAACAAATCTACAGTATCCGCCTGAAAAAGCTTTCCTTACGAATTGAAAAATGCCGAAAGAAATGTTATCATTAAAATAATAAAAGTTTTTGAGGTTATCGTTTTCATGTTGATTCTTCGCAGGAAATGCACCCTATGTTAAGAATTCTACAGCTTACGAAACAACTTGATTAAGGTCGGAGGGAATATATGTCTCAAGAATTATCGTTCACTTCCGTTTTGGAAACTGCTGCCAAACTGCCGTTGGTACATATTGACCGGAAAAAGTTCCTGACAGACAACTTATCAAAGGTGTGTACAACAGAGCAACTCAACAAAGCATTAGACTGCGGTACACTCCAAGCTGGTATTGCGGTCAATCTACTGGACAGCATTGCCAACGCAGTAATCAACGCTGAGACATTGAAAGTGACAACTATCTCCGCCGCAGCCGGCCTTCCGGGTGGGCTGGCTATGCTTGCCACAATCCCGGCGGATTTGGCGCAGTTCTATGGATTTATACTTCGTACCGCGCAGGAATTGGCTTATCTCTATGGTTGGGATGAGCTTATCACAGAAGATAATTCTCTTGAACTTGACGCTGCTACAGAGTCGCAGTTGATCTTGTTCATTGGCGTTATGTCTGGTGTTGCCGCCGCAGGAGGTGCTGTTACAAAGCTTTTTGGTGAAGCGGCTATGCGCGCTGTGGCGAAAAAAGTGGCCGCAAAAGCGTTAACAAAAACGTGGTACTATCCAATTGCAAAAAAGGTTGCAAGTTTGCTGGGTGTAAAACTGGTCAAGTCTACCTTTGCAAAGGGCGTTTCCAAGGCTGTACCGGTTGTGGGCGGTGTTATTTCTGGCGGACTCACATTGGCAACCTTTAAGCCGATGGCGCACAGACTTCAAAAGCATCTGTCGAAATTGGCCCATATGTCTCCTGAAGAATATGCTGCTTACGAAGGGAATATTGCGGTGGAGAAGATTGCCATAGATGTAGACTGTACTCCTATCGAGGCAGATGACGCGGTCACAAATTTCTGGGTCTGTGCCTGCGGAGCTGAGAATAAAGGTAAATTCTGCACCGAATGCGGTAAAGCCAGACCTGTGTCTCGTCCTCAGTATCGCTGCAACAGCCGCGGATGGGCACCTGAAGATAATTAATACACAGCCGCCAAAATTCTGTCCCGAGTGTGGCGATCCTTTTGATGAGGAAGATATTGTTCTAAACAGTTGACTTGCGCCTTACTTAAGCTCGAAGTGATTGGACGTCATGGAAGTACGTTATATAGGATATAGGGAAAAGTGAATTTTTGGTACTTACCCATAACAAAGTTTATACTGTGGTTAGTATTGAAAGTGGGTGGTATTGTTTAGTCGATGAGAGCGGTGAGGACTACTTGTACCCGCCTGAGAATTTTGAAATCATTGATTAGCGGAGCATCAGCATTCCGTAAATAGTGGGGCTTTGCCTCCAGCAATAGGCGCAGATGGTATTGGAGATGAACAGCCCTTGCGAAAATTTTTCACTGAACCGAGTGTTTTGCTATGATGCAGTCTGGGTGTAAAAGGAGAGACTGTTTTTAAAATTTTTCAAGTGTAGAAAGCTGTAAAATTGCGCCAATCTATCATTTTCTTGCTTATTCCGACTGGATGTGCTATCATTATAAACAACGCTGTCAAGTGTTGTAGCGCCTTGGCAGCATAGACGTATAGACCATATGCTCTGCCGAGAGGCAGAGCATTGTTATATTACTCGAAGGAAACGGTGTGTCTGTGAGTTGAAAATTTGGGGAGCTGCTCATTGATAAGAATATGAAGGAAAGAATCTGTTAAGCGTGATGAAAAGAAAAAGCAACTCGAGAAGCAGCTCGCCGCGATGGAAAACAAAATGCGGCGAGAAAAGCTGCTTAGCAGGCGGATAGAAATGAATGCGGAGTTGAAGAAATCGAGGACGAAAGCGGAGGTGCTGTAATGAGTTTTTCAGAGAGAATGAAACTCGTTCCTGTAAAGCAAATTCAAACAGACAATATAGACTCTGTTCTAAAACATAGAATTATTAATTTAATTGAAGAAACATTCGATGAAAATCAAGCAAAATTTGTCCTTGATATTATGGGGTTCCGTACTATATCAGATGATGACGTACTTAAAATTTCCATTTCCCGTGGAGGCAGAAATTTTGATAAACTGATTGCGGCTTTAGAAGACCTTCCTTGGAACAAGCTATATGATATCATTGAATACGGGTATAGTTTTCTAAAAACTAATTGCAAAGATTGCACATCTAATTGCGATGCCATATATGACGAAAGTGATGGGGAATTCTATCCCTGTGACTATAAGAGTCAAATGAACGAGTACTCAGATAAATTCAACGCTATTCTTGAGCAAGAAAAATCCGGGTATCGTCTTATTGATGGGCTAATTTCTCCAATTGTCGGAGAAATTGAAATAGAGTGCATAGAAGAAGCATCGAACACTCGGTTTTCTTCTGTTAATACTCATTTGCAAAAAGCGCTGCAATTCTATTCAGACAGAGAGAATCCTGATTATGAGAATTCTATAAAGGAAGCAATCAGTGCAGTTGAATCAATGTGTTGTATCATTACAGGGATGTCTGGCGCCCAAGCGACACTCGGTAATGCGTTGAAACACCTTGAAGACAGCGGGATGGTTTTACATGGGGCATTAAAATCGGCTTTTGAAAAACTGTACGGCTATGCTTCGGACATGAATGGTATTCGTCACGGAGGAATTGACTTCAAAAATGCTCCGGCGGAGGATGCAAAGTATATGCTAATTTCTTGCTCAACATTTATAAATTATCTAATTGAGAAGTATAGCAAAATCGGAGGAACAACCTGATGGACAAGATGAAATTTGAATCGCCGGATATGACGGCGCAGAACATAGACCGCATTGCCGCCCTGTTTCCAAACTGCATCACGGAGATGCTGGATGAGGAACACAGCACGCCGGAGAAGAAGGTGTACAAGCGGGCGGTCAATTTTGAGCTGCTGAAACAGATGCTCTCGCCGGACGTGGTGGACGGCGACGAGGCATACGAGTTCACATGGGTCGGCAAGAAGGCGGCAATCGTGGAAGCCAACAAGCCGATCCGGAAGACGCTGCGCCCCTGTGTGGCAGAGAGCAAGGATTGGGACACCACCGAAAACCTCTACATCGAGGGCGACAATCTGGAAGTTCTCAAGCTCTTGCAGGAAAGCTATCTCGGCAAGATCAAGATGATCTATATTGATCCGCCGTACAATACTGGCAACGACTTCATCTACGCCGACGATTTCATGCGCTCGCAGGAAGAAGAAAACGAGCAGATGGGAATGTACGACGAGGACGAAAACCGCCTGTTCAAGAATACCGACACCAACGGACGGTTTCATTCCGACTGGTGCAGCATGATTTATTCTCGGCTGATGCTGGCGAGAAATCTGCTGACGGATGATGGGTTTATTTTTATTAGTGTTGATGAAAATGAGTTTGAAAACATGACCAAAATATCAAGCGAGGTTTTTGGGAGAAGTAATTTGCGTAACTGCATTGCAGTACGTCGAGGCATAAAAAACGTTCAGGCTCAGTTTGATACACTATCGTCTTTATCGCAGGGGCATGAATATATTCTTCTTTTTTCAAAGAGGACTGACTCGCGACTGCCTAAGCTATTTAGTGTATTCGACGAAAAGAAAAAAGGGAAATGGGACACTTTTTGGAGAGGGACTGACAGACCCACAATGCGTTATGAGTTGTTTGGCAAATGCCCCGAAAAGGGGCAATGGCGCTGGGAACAGGGACGGACAAAGCAAGCAATTAAAAACTATGAAGTATATTTAAGCAATTACTCAAAAGAGATGTCCATCGATGATTACTATAGTTACGTTCTTACATCATCAGGGGCGAAAACCGATTTCGTTAGGCTAAATGATGAAGGGACTATTCAATATTACGTGCCACCACAGGAAGGCAAACTATTGAGCGATAATTGGATGGATATAATGATGACAGGCACGTATACAGTATTCGATACTGAAAAAAGTCTTGATATAATGAATCGGATTGTTGGCTGGATTACCAAGGAAGAGGATATTATTCTCGACTTCTTCTCTGGCTCCGCCACCACCGCTCACGCAGTCATGCAGCTCAATTATGAGGATAAAGGTCACCGTAAATTCATTATGGTACAACTGCCGGAGGCTTGCGATGCTAAAAGTGAAGCGTATAGAGCAGGTTACAAGAACATATGCGAAATCGGTAAAGAACGTATCCGCCGTGCGGGGGCGGAGATTCAGCAGGATCGCGCAATAGAGATCGGAACCCACAAACATGAGTGGAATCAAACATGTTACTATGTGGAGCATAAAGAAGAATGCGATAAGCTTGGCCATTTGCCAGATGAGTACTTTGAAAAAGAATTTCCGCCAGTCGATACAGGCTTCCGTGTTCTCAAACTGGACGATACCAACATGAAGGATGTCTACTATGCGCCGGATGATTACGATCAGGGGATGCTCGCAGGGCTGGAATCCAACATCAAGGATGACCGCACCGACCTCGACCTGCTGTTTGGCTGCCTGATCGACTGGGGGCTGCCGCTGTCCCTGCCGTACAAGTCCGAGCAGTTGGGCGGCTGCACCGTCCATACCTACAATGACGGCGACCTGATCGCCTGCTTTGACAAAAATATCCCCGAAAGTGTGGTCAAGGAGATCGCACAGCGTAAACCGCTCCGTGCTGTCTTCCGCGATTCCGGTTTTGCATCCAGCCCGGAGAAGATCAACGTGTTTGAGATTTTCAAGCTCTATATGCCGGAGGACGCGGGCGACATTTCCAAGCGCGTGAGGGTGATGTGATGAACGCCGACTTGTTAGTCTATCAAGCAAAGGCGTTTTATAACGCATATATAGCACTTGACCAACTAAGCCGGGACGATTCAGATACGCTGCTTTTGCTTTTTGCCCCTTTAGTTGTAAACGGCGCATTTTCTGTCGAATTAGCACTCAAGGCAATTTTAGCTAAAAACCGAATTGAATATGGAAAAGAGCACAACTTGCTAATTCTTTTTCAGATGCTTCCGAAATCCTTTCAACAGGAACTGTGGGCATACTTAATCGAAAAGGCACCGGAGTATGCGGGCTCTGAAAAAGGACTCGATGAGCTTATTTTGCTCTCAAACGCCTTCGTTGACTGGCGTTACGCATTTGAGGGAAAACCTGTACCTGCGATAGAATCTCGCTTTTTAGCGGCTTTTGCAAATGCAGCGGTTCGTACAATGTTTTCTTACTATAATGCGGATTTACTTCCTGCGACTAAAACGGAATCAAACAATGAGATTGAGCAGAGGTTTCATGAAAACCGTGAAAAATGTAAGGAAATCAATTTGAAAATGATCCAAAAGAAAACCAAGGAGCATCAGTTATGAAACTCCAATTCAAACACCAAAAATTTCAGGCAGATGCGGCAAAAGCAGTTGTTGACGTTTTCGCCGGACAGCCGTACCTTACGCCCACCTATATGATGGATCGTGGCCTTGAAGAAGGTGAGCAGCAAGCAATCGCAACGATGGACGATTTTACCGGCTGGCGGAATGAACGCATTGTGCCGGAGCTTTCCGACAAGCTGATTTTGGAGCATCTGCAAAAGGTGCAGCGCACCAATCAGATCAAGCCGTCGGACAAGCTGGAAGGTCGCTATAACCTGACGATTGAAATGGAAACCGGTGTCGGCAAGACCTATACCTACATCAAGACCATGTATGAGCTGAACAAGCACTACGGTTGGAGCAAATTCATCGTGGTCGTGCCGAGCATTGCCATCCGTGAAGGCGTCTATAAGTCCTTTCAGGTGACGCAGGATCATTTCGCAGAGGAATACGGCAAGAAAATCCGGTTCTTCATCTACAATTCTGCCCAGCTTACGGAAATTGACCGCTTTGCGTCGGATAGCTCCATAAATGTTATGATTATCAACTCTCAGGCGTTCAATGCCAAGGGTAAGGACGCGCGGCGTATTTACATGAAGCTGGACGAGTTCCGTTCCCGTCGTCCGATTGATATTATTGCAAAAACGAACCCGATTCTGATTATTGACGAGCCGCAGTCAGTCGAGGGCAAGCAGACAAAAGAACGGCTAAAAGAGTTTTGCCCGCTGCTGACGCTGCGCTACTCCGCGACCCACAAGGCAGACAGCATTTATAACATGGTCTATCGCCTTGATGCGATGGAAGCGTACAACAAGCGGCTGGTCAAGAAAATTGCCGTTAAGGGCATTACCGAATCCGGCAGCACGGCAACTGAGGGCTTCGTCTATCTGGAAAGCATCAACCTTTCCAAAGCTGACCCGACGGCAACTATTCAGTTTGATTACATTGGAGCAAAGGGCCTTCGCAAGAAAACCGCCACGGTCGGTATCGGCTACAACCTCTATGACAACTCCGGCGAGTCGGGCAAACTCGACGAGTACAAGGAAGGCTTTGTGGTCAAGTCTATCGACGGACGCGACAACTCCGTAGAGTTCCTGAACGGTATCAAAATCTTTGCCGGAGATGTGATCGGCAAGGTCAGCGAAGATCAGCTTCGCCGCATTCAGATCCGCGAAACGATTCTTTCTCACTTGGAGCGGGAGCGTCAGCTTTTCCATAAGGGCATCAAGGTTCTGTCGCTGTTCTTCATCGACGAGGTTGCAAAGTACAAGCAGTACGACGAGGCTGGACATC
>OIZI01000748.1_pt1 | contig 15591 bp, 15 predicted proteins | sample 1588441 | NCBI WGS metagenome assembly OIZI01 (sample SAMN03283284) | human gut metagenome | biome: human-associated habitat; material: feces | host: Homo sapiens | place: Peru | collected 2012
GTACCTATGGTGCTCGGTTTTTCCGAGCGCTATGTGTACTGCTTTTTTGTTTTTTTGGCTTAAATGTTGCACGCGATATATCCTGACAAACTGTCAGTTTATATATTTTTAAACACAAATGTGTTATAATTAATGAAAAGAGTTCTTCTATGGGAACCAAAGACACAACTCAAAAGCGTTTAGAAGACTATGAGGATATCTTTGCGGATATCAGCAACGTTCTTCTCTACGACGGCGAAGACGTTATCAAGGAAAATGAGCTTGAAACCGTCACTGCCAAAGACACCTACACCGTTGAACAGCAAATCCACGAGGTTGAACGCGATGTAGCCAAAAGGTGGCGCCACCACTCTCTGCACATCTCTTTAATCGGCTTGGAGAATCAAACTGATCCTGATTACAAAATGCCGCTGCGCGTCATCTGCTATGATGGTGCGTCCTACCGAGCACAGCTTAACGCAGAGGAGTCTAAGAAAACTTATCCTGTCATTACGCTCGTGCTTTACATGGGTACAGAGAAACGCTGGACTGCCCCCAAACAGCTTACTGACTGCTTTAAGTACGATGAAAGACTAAGCAAGTTTATCAGCAACTATAAGATTAACGTCGTTGAACTTGCCTGGTTAAGTGATGAGCAGATTATGAAGTTCAAAACAGAGTTCCGAAATTTCGTTGAGCTGCTGCGTGATACGCGCCTAGGCAGAAAGCCGCAATACTCCCCTATCCAGCTCAAGCATGTACATGAGCTCCTACAGCTTATGCGCGTTATGAGCGGTAACGACGAATATGAACAATTATTAAACCAGACTACAAATAATCTTAAACAGAATAAACTCAAAGGAGATGAAATCACCATGAAAAAGATTGTATCACTTGGTTTTGATGAAGCCAGAGCTGAGGCAATGGCTGAAGGTTTAGCTAAAGGTGAAGCTCAAGAAAAATTTGCTACTGTTAAGCGTGGCAAAAGCTCTCTTATCGAAATTGCCGAAGACACAGATCTTCCTTTAGATACTATCAAAAAGATTCAGGCTGAAATGCAGGCTGTATAAATGAACTAGTACTACCCTGCCGCACGCTCCGCGTGCGGCTTTTTGCGTGCTAACATATCCATTTCTTGGCATAAACCAAACTTTCTCCACTACGTGCTCCAGTTGAGGTAAATCAGTAAGTGTATCTGAGTAATACTACACTATTTCAACTATCCATTATTATGGATATATTATACTATCTTCACACTACTTCAACTCTATATGTCCCTTCCATCCACTTGTAGGAATGAAATCTAATCTCTCATATTGAGGGAAATCATCTATACATATATTAGATAAGTTCTCATCATTTGATAATATGCAAGCTTTTTTATCATTAGTTAACTTATATTTCCCAGATATGCCTCTTGCTGTTACAATTGCTGGAATTTTGTTATAATCAAATCCCATTAAAGTAGCTATTGTTTCATCAAATAATACAGGATTATAACCAGCTGCAATTATACCAACAGGTTTGCTTGATGGTAAAAGAGGACCTTCTTTTTCTCCAGATACTATCATATCTGCAACAATAAAAACTTTTCGTTGCAAGGTATCTCGCATGATACCTTGCTTATCAGCATAATAAACTATTTTATTAATATCAGATATTGTCTTACTAATGGTGTGATTACCATACCAACTACCTTCTGAGTAGTTATGTCCCATAAGCTTTAATATTAATGAACAAACCCGTCTAGGGGTTTTTAATAATCTAGCTATCGTATAATGTTTATTTGCGCTAAGCTCATTTATCTCATCATCAATATATGAGCGAAATTTATGGACAGTACTTCTAGTATTATATTCATCTCCACCATCACCTTTTGCGCCCATAGTATGATGTGGTAAGAACTCTTTTCGTAGATTTATACCAATCATGTTTTTCAACGAAATGGTCGCTCCGGCTTTTCTATGAGTCTTTGGCTTTGGCATATTAATAATTACATCTGCAGACAACACATCATCAGAAACATAATATTCATGAACGTCATCCGTATGGTGTGTATTCAATACACGCGGATCGTAATTAGTTATACGCATTTTTTTAATCATTTCGGAATCACAAACATGAAATTCACTACTATCTTTTAAATCAATAATTCTACCCTTAGCCTCAGTGTTTATTTTCTGAATGTACAACCCATTTTTTGACTCTGATTTTAATTCTCGAAAATCTACAATCTCAATATCCAATCCTTGGTTTTTATAAAAAGATACTAAACTAGCATAACCACTTTGTTCCAATAATACTTTAAAATCACATTCTTGCATGGGCGCATCCCCAATGATTATTTTGCCAGAACCTTTTAAAGCAATATAGATATAATCTATCACAGGAGCTACAACAGCAGACTGTGTATATAAGCAATCAGTACCAGCTTCAGATTTATTCCTATGCATAACTAAATTAGGCTTTACTAATACAGTTTCCCCAGGATTAATTACGTCTTTAAATGGATTCCATTCTTTTGTCCCATAATGTGCTTCATCCATCTTAAGTGTATGCAAAGCCTCTCTAACTGCACTATAAACCCTATTTTTAGGATTTGTCCCCCTATGAATAAAAGGATTTTCCGGATAATCCTTATCTGGTATAAAGCAGTCTTCTGCTTTAGGATACTCGACTGTTTCCGCTTTAATTATAGAAATATACTCATTATCTTTCATTAGAGCCTCCAGTTATCACCACTAATATTTATATATTTTTCTAAATACTACCAAGATAAATTGCTTGTAAAATATATAGTTAATTGCTGCCGATATTGCGATTCCAATTATCGTTGTTTTTATAGCTATAAGAGCCCATTCAAAATAATTAGCAGTTTCAGAACAGAAAAAATTGCACACGAAGTATATCATTGAAAACCCTATAATATCTACCATCACTTGTTTAATACAATGTTTCAATGATAAATTTATAAGATTATTATACGTGTATTTCCACATCCAAATGACTTGATAGGCCATTGCAACAAATGTTCCCATTGCAATACCTACCAACCCAAATTCTCTTAAGCAAAATATGGAAACTAATACATTTACAGCTGCCGAAAAAATAAATTTATTCTGCGTTTGTTTATAATGACCAGCAGCTAATATCATCATTAAATACGGTAAAGATAAACAATACAGAGAATTAGCAATAACCAACAGTACTGCAAATTTTGGTTGAATATAATCAACATCGCTAATACTAAAAGTAAAAATCTCTATAAATGGAATTATTAATACCGCTGTTAGAGAAAAAATTAGTACAGTAAAAGTATGAATCGTCCATTCTGCCCAACAAAAAACCTGCTTCAAAGTATCCAAGTCTTTCTGAGCCCATATTCTGCCAATCAAAGCCTGTATACCATTTATCATTGATAAACAAAGCTGTTTTATTCCTTTTATAACTAACATATAAATAGAATAAATTGACACATCGCCTAATGTAGAAAATATAGTAATAATAATGATGTCACTACTATCTAAAACAAGTGCAGAAATGTGCTGTGCTATTCCATTCCATTTTTGCTTAATAGGTTCACCAATATACGATATTCTTCTATTGATTTTGTATTTTTTCCTTACATAAAGATGTATAAGCAAAGGTTGGATGAAAAAAATCAATGATGTCATACCATACACTGATTGTACGGAACAGTGCATCTTTATTAACAGAAAACAAGCCAATGTATTTAATAACACGGCTAAGCTTTGTGCATTGTATTGTATGTAAGCTTTTTGATCAGCTACAAGTAGTAAACGATTAACAATACCAAAAAAATACTGAGCAAATGATCTTACTGAAATTGCTAATATTAAACTAGCAGTAAACCAAAAGCTGAATCTTTGGTTTACTATAGCGGGATATACTATCACCATAACAATTACATATACTAATAATAGATAGCCTAGCTTTCTAAAAAACTTATCAGCTGAGCAAATTATCTCGCTAATACTGGTATAATCTTCATTGGCTAACGGCTTGTATAAGGAAGACTTAACTACTGCGCCTATACCTAACTCTAAAAAAGCTATAACTCCTAAAAATTGACTTATCGAATTAACTAATCCATTAACTTCAGAACCAAAGCTAGTTAATATCAATTTAGGTAAAATAAATCCACAAATGATAGTTATTATCTGAAATACTAATGGTGATATCGAGTTATAAAATAAAATTCTATTTTGCATTCTATGTAACATACCTTAAATTATTTAGGTAATTTTAACCAACTACCCATTTTATAATCCCATTCTAAAGGAGTAAATTCCTCGAAACCATTTCCTGGGAAAAATGTTAATTCTCCAAAATATAAAAGGCCATTGATTTCATAGAAGTCTACTCTTACAAATGGAATATCTCTTGACAATTTTGTTGCAAATTCTAGCATCTTATTGAAGTTTAAAGGTTTTTTTGGAGGGTTTTTACTAGAAGGATAGTGACGCTCAAATGGCATTACTTTCCAATCATTATCAAAAAAAGTAACCTTCAAGCCTTCTTGTGAAAAACGCTCACTACATGTAAAACTACATTTCACTTCACCATTAAAGCACATTAATTTATAGTCTATAAGCTCATGTACTTTATTATCCTCCATATATGGCTCAGCAATAATTCTTGGTTTTACATTTTTATAGGGCCACTCGCGACCGTAGAAATAATAGTTATTATGCAAGCTCTTCGTTATTTTCTTCTCTGCTTTAATTAAATCTAGCTCTTTTTTATCTTTACATATAACTAATCCCCCGCTATCATGAGTACATTTAAGTACAAATTGATTAGGCAGCTTATCAAAATCAATTTCTTCAAAACTATTCCAAACACCAAGGGTAGGAATGATATACTCCTCCCCAATTATATCAGCAACGTACTTTTTTACGTCATACTTATCTACCATAGTTGTATATTCAGTTTTCTGATTGTGTAATTTGAGCCATTGAAGTTTTTCGTTAAATGTTCTTGGGTTTTGTAGGTTTAATTTATAACCCAATCTTACATCACACATTTTTTTGAGATATTTTTCATCAGGCCAATTATTATATAATCCTTTAGATGCATTGACCATAAAGCGATAATCAGAATCGAGAATATACTTTAATACTTTTTTTACTCTATTCATTTTATTATCCTTTCATTCTGTTTTTTAAACTTAACCGTACAACAAACAAATAAACTATCCACATGACGCAAAAGGAAAACATTCCTCGCATGAAATCATATAGCTCACAATAATTTATTATTCTAAAAAAAGCTAAAGCTAAAAAGATATAGCATGCACGATAAAATGGTCTAGATTTAACATCTGAAAAATAAACTTCAACTTGCCTAACCATAGTACCAAAAAGAAATGGTATGACAAATGGTCCAAACACACTTAAATCATAAATAGACTCCGAAATAATATCACAGGGAATGGTTGCAGACAAACGTGAACCTGTACATAGATATGTATTCCATCTCCAAACACGCTCAAACCCATCTGGCGTAAATTTTGATGGAAAACAGGAAAAAAATCCACGTACAATATCGTCTATCAACATCCATTTTCCAGAGTCAAAAATATTTGTTTGAATAGCCATTTGCCCTGTTTCATATATGTATGCAAATTCATTCATTAATATAATATAAAAACTCTCACTCGGATTAGTGTCAATCCTATTTTCAGCTCCATATCTTATATAGTATGTTATATTATCTAATTGAGATATTAAGAAAAGCGCAAAGAAAGCAATAGTAGAAACCTCATATATTTTTCTCTTAGTAATGTTAACTTTTTTGTGTCTATATAACACTAGCCCTATCACTTGCATACCTAAAAACAGTGCAATTTCTAAACGTCCATCTATACATAATAAATATAAAATAGATAACGCAACTCCCCAAAAATATCCTATAAAGTATAGTAATTTATGTTTAGTATTATTATTGATAAGATAAAAGAAAAACAGAAATGTTGCTAATTCAAGTATCCTAGACGGTACTCGTAACATTGCATATGGATTATTCATAGCATTTGTTGAATCACCTCTATACCAATTAGCCTTTATAATAAAATTAAATACATTGCCTTCATTTAATGTCCATAAATATAAGGAAATTCCTCCTATGATTAAGCAAATAGCTGCTATTGTGAAACTTTGCATCTCAGTGATTTTATGATTGTTTTTGCTTAATAGTTTTGTATTCCCATATTTTAATACGTATATATTTTTGTAGCCAATATTTAGCATTATATACCCAATTGCTGAAAATATCCAAAAGAAAAACAATGCAACAAGTCCATCATAACTATAATCAACAACAACTAGCGTCTTTAATTTAACCTCTATATCTAAAGTCGAATACATAAAGCACAATGATGCAGGAATAAAACCAAAGGTAAAACAATACATCAATCTAGCATAAGAAATTAAAAGTAAATCCTTTTGCCATTTTATAAATTTTATTTCTTTATAAGTGTAGACGCACCCAGATATAAAGTATAATAAACCCAGCGTAAACCATATTGATTTCAAGTAATTCACTGCTCCAATCTAAACTTAATCAAAAATATTATTTTATATTATTGCAAACAATAATAAGTTGTTCAGATATTTCCCAAGGAGAAAAATTTCTTGTTATAAAACCTTTAGCCTTATATGACCTTTTTAACGCTTCACTATTACGTAGAAGAATTGATTGAATAGCTTGAATAAGTAATTCTTTATTATCCATATTCACCAACAACCCCCTCTCATTATCCCCAATCAACTCTTTAGGTCCTGTGGGACAATCTGTCGAAATAACTGGAATTCCAACAGCCATTGCTTCCATAAGAGAATTAGGCATACCTTCAAAATTAGAGGACATAATAAAAACCGACGAATGTTCTAATATATACGGCAAATTATCTGTTCTCCCCATCAAAAAAATTTGTTTTTCCATTCTATTTTTTTTGATTAATTTATTCAATTCATCTTTTAATGCTCCATCACCATAGATTGACAAACTGGCATTTGTGTGTTCTTTAGCAAAAGAAGAAAATGCATTTATTAATAAGTAAAAATTCTTCTGTTCTACTAATCGCCCTACTGCAACGGCGCTAAACTTTTTAGAACCTTTATATTCTGCATTAAGAAACTTTTCATTTATGGGGTTAGGTAAAATATGTATCTTCGTTCTCCAAGATTCAGGAAAATACTCTAATTGCTCTTCATTTTGTACAAGCGTACATTTCGAAAATCTAATTTGCAAATCCCTTATAAACCTTCGTATTTTTGAATCTGGAGATGATTTCGGATTATTTCTCACAGTTTGAATAACCGTACAATCTAACCCCAATGTTGCAATTCCAACATGTAAACAAACATGCGGTAAAAAAGGAATAATTACATCTGGCTTTTCCTCTTTGATTACTAATCGCATTTTTTTCAGACGATTCGCAATAGGCATTTTAGCATATGCTTTTTTATCTCCTCCTGATAAATTAATAATATTTACCTTATCATTAACGCAGTAATTAAAATCAGTATCCCAGTAGATTAAAATACTTACCTTATCAATCTTTTTTGCAAGCTCACTGCTTAATACTGACACTACCCTTTCAGCTCCACCATCTGCTAAAGATGGAACAACAAATAAACATGATTTCATTCTTAGTATCCCAATTCTTTCATTTTCTCGATATAGTAGTTTTCATACCATTTTGCTGTCTTAACAACATCATAGCCCTGTTCCCTCATTGTTCCAGACATATCTATCCTATCTAAAGGCTCTTTCTCGTTTTTGTAAATTTCCTCTGCCCAATACGCAGCACCTTTTTCTAAAGATATTCTATGGGAATACTGGGAGAAATTAGCTTCTTGAGTTATACTCTCTGACATGTAAACAGGCAATGCGGAAGCCTGAGCTTCAATAGCTACATTAGGAAATCCTTCCCATAATGAAGGAAACAGGAAAACGTCCATAGCTTGCATTAACTCATTTACATCACTTCTACGACCTAATATAGTAACATTTTCATCTATATTTAATTCATTTATTTTTCTAAGAATTTTATCTTCTAAACGACCTTCACCAATTAAAATCAAATGTGCATCATTTCTTAAATTATGTAATTTAGCAAATGTCTCTAATAAAAACATATGATTTTTTTGTTGCATAAAGCGTCCAACATGACCTACTATAAATTTATTATCTAAACAAAGTTCAACCCTTTTTTTATTTCTTATTTCTTTGCTAAAAATGAAATCATCAACCATAATTCCATTTTTAATCAATTTAACTTTTCCATTATCTACTGTCTTATCTCCAAAAGTATACCTTGCTGCTAATTCCGAAACAGCAAACATCTCTGTACAGTATTTTTTTATAAATATTTTTTCATAATCCATAAGTATTCTTTTTAAACCAAAAGAACTTCCTCCATTATGACTATAACAAATACGCCATGGAATTCCAGCTTCTGCTGCTACCTTTAAAGGACACAATGCCAATTCTGCATGTGCAATCATAATTTTGTATTCATCGTGCTCTGAAAAGAACTTTTTCATGCTATTTATATAACTAATATGATGAAACGGATTAAATGGCTTTGCATAGTATATTCTGCCACCCATAGATTTAATCTCATCATCAAAGGCACCTTTTTGCGTTCTGTGTAAAAGAAAATCAAATTGAATCTTGGATCTATCTATGTTTCTATAAATTCTCATCAATTGAGTTTCAATTCCTCCGGGATCCATAATAACATTTTCATGCAAAATTCTAATAGGTTCCATTTAATCAACTCCCTAAATTATCTCAGGAGCTTTTAATTGACTTAATTAAAAGCTTTCTATCCATAGTTACAATAGAATTGCTTGGTATGTCCTCAGTAATAACACACCCAGCTCCAATAACGCAATTATCGCCTATTGTGACTCCTTTTAAAATAACTACGTTGCTACCAACCCAACAATGTGAACCTATTTTAACTGGTGCAACAGTATATCCTTGGTCTTTTATTTTCCGTGTCTTATCTGTAAATCTATGATTATGGTCATATATTTTTACATTTTCCCCAAAGATACATTCCCCCCCGATATCAACATTTAACAAAACATTTATAGAGCAACCATGATTAAAGAAGCAATCATCACCAATCTTCAGCTTTGTATTTCCATCCTCAATATATATATTAAAATTATTACGAAAAGTGGTTCTTTTCCCACATATAAATCTTCTTTGAAAAAGCATTTTATATATAGCTTTTTGTACGTTCGCATATAAATGATATTTCGCTTTTAAAATTTTACTTACAAACATTTTTGCTCCTTATATATGATTTACATTTCTTGCATTATTAATAAAAATAGCATTTTTATTCTTTATCTACACAACTTCAAATCTACATTCATCAATAATATAATCTAAAACTTTACTTGGTTGTTTCCTTAATTCTTCTTCTGATTTAGCAGAAAAAACTACCGAATAATATCCTGCTCCCTGCATTTCTTCGTCTTTTCTTGCAAAAGCAAGTAATTGATTTATACTCCCTTCTTCTTCCAATAGTTTTTGAAAATCATCTACTATTTTTTTTGATCCATAAAGTCCACTCTTAAATTTTTTTATATTTCTTTCTGGATTCAACAGTATTTCAGTAATAATTTTAAATCCAGTATATCTCGCATACGTATTATCAGTAAATTTTATTAATAATACAGCGCACCTTCCCTCTCTAATAACAGTTTGAACCAAATCCAATAAAATAGTATAATCGATCTTATTATCATGAGATTTTATTTTATTTTTAAATCTGTCAGGGCTTTTAAGTAGAGCTTCTGCATTCTCAAAATACTCACGTATAGATATACTTACATCCAAGCCATCAATTATATTTTTATTCATCTTTATCACCACTATTATCAATCCAAGACGATGTGTCCTTGAGATTACCAACAAAAATTTTTATTTTACAATCCATAGAATCTAACTTGTCATTTATTTTATCAAATTCTTTTCTTATTTCCTTATTTAAATCTTTTAATTCTTTAATTTGAGCATCAGTTTGTTCTCTTAAATTCCTGCTAACTGTTTCAATAGTATTTATGGCTAACGATAAACTATTCGCAGCTCTCTCATTTTTGTACTCTGAATAAATCGTCATAATAATCGCAAGTATTGATAGAACTATGGAAACTAACGTAGCCGCGAAAGAAAATAATTGATTACTCAAGCTAGAGCATCCCATTGTAATTGTCATCAAAAAAATAATGATAAAAATAAATATTATGCATACATACACCAAATCTCTTGTTGCCAACGCAGTACACTTTTTCTTACTATCATCGCTACAATTCCAATTCATGCTAGCCCCCTCCTCGTACTACCTAGGCAATAACTTCCTATACCTTTCCCCCAACTTTTTCGCTTCTACCTCAATATCAAATCCACTTTTACTGATATCTTTAGAAGCCATTATTCTCTTCTTATTGATAAATGCTAAAATTTTCTCTGCCCAAGTTTTCACACCATCTTCTAATTTTAGCAACTCAATTCTATCACTAATTAATATTTCTCTTGTCACATTACTAGAACACAAAAATGGCAAACCATTCGCTTGTACTTCAACTCCAACTACAGGCAAGCCTTCATAGAATGATGGCAGTACAAACACATCCATTGTATTATACAAATCTGCAACATCACTGCGCACGCCAGTAAAAATAACCTTTTCATCTAAGCCTAATGTCTTTACTTTATTTTCAATCTGCTCTCTTAATGGTCCATCGCCAATAAGTAATAATTTGGCATTATCCTGCTTTTTTGCAACCTCTGCAAAAATATCGACAAGAAAATCATGATTTTTTTGCTTCATAAATCGTCCAACATGACCTATAACAAAACAATCTTGCAAGCCCAGCTCTTTATGAAGCTTATTTCTTTTAGCTTCATCAAAGGCAAATTGCTTTAAGTCAATGGCATTGTTGATAATCGTAACCTTCCCATCCGCCACAGCTTGTTTTCCATACATCCACTCACCTGCTAATTTACTGCAAGCCCAATATTCGTTAGCAAACAATCTAGCAAACGGACGCAATAAATGCTTTACAAAAGTGCGTAAAGGCTCCGCCTTAGTATCAGTAGAATGATTATGCAATATTCTCACAGGTACACCTGCTAAATATGCAGCAAATAATGGAAATACACTAAGAGCATTCATATTAGAGTGAACAATTTTATAATTTCCTTTCATTATTTTATACATTTCCAGTACAGTTTTTACAGGATTAGACTTATAAGGAGTAATTTTATATACTTTACCACCTAAAGACTCAATATTATCAACATAAGACTTTAATGCCCCATTATGCAAAACAAAATCAAATTGTACTTCATTTCTATCAATATGACGATAATAATTTAAGATAACCTGTTCAACTCCGCCGCCAACAACATCGCCTATAATTTGTAAAACTCTTATAGGTTTCTTCTCCATTACTTCGCACCTTTCCTCATCAATACAACGCCAACTGTCTGCCAAAGCAGCTTAACGTCCATCCACAAGCTTCTGTTCTTCACATACCAGCAATCCATGAGCAGTCTGTTTTCAAAATCTACACCACTTCTGCCATTAACCTGCCAATAACCAGTAATACCAGGCTTTACCTGTAAAATAGTCTGTGCGGCATCACCCATATCCTTTAGCTCACTCGGCAAATACGGTCGAGGACCAACAAGGCTCATATCGCCCACAAACACATTCCACAGCTGCGGCAGCTCATCAATGCTTGTCTTGCGGATAAAGGCTCCAAATGGTGTAATACGCGGATCATCATCCAGCTTGTGATACATTTCGTATTCCTGCTTCTTCTCTGGATTTTTGGCGTAGAACTCGTCAAGAATTTCATCGCCATTTGTATACATACTACGCATTTTGTAGCACTTGAAGTGTTCGCCATTAACGCCAAGACGCTCACCGTCAAAAAGCACCTTGCCAGGACTATCCTTTTTGATTCTATGTCGTGCATATAAAACTATCGGCACAACCACAGGTAATCCACAAATTACGCCAAACACATCAAGTCCGCGCTTGGCAATATCGCTTATCTTACTCATCAAAGCACCTTTTCCCTAATCTTTCCTATACTTCCTCAAAACAGCAGCCTTCAACTCTACCTACATCTCAAAACTTTACTCTTTCTTATGCTTCTCGCCATCATGACCGTAGTAATAGTAGTAACCATAGCCATAGCCGTGATGCTCGCTGCGCACCTTGTTCAGCACTACACCGAGGATGTTCGCGCCGGCGTGGACGAGCTGGTTCTTCACCTCGCGCGCCATTTCTACCTTAATCTCGCCACTGTCGATAACCAGAATCAGGCCATCCACCATGCGTCCCAACACCAAGGAGTCCGTAACCGGCAGCACCGGCGGCGTGTCGATGAGCACGTAATCGTACTCCTCTTTCGCACGCTGCAAAATGTTCTGCATACGCTCGCTGCCCAGCAGCTCGCTCGGGTTCGGCGGAATCACGCCGCCTGTCAGCGCGTCAAGGCCCTCGATACCAGTTGCCTGCACAGCATCGGCAACTGCTGTGCCCATGCTGATGCAGCTCGAAAGGCCGATTTTATTAGACAAATTAAAGTTCTTATGTACCGTCGGATTACGCATATCGCAGTCGATAAGCAGCACGCTTTTGCCAGCCTGCGTCAAAACGATGGCGAGATTCGCAATAGTCGTGCTCTTGCCCTCGTTCGGTGTGCAGCTTGTCAAAGCAATCGTCTGCAGCTCCTTGCCTGCCTGGGCAAACTGGACGCTGGTACGGATTACCCTGTATGCCTCCGCAGCAGGGTTCTTGGGATCATTTTGTGTTACTAAGTTTAAGCCTTCCATACTTTCCTCCAGATTTTTGCCAACAGGCCGGGGCCCTTGTCATTTTTTTCCATTTCTTTATGCAGCTCATGCATATCCGGCACGCTGCCCAGCACAGGCAGCTCCAGATAATTCGCCACGTCATCGCTGTTCTTAATCGTTCTGTTCAGCAGCTCGCGTACAACCACGAAGCCGCTGCTTGCCAAAATGCCCAACAGTGCTGCCAAAAGCAAGGTCATAGCCTTTTTCGGTGCCACCGGTGCGGTCGGCAGAGTTGCCGTGTCGACAACCTGTACCTCGGTAGCTACGCTTGCTTCGGCAACCTTTGCTTCCTCCAAGCGTTTCGCCAGCATAACATAAATTTCATTTGCTACTGTCACGTCACGCATCAGGCTGACAAACTCCTGCTCCTTATCGGAAAGGTTACGGATGTCTTCCTTGTTGTCGTTGTCAATTTGATGCAGCTTCGCTAAGTTGCTCTGCGCTACGCTTGCCTCCGCTTCGCTTTGGAACTTCGCTGCCAAAAGCTGCTGGTGCACAGGGTTATCACTCGGCGCTTGCAGGGAAGCAACCTTATTGATTTCGCTGTTAATTTTTTGCTTTAATTTAGCAATCTCTTGCTCCACCTGCTTAACCTTCGGATGCTGCGCAGTATACTTGTCGAGATAGCTGATACGCTCGCCCTCCAGCTGTGCAAGCTGAGAATTGTAAAGCTGGATGCTCTTGTTATCTGCAATCGAAGCTGCTTCGCCGTTGAGCTGCGCATTGGTGGATGCCAGGCGTGCGTTCGCCGTCGCCAGCGCCACCCTGTTCTCCGCATTCAGCTTATCGACCATACCCATTTTCTCGGTCACCAGCTTAACTGCATCGTCCGGCGCGATAATATCGTTCGCCTTCTTGTACTCCGTCAGCTTGTCCTCAGCGTCCTTCAGCTCCTTCTTCGCTGTCGCTGTACGCTCTTCGATAAAGCCACGCGTAGCCTTCTGCTGGTCGCGGGAAAGCTCCGTCAAGCGGTTCAAAAAGCCTTCGACAATTAAGCTGTTAGCCTTCTGTGCCTTTTCTGCAGTATTGGCACGCACGGTCAGCTGCATGATTTCGGTATCCTTAAAGGGTGCAGTTGCTACCTTGCCTTTTACATAGCCTGCATAATCAGGAAACTTGCCCTCTTTATTCGGCTCCTCGGTTTTCTCAATTACCGGCACGATAACGCTGCGGCTCTTCAAAATCTCCGCATACGTATTCATCAGCTGGGTGTTCGCCATAGCGTTGCCCATCGGCATTGCCTCAAGTAAGCTGGTGCCGATGCCCTTCGGCTGCTTTACGCGCAGCAGCGCCTGAGATTCGTACACCGGGGTGGCCACTGCCAGATACACGCCTGCCGCCACAATGCACACGCCTGTCACGCGTGCAATATTCGCCGCGTTGCGCTTCAGAATCGCGCCAATCTCGCGCAGGTCTATAGTAATTTCTTCTTCGTTGAAGTTGTTGCTCACGCTTATTTCTCCTTCACTTAGTCGTTATCGTTCTTAATCTCACTTACATAGTACGCAGCACTCAAGAACGGCATAATATCTCTACTGAAGATTACCTTATGATTACTCGTCAAATACAAGCAATCTCCCTCGTTCAGCACCACATTCGCCTTCTGATCCGCCTTCGTCAGGAAGTTGTTCACATTCAGCTTCTCCACCTCAGTCGAGCCTGCACGCACGAGGAACACATTCTTCTTCGCAGCCTTCTCCGTAAAGCCCTCAGCCTTCGCCAGCGCGTCAATCACCTTATGGCTTTTCTCCAGCTCATAAAGACCGGGACGCTTAATCTCGCCCAGCACGTACACACGCGTCGTGCCCAGCTTCATCACATTCACGCTGATGCTCGGCGTAACAAGATACTGGCTGAAGCGACTCGCCAGCTCCTCACGGAACTGCGCCACCGTCTTGCCCGTCACATCCACATCGCCAATCAGCGGAAAGCTCACCTTGCCGTCCGGACGAACAACATAAGGACTGGTTGTTGCTCCCGAACCCATTGGCGTGCTCAAATCCTCGTGACCATACACAATAACCTGCAGCACATCTCCGGGACACATAATATAATCTGTTGTGTTTTGCGCATTAGCTGCATCTGCCGTCAAGCTAAACGCACTCAGTGACGCCGCCAACCCCAGCGCCAGAATTGTTTTTCTCATGTTCTCTCTCCTATCTTCATGCTTTGTATCTCTAGTAATACCCTCTCCGCCTCGCTAAAGCTCGGCACCTCTCCCTGTTAGGGAGAGCTTATTCGCAGAACCACCATTACGCTAATTCTGCAATTTAGTCTCACCTATAATAAGAGACATGGCAGGTAGTATTTCTATCGTAAATTGAGCAATTATATTATCGGCAAAGCAACATAAGAATTTTAGGGAATGAGTGTCTGAAACCAAAGAAACGAGGATGCACTAACTAACGTGTTCGTCTGCCAAATTCTCCCGAAGTTTCGTCTTGGTTTCACACGAAATTCCCGTCAAAAATTCTTCGTTGCGTGACGATATATAATTGCGAATTTCTTACCCAAACAACCTACTCCAAAACCCCTTCTTCTCCCTCACAATCTCCAAAGTCTCCTCAACCTCAATCCTCTCACCAGCAACAACCCTCTGCGGATTCTCCACGCAAATGCGCCTGCACTCCGCTTCGCCTGCTAGCTCACGGATAACCTGCACTCCCTCGCGCATATCCGTATCCCTGCCCACAG
>OIZI01000751.1_pt1 | contig 15566 bp, 14 predicted proteins | sample 1588441 | NCBI WGS metagenome assembly OIZI01 (sample SAMN03283284) | human gut metagenome | biome: human-associated habitat; material: feces | host: Homo sapiens | place: Peru | collected 2012
CCCGCCCGGCACTTCCCCGCGAGGTGGAGCAGTACGGCGACTACGAAAAGCAGCGTCTGTATGTAACTCCCGGCCTGAGCTGTTATTGGCAGATTGCACCGCACCGGAACGACCTTTCTTTTGAAGAGTGGATGGACTTGGATGTGAAGTATGTCAAGCAGCGCAGTTTCTGGGAGGATTGGAAGATTATTTTTAAGACCTTCAAGGTGTGCCTGCTGGGGCATGGAGAATAGGAACTTTAAAAACTGTTTTTAGAAAAATTACATAGACACGAATTGAATTTGGAAGATACGACAGAATTATACTTAGCTGACTGTGTTATGAACACACGAGGAATTAGAGAGAAACACCATCCTGAAAAGTGGGATGTGCATATAGAAGTTATAAGATTTAAAGATGGAGGAATAGATGTTATGAAAGGCATTATTTTAGCAGGGGGTTCAGGTACACGTCTGTACCCATTAACAAAAGTAACAAGTAAACAGCTTTTACCTATTTTTGATAAACCGATGATTTACTATCCGATGTCCGTTCTGATGAACGCTGGCATCCGTGACATTTTGATTATTTCCACACCGCAGGATACTCCTCGTTTTGAGAACCTGCTGGGTGATGGACACCAGTTTGGTGTGAATTTGACCTATGCTGTTCAGCCGTCTCCGGATGGACTGGCACAGGCCTTTATCATTGGTGCCGACTTTATCGGCAACGATTCTGTGGCTATGGTGCTGGGCGACAACATCTTTGCTGGGCACGGCCTGAAGAAAAGATTGACTGCCGCAGTAGAAAACGCTGAGAGCGGCAAGGGCGCAACGGTGTTCGGCTATTATGTGGACGATCCGGAGCGTTTCGGCATTGTAGAGTTCGATAAGAACGGTAAGGCAGTTTCTATTGAGGAAAAGCCGGAACATCCGAAGAGCAACTACTGTGTAACTGGCCTGTACTTCTATGATAACCGTGTGGTCGAGTTTGCTAAAAACCTGAAACCTTCTGCGCGCGGTGAACTCGAAATCACTGATCTGAACCGCATTTATCTGGAAGATGGCTCTCTGAATGTAGAACTGCTGGGCCAGGGCTTCACTTGGCTGGATACCGGTACCCACGAGAGTCTGGTGGATGCCACCAACTTCGTGAAGACTGTGGAACAGCATCAGCATCGTAAGATTGCCTGTCTGGAAGAAATCGCATACCTGAACGGCTGGATTAGCAAGGATGAGCTGATGGAAGTCTATGAGGTCATGAAGAAGAACCAGTATGGCCAGTATCTGAAGGATGTCATGGATGGCAAGTATCAGGAGCATTTGTATTAATAAAAAATAAGAACAAGATATAGATAAGTGTAGAGGAGATTAAATCATGAATATTATTGTTACCGGTGGCGCTGGTTTTATTGGTAGTAATTTTGTGTTTCACATGTTGAAAAAGTATCCGGATTACCGGATCATCTGTCTGGACAAGCTGACCTATGCAGGCAACCTGTCTACACTGGCACCTGTGATGGACAATCCGAATTTCCGCTTCGTGAAGGCCGACATCTGCGACCGCGAAGCTGTGGATAAGCTGTTTGAAGAAGAGCATCCGGATATTGTGGTCAACTTTGCGGCAGAATCTCATGTTGACCGCTCCATTGAAGATCCTGGCATCTTCCTCCAGACCAATATCATCGGTACCAGTGTGCTGATGGATGCTTGCCGCAAGTACGGTATCCAGCGTTATCATCAGGTTTCTACCGATGAGGTTTACGGTGACCTGCCGCTGGATCGTCCTGACCTGTTCTTTACTGAAGAGACTCCAATCCACACCAGCTCTCCGTACAGCAGCTCCAAGGCTGCCGCTGACCTGCTGGTTCTGGCTTACCACCGTACCTACGGTCTGCCTGTGACCATTTCTCGTTGCTCTAACAACTACGGTCCCTATCACTTCCCGGAGAAGCTGATTCCGCTGATGATTGCCAATGCGCTGGCAGACAAGCCGCTGCCTGTTTACGGCGAGGGTCTGAACGTCCGCGACTGGCTGTATGTTGAAGACCACTGCAAGGCTATTGATTTGATTATCCACAAGGGGCGCGTTGGTGAAGTCTATAACGTCGGCGGTCACAACGAGAAGCAGAATATCGAAATCGTGAAGATTATCTGCAAGGAATTGGGCAAGCCGGAAAGTCTTATCACCCATGTTGGCGACCGTAAGGGCCATGATATGCGTTATGCCATTGACCCGACCAAGATTCATCACGAGTTGGGCTGGCTGCCGGAGACCAAGTTTGAGGATGGCATTAAGAAGACCATCCAGTGGTATCTCGATAACCGTGAGTGGTGGGAGACCATCATCAGTGGTGAGTATCAGAACTACTACGAGAAAATGTACAGCAACCGCTAACAGGAGGAAAGAACATGAAGTTTTTTGTGACTGGCGTTGGCGGTCAGCTGGGTCATGATGTGATGAACGAGCTGCTGAAGCGCGGTCATGAGGGTGTTGGTTCTGATATTCAGGAGAACTACAGCGGTGTGACAGATGGTTCTGCGGTAACAAAGGCACCGTATGTGGCTCTGGATATTACGGATAAAGACGCTGTCGAGAAAGTAATTACAGAAGTAAATCCGGATGCCGTAATCCACTGTGCAGCATGGACTGCTGTGGACATGGCAGAGGATGACGATAAAGTATCGAAGGTTCGTGCTATCAATGCTGGTGGCACTCAGAATATTGCAGATGTCTGCAAGAAGTTGGACTGCAAGATGACCTACATCAGCACAGACTATGTGTTTGATGGTCAGGGGACAGAGCCTTGGCAGCCGGACTGCAAGGATTACAAGCCGCTGAATGTGTATGGTCAGACGAAGCTGGAAGGTGAACTGGCGGTCAGCCAGACGCTGGAGAAATATTTTGTTGTCCGCATCGCATGGGTGTTTGGTCTGAATGGTAAGAATTTTATTAAGACTATGTTGAATGTCGGTAAGACCCATGATACTGTCCGAGTGGTCAATGACCAGATTGGTACACCTACCTATACATATGATTTAGCTCGACTGCTCGTTGATATGAATGAAACCGAGAAATACGGCTATTATCACGCTACTAACGAGGGCGGTTACATCAGCTGGTACGATTTTACGAAAGAAATCTACCGTCAGGCTGGCTATAAGACGGAAGTGCTGCCGGTAAGCACAGAGGAATACGGTCTGAGCAAAGCTGCCCGTCCGTTCAACAGTCGCTTGGATAAGAGCAAGCTGGTGGAAGCTGGATTTACTCCACTTCCGACTTGGCAGGATGCGCTGAGCCGTTACCTGAAGGAAATTGAGCAGTAAGAGGAGATAGAGAAGATGGGACAGATTAAAGTTGAGAAAAATGTAGGCGGCATTGAGGGCCTCTGTGTTATTGAGCCTGCTGTTCACGGTGATGCCCGTGGATATTTCATGGAAACCTACAACGAAAAAGATATGAAGGAAGCTGGAATTGACATCCACTTTGTGCAGGACAATCAGTCTATGTCCACAAAGGGTGTGCTTCGTGGTCTACATTTCCAGAAGCAGTATCCGCAGTGCAAGCTGGTGCGCGCTGTACGTGGCACTGTGTTTGATGTCGCGGTTGACCTCAGAAGCAATTCCGAAACTTACGGCAAGTGGTATGGTGTTACCCTGTCCGCTGAGAACAAGAAGCAGTTCCTCATCCCGGAGGGATTTGCACACGGTTTTCTGGTTCTGAGCGATGAGGCAGAGTTCTGCTATAAGGTCAATGACTTCTGGCATCCGAATGATGAGGGTGGCATGGCTTGGAATGACCCGGAGATTGGTATTGAGTGGCCGGAACTGAAGGGCGAATACAAGGGCAGTGCAAGTGCAGAGGGCTATACGCTGGAAGATGGCACTGCACTGAACCTGAGTGATAAAGACCAGAAGTGGCTGGGACTGAAGGATACTTTTAAATTTTAATGACATAGGGGAATAGGAGCATATGTATGAGAGTTGTGCTATTGGGAGCCGCAGGATTCATCGGAACAAATCTTACGATCGAATTGATGAAGAAGCCCGAAAATGAAATAACATTGGTGGATAAAAATAAGGATTTTTTTAATCCGATAGTCAAGATGAATCTTAACAATGTTCATATTGTTGAATCGAGTTTGACGGTAGATATGGATTTTGATTCTATCCTTAAAGAGCAAGATGTAGTTTATCATCTAGTAAGTACAACAGTACCAACGACTTCGAATCAGCATATTTCTCAAGAACTTGTATCTAATGTTATCTTCTCGGCAAATTTGTTTGAAGCGTGTATTCGGTGCGGTGTTAAGAAGGTCGTGTTCGTTTCTTCTGGAGGGACAGTATACGGCAAGGAAGTTGATTGCCCCCTTAAAGAAAAGACAGCGACAAATCCCATATCTTCTTATGGTGTTCAAAAGATCACTATAGAAAAATTATTGTATCTTTATAGATATATGTACGGCTTGGATTATCGTATTATTCGTCTTGCAAATCCTTACGGACCGTATCAAAGACCTAATGGTGTTTTGGGTGCTGTAACAACGTTTACATATAAGGCACTTAAGGGAGACGAAATCACTGTATATGGAGATGGCTCTGTAGTACGTGACTTTATCTATATTGATGATGCAATTAGGGCAATTGTGAAAATTGTTAATGGTGAAAATAAACACCGTACATTTAATCTTGGTTGTGGATATGGAACAAGTATTAAGCAAGTTTTGGAAACGATTGAAAAAGCACTTGGAATAAAACTGAATGTTACTTATCTTGAAGGACGTAAGGTTGATGTTCCAGTAAATTATCTTGACATTAGCCGCTACGAAAAATATTATGGTGCACTCAATCCGATATCTTTGGAAGACGGCATCAGAAAAACAGCAGATTTCATGAAAAAAGAATACGGTATATAAAGAACACAAGAAAAGTTAAGAGGATATAAGATGGAACGAGTTGCAGTTATAATGGGAAAAATGCATTCTGGAGGGAAAAAGAACCTTGTCATGGAATACTATAGAAATATAGATAAGTCAAAGGTGCAGTTTGACTTTTTCTGTGATACAGATTCAAATGCTATTCCACAAGAAGAAATTGAAACACTAGGAGGCAGAGTATATCAAATCGCTCCATATCAGAATATTTTTAAGAATATGAGTCAGATGAAGGCTATTTGCAAGAAGAATAATTATAAAATCATGCATTCATACAACGGGACAATGAACTTGTTTTCAATGTTTGTTGGATGGCAGAGCGGGATTCCCATTCGTATTAGCGAAAGTATTTCTATGGCACATAGTGCTGACAAGAAAACTATACTTAAGAATATCCTGAAGCCATTTTCTAAAATGTTTGCAACTAATTTTATGGCAAATGGTGAAGCGTGTGGACGTTGGCAGTTTGGTGACAGGTTATTTGATGAAGGAAAAGTCAAAGTGTTCAAAACTGTTATCAACACAGAGGTAAACAAGTATGATGAAGAACTCAGAAATGCAACTCGCAAAGAGTATAATATTGAGAATAACATTGTAATAGGACATATTGGTCGATTGACTGAACAGAAAAACACACTATTCATTATAGATATTTTTAATGCTTTAGTAAAGAAGGAACCGAAAGCAAAGTTACTGATAATTGGCGATGGAAATCTTCGAGAAGAAATGCTTAAAAAAATTGAACAGTATGAGATAAAGGATAAAGTTCTTTATTTAGGGAGGAGAGAAGATATTCCACAGTTTTATAATGCGATGGATTGTTTCTTGCTCCCGAGTCTATATGAAGGTTTGCCTGTTGTGGGTGTAGAAGCAGAAAATTGTGGACTTCCAATGTTTTTCTCTACAGAAATACCAGAGGAATCTAGTGCATGTAAAGATTTAGGAGTTTTTATATCTTTGGAAAAATCTCCTGAAGAGTGGGCAGATGCAATCCTTCAGAAGGTGAAAGAGAATATACCTGTTAGAAAAGGAAAAACAGAAGAAGTAAAAGCTGCAGGGTTCGATTCTCGTGTTGAGGCAAATAAATTGCTGAAGTATTATGAAGACTTAATTGCCACGTTGAATTGAAAATGTAAAGCTGTTAAATGATGTATAGATTAAAATAGTTCAAAAATCGGTCAGAGGATCTTATACCTTTTTCTGAAAGATGCGTCGAGAAAAATTATAGCTACATGGATCATTATTTGATATTGTAATGACGCATTTTTTAGGGCAGAGATTGCTCTGCAAATAATTAGAGTTATAATATGGCAAAATCAGAAAAAGTAAATGGAGAATATATAGTTTATGAATCAAGAGGAAAAATTAAGCAGAGGAATAGTGAGTGTATTAATTGCTAATATAATTAATCTTGGATTTAATTTACTCACAAATTTTTTGCTACCAAAATTCTTATCAATAGAGAGTTATGCTGACATTAAAACATTTCAGCTGTATGTAACATACGCAGGCTTTTTGCATTTAGGTTATATTGATGGGATGTATTTGAGATACGGCGGTAAGGAAATTAGTAGCATTGATAAGAAAGAATTATCGCAAGATATCTCAACTCTGCGCGTTTTTCAAATCTTCGTTACTGCGATTTTGTTAGTTCTAGGCTTAATACTTGATGACTTTATGGTAATTGCTTTTGGGGCAGCCATTTTGCCGTTGAATATGGCAACGTATTTTAAATTTCTGTACCAAGCAACGGGGGAGTTTAATAAGTATGGAAAGATAATGAATGCAACTACTATTGCAACATTCATTATTAATATGGTTCTTGTTGTCTTCCTGAAAACAAACAGCTCCGTTTTGATTGTATTTTCTTATGTTATTTTAGACATTATCATTTGGATATTTCTAGAAGCAGTTAGCAAAAAAATGATAACGATAAGGCTGCTGTGCTTTTCTCCGAAAGCATTAAAGGAAAATATTCAACAAGGCTTTTTCTTGATGCTTGGTACTTTCTCATCTATTCTTCTGACCAGTATGGATAGATGGTTTGTAAAAATCCTGATGAATGTTGCCAGTTTTGCGCAATACTCTTTTGCCGTTAGCATGGATAATTTCTTAAATGTTGCAATAACGCCTATAACGGTAACATTATATAATTATTTCTGTAAGGAATCTAAGCAGGAACGGATTATTAACATTAGAAAGTATGTTATTATATTTGGAACAATGATAATAGCGGCTGCATTCCCAGCAAAATTTGTATTGGAGATATTTCTTCAGGAATATTTGGATGCTTCTGCCGTGGTGTTTTTGCTGTTCGGTTCACAATTGTGCTATTTGGTTATAAAGGGCATTTATGTGAATCTATATAAAGTACAACGTATGCAGACTAAATATTTCTACAGAGTATGTTTAGTCGTTGTGATTGGCTTTGTATTTAATGTGGTTTGTTACCGGATTAATCCAATCAAAGAAGCTTTTGCTGTTGGTACACTACTGTCCGCCTTTGTATGGCTTTATCTATCTAATAGAGATTTCAAAAGTATTAAGTTGGAAAAAAATGAAATTGCTTTGATTGTATGTACAGAAGTTGCATTTCTGATGATTGGCATGAATTTGTCTGCGATAGCAGGATTTATACTATATGTTGTGGTCGAAATTGTGCTCTATATGTTGTTTATGAGACAAACAGTGGTTGAAATTATTGAGCTACTGTCACATACATTAAAGAAAGTTATGGGGAAAAAATCATGTTAGTCGTTATGCTGATATTTCTTCTTATTTTGCTATTTGCTGTTTGGGAAAGCAAGAAAGATTTGATGTCACCTTCTTTTTTATTATTAGTCGGCTATATTATTACAACAATTTGTTCTATATATAATGCAGAACGTTGGAAATCCGACATCTCAGGATATATGTTGTTTATTGTTAGTCTGGGAATTATAAGTTTTATTGTAGGTGAAGAAGTGGCTGGAAAAATAAAGCCATTAAAAAGCTATGTTGAACTTCCGGAGCGTAACAATGATTTAACAAGTTTTGTATGGAAAGCAAGTACTTTTCGTTGTCTGTGCATGACTGTAATTTGTATCGTCAGTACATTTATTGTTTATAAAGATGTGGTCAGAATTGCATATCTGAATTTTAGAGAATGGGGAAATCTGCTGTATAACTTTAAAGAGAATTTGGGCGATAACTCAATGAATTCTGCAGCAAGAATTGGAATGCGATTAACGAAATCAATTGCATATATTTCGGCGTTCCTTTTAATGAATAATCTAACAGAAAAAAAGGATAATCGTAGAAACCTGTTAGTGGACATTATCTACATGGGTTCTATTATCACATATGTTGTTCAGTCATTGCTGACTGGAAGCAGAATTGCTGTCATAATGATTTTGGTTGGTATGATGTTTTTATATCTTACATTAAGGTATATAAAAAGCGGATACAAAGTGCATATAAACATAAAGCGTATTATTCAAGCTGTAATGGGCATTACCTTAATATGTATTTTGTTTTTTAATGTACAGGAGTTAGTTGGACGAATGCAGCAAAGTGAAGGACCAATTGATTATTTGACGACTTACTTGGGTGGGTCATACGATCTATTTAGTCAATATCTGCGAGAAAATAGGAGCAGCAATCGTCAGGTTATAGAAACACTTTCTGGTGTAGTAGATAATTTACAACGATATTTTGGTATGTTAAAAAATGTTGAGTTCAGCATATACCCGGAATTTAGAAGAGCGCAAACAGGCGTCCTTATTGGAAACACTTACACTGGTTTCAGAAATTATTATAACGATCTTGGAATTGTTGGTGTTTTTATTTTTTCGTGGTTACTCGGATTTCTTTTTTCCTTCGTGTATAGATCTATAGTTTTGATGAAGAGATTTTCTGTGATGAAAGTTACGCTTATCATTGCATATTCGACTTATCTCTATTGCATCCTATTCCATTTCTTTGCGGATTATTTTTATCTAAAAATCTCTGTGGGCATGGTGATAGAAACAATATTGCTGATGGCTTGTACTTATTTTGTATATGGGAGGAAGATTAAATTGGGCAGAATTGTAATTTAACAGAATAGGGGGCGAAAACAATGAAGAAAATAAAGATTGCAATGCTTGTGTGTAGATTGGAATTTGGCGGTGTGGAGTCTGTGATTCTAAACTACACTGATAATATGACAAAGTCAAATTATGAGTTTCATATCATTACGCAAGATATTAATGATGAAAATTGTGTCAAATTGTTTGAGAATAAAGGATTTAAAGTATATAAGATTTGTCATAAGCGGAAGAGTATCTTTCGTAATGTGCGAGAGCTCTATCGAATTTTTAAAACAGAAAATTATGATATTGTACACAGCCATATGACATTAACCAATTTTTATGCTTTATTTATTGCCAAGCTGTGTGGAGTAAAAGTTCGAATTTCGCATTCCCATAATAGTCTGGAGAGTACGAATTTTGTTAAAACGCTTGTGTACGGCATACTCAGATGCCTAAACTGTAGATATGCAACTCATTTTTTTGCATGTGGTCAAGATGCAGCAGATTTTCTGTTTGGTACAAAAAATAGGAATAAAGTATATATTTTCCCCAATGCAATTGAAACAGAAAGATATAGATTTTCTGTTGAACGTCGCAATGAAATCAGAGCAAAATATCATATTGGTGAAAGAACCTGCGTGGGACACGTAGGTCGTTTTATGGAACAGAAGAATCAGGTTTTTTTAATTGATATATTTGCAAGGTATGTTTTAAAAGATCCGAAAAGTGTGCTATTGATTGTTGGTGATGGGGAACTCAAATCGGAGTTGATTTCTCATATTAAAACTTTGCATCTGGAAGATTCAGTTATTATGACAGGAAATATAAACAATGTAAATGAAGTATATAGTGCCATGGATATGTTTCTTCTCCCATCACTGTTTGAGGGATTGCCAGTCGTTGCTGTTGAAGCGCAAGCAGCTGGATTACCATGTTTGCTGTCTGATAGGATAGATAAAAGGTGTAAATTAACGGACGACGTTGCATTCTTTTCGATTGATGGGATTGATAGTTGGGTTGAAGCAATGTTAAAAGTTGATAAACAAAAACGATTACCATATTGCGAAAAGACCATACACCTTCCAGGATACGACTTAAAGGAAGAAGCAGCCAAAATGGAAAAGTTATATTTGCAATGCTGCAGTGGGAGGTAAGTACATGAAGAAGATTGCCATATTGATGTCTACTTATAATGGAGAAAAATATCTCAGACAGCAACTGGACAGTTTATTTGCTCAAGACCAGGAAGGTATTTCGGTTTGGGTGAGGGATGATGGTTCAACAGATTCAACGCAAGACATCTTGGAAGAATTTTCTTCTAAGGGAAAACTTCACTGGTACACTGGAGAGAATATCAGATCTGCTAAAAGCTTTATGGATTTAGTTAATCATGTAGATGGATATGATTACTATGCTTTTTGTGATCAAGATGATGTTTGGAAGCCGGAAAAAATTAAAAGAGCTATTACCCTTATTTCAAAAGAAGAAGAGCAACACCCGAACCTGCCTGTTTTTTATAATAGCGATTATCAATTAGTGGACGCAGACATGAACCCTCTTCCGGAAAGTCACCATAAGTCAAACACTACTTATAATGCTGCGATTCTTTCTAGCTGCGCAACAGGCTGTACGGTTGTATTCAATAAATCATTACGGGAATATTTGGTTGCGTATACTCCGGCATACCAAGCTATGCATGACAGCTGGGCTTGTAGAGTTTGTTTAGCAGTAGGTGGTATTGTTCTGTTTGATGAAGATTACAAATCTTTGTTTTACAGGCAGCATGGAGCTAATGTATTGGGGGATCACCGCAGCTTAAAAACGAGAGTAAAATTAATTTATAATCGAATTATATCGCAAGAATGCTCTGCAAGTCGTCAGGCGCAGGAACTGTTGGCTGGGTATGCAGATTCTATGTCTGATGAAAATCTGGAAATAACTAAGATGGTTGCAAATTATAAAACTTCATTCTTCGCAAGAATGAAGTTGTTGTTTTCCAGAAAAGTAACAACGCCTTATGCGCGGTTTAACAGGGGCATAAAAGTTGCTATTATGTTTGGATATTTCTAAATGAAAGGGGAGATACTGTTATGAAAAATGTATTATTAATAACACGCCATGCAATACCGAATTATGGTTCCTTTCTACAAACTGTTGCATCTGTTCAGATCTTCCAGGAAATGGGGTATGATGTTAAAGTATTAGATTATATTCCTGAATTGGAAAAGCCAGAAAACCTTTTCATTCCTATGCTGAACGGTTCAAAATTCTCATCGAATCCGATTAAAAAGTTGATTTATTCTATTGTTCGCAGACCGGATTTTTGGAAGATGGGTTCAAAATTTCGAGAATTTCAAAAGAAAGGTCTGCCGCTGACAAAAGAATATAACGATTTGAGTCATCCTGAAAAAGAACTGCTTTCTTATGACCTATATGTAACTGGCAGTGACCAAGTTTGGGGTCCGATTGCGTTAAGTCAGTATGATGAAAACTACTTTTGGAAAAACTTCCCAACTAGAGGCAATTATATTTCTTTTAGCTCAAGTTTTGGAAAGGCAAGGTTTGATGGTAAAACAAAAAAAGCCTATAGTGAAATGCTGAACAAATATCGTTATATGCTGGTTCGAGAAGATACTGCGATAGGACTTCTTAATGAAATGCATTTTGATAACTGTAGCCAGATTCTGGACCCCACACTTATAATGCCGCGGGAGTTTTGGAAGTCCTATGTAGAAGGTGAAACATGTAACTATAAAGACTATATACTGGTCTATCAGGTACATGATAATCCTAATATGGACCAATATGTTCGTGCTTTACAGAAAAAAACTGGAAAACAGGTTATTCGCTTATCGAATTCTTTTGCACATATTATCCGGATTGGAAAACTTGTTTATTTGCCTTCGCCCAAGCAGTTTCTTAGCTTGATAAAGAACGCAGATTATGTGGTCACAAATTCGTTTCATGCGACGGTTTTTTCTTTGGTTTTTAAAAAACAGTTTATCATCATAGATTCTGGCGATACTAATACCCGGATATCATCATTACTTCGTTTGGTAAAACAAGATAACAGACAAATATCTCATTATAAGGATTTCTCGCAGTTAGATGTAGAAATTGACTATGACAGTGTTGATTGCTGCTTAGATACAGAAAGAAAGCGAAGTGTGCAGCTTTTAAAAACGGTGCTAAGTGAATTGAAGGACGTAAATGAAACAACGAATGATTGAAATTGTTATTCCTAAATTCGATAGAATCTGGGAGTCTTTAGGCTTATCATCAAAATTCTGAGCAATACCGAGTTGGGAGGATTTTGGTGAATAGAAAGGAATGTGATTTTTTGCATACAGTTTGTGAAGAGGGAAAATGTACAGGATGTAAGGCCTGTGTTTCTGCATGTCCTCAACAATGTATAACTTATATTGAAAATTTGGAAGACCAGCGTTGTGTTATTGATGAGACCAAATGTGTTCATTGTAATCTGTGTAAAAAAGTATGCTTAAATGAAAGTAAGAATTTAATGCTGAAAGAGCCTATAGAATGGAAGCAGGGCTGGTCTATAGATGCACAGGTGAGAAGCAACAGTTCATCCGGAGGCGTTGCTGCAGAACTGTCTCAGCTTTTTTTAAAAGAAAAGGGGATTGTATACAGTTGCGTTTATGATAATGGTAAATTTATTTACCAAAAAGCATCTAAATTAGGTGAGCATAAGAAATTTATTGGGTCAAAGTACGTAAAAAGCGATCCGGGAAAAATATATTTAGAAATTAAATCAGACTTGGCTAATGGTGAAAAAGTTCTATTTATTGGTTTGCCTTGCCATATTGCCGGTTTGAAACTTTATTTAAATGAATCGTTGCAGAAAGAGTTGTTTACTGTTGACTTGATTTGCCACGGAACGCCATCAGCAAAACTGTTTGAATCTTTTGTTGAACAGTACCATTGCCATATAAATGAATTAAATGATGTGCAATTTCGTGTCGCAAACCAGTTTTCTGTCAACAGTGAAAGAAAAAGTTTTGCCCCCTTTGGCACTTGCGATAGATATACAATTGGATTTTTAAACGCTTTGTTTTATACAAAGAATTGCTATTCATGCAAGTTTGCAGGCAAGAATCGAGTTTCTGATATTACCATTGGCGATTCGTGGGGGTCGAATCTTCCTATAGAGGAACAAAAGAAAGGTATTTCATTGACAATTTGTCAAACAGAAAAGGGAAAAGATCTTTTACATCGCGCAAATCTTTTCCTGACTGATGTAGATGTTGATGTCGCAATAGCGCACAATCATCAGTTAGAGCGACCAGTAGTGTTAACAGAGAAAAGAAAAAAATTCTTCAATTTGCTGTATCGGAATAAATCCTTTAACTCTGCTGTTTTTCAATGTTACCCGTATCAGTGCATCAAGCAAAAAATAAAAAGTGTCTTGATCAAACTAAAGGTACTTGAAAAAATGGGGGGGGGAATAAAGTAGATTATTATATTTCTTATATCTATCATAAATAAGCGAGTTTGACTCGTGTGTAATGAAAATAGAGCCTATTATATAATTGAGAGATGGATCTTCATATATAGATTACTAAGGATATATAAGACCATATGGGCGTGAAAAGGCTGCTCCGATATATGGGTTCTGCTTGATATAAAAATGAAGGGAATTTGAGAAGTGAAACAAAAAAATATTCAAACAATACAAGCACTTAGAGGTATAGCTTGTGTAGCTATTGTTTTATTCCATCTTCCAAGTGAATGGGGGGGGGTAAAGGCTAATTATTCGGCTTTACCGTTAGCAGTTTTTTTCCTGTTGACGGGCTATTTTTTACTTGATGGAACAAGGAAAACAGAAAAAGATTACTTTAAGAAGAAAGCGGTTAGGATTATTCCGCTATACTGGAGTCTTACCTTATTGATTTTTGCTGTATCATTTGTTATGCCTGGAATTAACCATGGCAGAAGCTATACGGTGGAGGATCTTATAAAGTCTCTACTGTTCATTCCATACTATAATTCGGATGGTAATTTGTTTCCAATTTTGAGTGTAGGCTGGACTTTAATTATTGAAGTCTATGATTATATTATTTTTTGGGCTGTCTACAGATTTCTGAGAAGGTTTAAATATCGAGATGTTTTAGCACTTCTAATGATGTCAGGAACGATTATATTGGGGTGCGTGCTCAAATCATATTTACATAATAGTCCTATACTTGATATTTGGACTAATAAGTATCAGCTTTCGTTTATATTGGGATTGTTTCTCAGTTGTCTAAATCAATATAAAGGAACGAGTGAAAAGAAATATAATGTTACGTGGCCGTATATCCTGATTGGATTTGCAGTAGTCTTTTATATTTTATGTTATCGAATTCCAGATAATTATGCTTGGATTTCTGCCTTTGTCCTTGTTGCTGCTTCGGTCTCTGTTTTTAAAGAAATTGAATTTCCTCAATGGAGCGTGTATTTAGGAAATATAAGCTATTCTGTCTACCTTATACATAAATTTGTCATTGCGGTAGCAGAAAAAATCGTGGCTCATGTTTCCGTCACTCCGATAACTGTTTTTGCGGGAGTGATATTTGTTTTTGTTGTAACAGTAGCTGCTGCAACTGTATCATATAATTTGATTGAAAAAAGGTTTGGCGGATTTCTTAAACACATTATGGGATTTTAAGATAAATATTTTTAGCGCGAAGGCTATTATGTTATTTGTTCTAAAGAAGTTATTTCTATAAGTAGTGGCGTGAATTTAAATCAGAGAGTGGCAAATAATACGCCTGCTTGTTATGCTGCCCATCCATAGGGACAAGGAGGGCTTTAAATACCCGCAAATTGATGACAAAAGTGTATACGTTGTCATCAATGCTGGAGAATGGTGTGTACAAGGCTGATTTATTTTCAAATCTGTGATATACTTAAACCATCATAACAGAAAAGAGGTTTGTATCCTATGCCCAGAACGAAAGGTAGCAAGAATAAGCCCAAAACTGTGACTGCTGATTTTGCAACGCAACTTGCAGAAAAGCAGTCTGCAAAGGAAGCACTCTCTGCCGAGATTGCATCTATTACCGCAAACATTGACACTTTGAAGGCTGATCTGAAAGTGAAGAAGACTGCTCTGAAGAAGGCCGAAAAAGAAGTGGCAATGCTGGAAGCGAAGAAGGCAAAGGCAGATGCCAAAGCTGCGGAAGAAGCAAAAAAGGCAGAAGCAGAATCCGTTCTGAAAAAGCTGCTTGCCGAAGGCATGAGTGCCGATGAAATCCTCGCAAAACTGAAATAACAAGAAAAACCCGTGATGGACAGGCATAACGCACTGTTCATCACGGGTTTTAGGGTTATAAGAATATACAGTTACCCAACGGCCACATCAAACTGAAAATGTGCAGGAAGGTTGAACTGTTTGATAAACGCATGATGCTGGGCGTGGTAGTGACGCAGATCGTACCCCAGATGATGCAGTTCCAGCAGCTTCACCAGCACCAGATTGAGGTGGATTCCCTTAGTAGCGGCAATCTGAGCAGCATCCAGCCTGCGCTTCGTCATTTGATAGACCTCATCACTGTCCAGCATCAGGTGGGATGTGAAAGCGTTATGCTCGTAAAGAAGGA
>OIZI01000753.1_pt1 | contig 15554 bp, 8 predicted proteins | sample 1588441 | NCBI WGS metagenome assembly OIZI01 (sample SAMN03283284) | human gut metagenome | biome: human-associated habitat; material: feces | host: Homo sapiens | place: Peru | collected 2012
CCTTGTGGCGGCGCTGAAAAAGGACGGCCACGACTTCTCCGTGGGCATCCCCATGGATACGCCCATCCCCAAGGCGGAGCGTGTGGTCTCCGCCGGTAAGGGCATCGGCGAAAAGAAGAACATGAAGCTGGTGGAGGGCTTGGCCAAGGCCGCCGGCGCGGCGATCGGCTCCTCCCGTCCCGTGGCGGAGACGCTGAAATACCTGCCCCTTGACCGCTATGTGGGTATGTCCGGGCAGAAGTTCACCGGCAACCTCTATATCGCCTGCGGCATCTCCGGCGCCACCCAGCATCTCAAGGGCATTAAGGACGCCTCCACCATCGTAGCTATCAACAAAAACGGCAACGCGCCCATCTTCAAGAACTGCGACTACGGCATCGTGGGCGACGTGATGGAGATTTTGCCCCTGCTCACCGCCGCGCTGGACAGCGGCGAGAAGCAGCCCGCGCCGCCGATGGTGAAGATGAAGCGTCCCACGCCGCCCAAGCCCACGCCCATCGGCGACACCTATGTGTGCGGCGGCTGCGGCTACGAATATGTGCCGGAGCTGGGCGACGAGGACGGCGAGATCGCGCCGGGTACGTTGTTTGAGCAGCTCCCCGCCGACTGGGTATGCCCGGAGTGCGCGGAGGGCAAGGATCAATTTGTGAAGGCTTGAGCCGGGAGGGTATGAGATATGTATTGTGTGCGTAATGTGACCAGCGACCTCTACTGGGTGGGTGCCAACGACCACCGCCTTGCCCTGTTTGAAAACTGCTTCCCCATTCCCCGCGGCGTCAGCTACAACGCCTACTGTCTGCTGGACGAGAAAACGGTGCTGTTCGACACCGTGGACTGGTCCGCCTGCCGCCAGCTGCTGGAGAACCTGAACCACGTCCTGGCAGGGCGTGAGCTGGACTATCTGCTCATCAACCACCTGGAGCCGGATCACGCCGCCTGCATCGAGGAGATCCTGCTGCGGCACCCCAAGGTGAAGGTCATCTCCAACGAAAAGGCCTTCATGCTCATGCGGCAGTTCGGCTTCCATGTGGACGACCACGAGTGCATCGAGGTGAAGGAGGGGGACACCTTCTCCTTCGGCCGGCACACCGTCACCTTTGTGGGCGCGCCTATGGTGCATTGGCCGGAGGCCATGGTGACCTTCGACCTCACTGACGGCGTGCTGTTCTCCGCCGACGCCTTCGGCACCTTCGGCGCGCTGGACGGCAAGCTGTTTGCCGACGAGGTGGACTTTGAGCGGGACTGGCTGGACGATGCCCGCCGCTATCTCACCAACATCGTGGGCAAGTACGGCCCCCACATCCAGCTCCTGCTGAAAAAGGCCGGCGGCGTTTTGGATCAGATCAAGTACATCTGCCCGCTCCACGGCCCCGTGTGGCGCAAGGATCTGGGCTGGTTCATCGAAAAGTACGACACATGGAGCCGCTATGCCCCTGAGACCCAGGGCGTGCTCATCGTCTACGCCTCCATGTACGGCAACACGGAGAACGCGGCGCAGGCGCTGGCGGCGTCGCTCTGCGATAAGGGCATGAGCAAGGTGGCGATGTACGATGTGTCCTCCACTCATGTCTCCCAGCTGATCTCCGAGGCGTTTAAGTACAGTCACATTGTCCTGGCCTCTGTGACCTACAACCTCGGCATCTACCCCGCCATGCATGACTTCCTCATGGATATGAAGGCACTGAATCTGCAAAACCGCACCTTTGCCATCATTGAAAACGGCTCATGGGCGGTGAAGTCCGGTGACCTCATGCAGAAATTCGTCAACGATGAGCTTAAGAACATGACGGTGCTCAACGAGCGGCTCAGCCTCGCCTCGTCCATGGGCACGGACAAGCGCACTGAGCTGGAAGCACTGGCGGACGCCATTCTGGAATCTATGAAGTGACTGGCAGGGAAGCCAAAACCAAGACAACAGACAACAAACAGCCCCGCCGCGTCGGCTGCAGAAAAACCGGCTTTCAAAAACAGAGCGGGCAAGCGTGATACTGCGCTTGCCCGCTCTTTGCCCAAAAGGACATGAGAAGTGACCGGAGAAGATGAGAGGATCGAAATGGAGATCAGAAAACGAAACGGGAAGTCTGTTCCTTTTCAACAGGAGAAAATTTTCAACGCCATGAAAAAAGCGTTTGATGGACAGGGAAGGGAGATTGGGGGCGGAGAACTGGAGGAGATCCTCGCCGCCGTTCTCGACAATCTCTCCGTCACAGTACCGCTCACCGTGGAACGTGTGCAGGACGAGGTGGAGCGGACGCTCATGGAGCGCGGATACTATGAGGTGGCAAAGGCGTACATCCTCTATCGCGAAAAGCGGTCTGCGCTGCGCCGCGTCCGGCATACCATCGCGCAGACGGTGGGGGATAACTCGCTTGACGAGGTGCTGCGCCGCATCCAGATGGATTTTACCGAGGAAGTCTACTCCCTCGCGGCGCTTCAAATGAAGTTTGAGAGCTTCTGTCGCCCGGGCATGACGGAGGATGAGCGGGCTGAGGCACTGACCAAGGCAGCGGTAGAGCTGACTACGGCAGAGGCACCCAAGTGGGAGTTCATCGCGGCGCGGCTTCTGAACCACTCCTTTCGCTGTCGCAACGCACAGGAATGGGAGGGGCGCGGCGTCGGCGACCTCTATGGCAGGCTTCGCTATCTGACGGATAAGGGACTCTACGGTGACTATATCCTTGCCCACTATACCCACGAGGAGATCGCCATGGCGGAGGACTTTCTCTGCCCGGAACGGGACGAGCTGTTCACCTACTCCGGCCTTGACCTGCTGCTCAAACGCTATGTGATCCAGTCACGCAGCCGCGTGCCGCTGGAAACACCGCAGGAGATGTTTTTGGGTATCGCGCTGCATCTTGCTATGAACGAAGGCTCTGACCGCATGGGGTGGGTAAAACGCTTTTACGATATGCTCAGCCGTATGGAGGTCACGATGGCGACACCTACCATGTCCAACGCACGAAAGCCCTACCATCAGCTTTCAAGCTGCTTTGTGGACACTGTGCCGGACAGTCTGGACGGCATCTACCGCTCGCTGGACAACTTCGCAAAGGTCTCTAAATTCGGCGGCGGAATGGGGATGTACTTCGGTAAGGTGCGCGCTGCAGGCAGCACCATCCGCGGCTTTCAAGGGGCGGCGGGCGGTGTTATCCGCTGGATCCGGCTGGTCAACGACACCGCCGTGGCGGTGGATCAGTTGGGGATGCGGCAGGGCGCTGTGGCGGTTTACTTAGACGCATGGCACCGGGATCTGCCGGAATTCCTTCAACTGCGCACCAACAACGGCGACGACCGCATGAAGGCGCATGATGTGTTTCCCGCCGTGTGCTATCCGGATCTCTTCTGGCGACTGGCGGAGGAGAACATAGACGCGCCGTGGCATCTCATGTGTCCGCATGAGATCCTCACGGTCAAGGGCTACGCGCTGGAGGATTACTGGGGTACGGAATGGGAGAAGCGGTATCTGGACTGCGTCAATGACCCGCGCATCGAAAAGCGCAGCGTCACCGTCAAGGACATCGTGCGGCTGGTGCTTCGCTCGGCAGTGGAGACCGGCACGCCCTTCGCCTTCAACCGCGACAGCGTAAATCGTATGAACCCAAACGGCCACACGGGAATGATCTATTGCTCCAATCTCTGCACGGAGATCGCGCAGAACATGGCGCCCATCGAGCATATCAGCACTGAGGTGCACACGGAGAACGGCGACACAGTGGTGGTGACGGCCACACGCCCAGGTGAGTTTGTGGTCTGCAACCTGGCGAGTCTGTCTCTCGGTAATCTGCCGGTGGAGGACGAGGCCTATATGGAACGCACGGTGGAAACGGCCATCCGCGCACTGGATAATGTGATCGACCTCAACTTCTACCCGTTGGAATACGCGCGGCTTACCAATCAGAAGTACCGCAGCATCGGCCTGGGCGTCAGCGGCTACCACCACATGCTGGCAAAGCGCGGCATCCGCTGGGAGAGCGAGGAGCACCTTGCCTTCACCGACGCGGTGTTCGAGCACATCAACTACGCCGCCGTCAAGGCGGACGCAGCACTGGCACGGGAAAAGGGTCGTTACGCACTCTTTGAGGGCAGCGACTGGCAGACGGGCGCGTATTTTGAAAAGCGGGGTTATACCTCCGAAAAGTGGCAGGCGCTTGCGAAAACGGTGGCGGTGCAGGGAATGCGCAACGCCTATCTGCTGGCGGTCGCACCGACCTCCAGCACATCTATCCTCTCCGGCACGTCGGCGGGCATCGATCCAATTATGAAGAAATTCTTCTTAGAGGAGAAAAAGGGCAGCATGCTGCCCCGCGTTGCCCCGGAGCTTTCTATGGATACATGGTGGTACTATAAGGCGGCGCATCTGATCGACCAAAGCTGGTCGGTGCGCGCCGCGGGCCTTCGCCAGAGACATATTGACCAGGCGCAGAGCATGAATCTCTATATCACCAATGACTATTCCATGCGTCAGGTGCTCAGACTGTATTTAGAGGCGTGGAGGGTCGGCGTCAAGACCATTTACTATGTCCGCAGCAAGGCCCTTGAGGTCGAGGACTGCGAAAGCTGCTCGTCATAAGGAGGATAGCATGACGGAACTGAAGAAAAAGCCCCTCTTTAACCCGGAGGGCGACCCTGATGTGCGCCTGCGGCGCATGATCGGCGGCAATACCACCAACCTCAACGACTTCAACAATATGAAGTACGCTTGGGTCAGCGACTGGTACCGGCAGGCCATGAACAACTTTTGGATCCCTGAGGAGATCAATCTCTCGCAGGATGTGAAGGACTATCCCCGCCTGCTGTCAGCCGAGCGCAGCGCCTACGATAAAATTCTGAGTTTTCTTGTCTTTTTGGATTCCATTCAGACAGCGAACCTGCCTAATATCGGCGCCTACATTACCGCCAACGAGGTCAATCTCTGCCTGTCCATTCAGGCGTTTCAGGAGTGTGTCCACTCACAGAGCTACAGCTATATGCTCGACACCATCTGCTCTCCTGTGGAGCGCAATGACATCCTCTACCAATGGAAAACGGACGAGCATCTGCTGCGCCGCAACACCTTCATTGGGGACTGCTACAACGAGTTTCAGGAGCGGAAGGACGCTCCCACGCTGCTGCGCGTGATGATGGCGAACTATATTTTGGAGGGCATCTATTTTTACAGCGGCTTTATGTTCTTCTACAATCTCTCCCGAAACGGGAAGATGTCCGGCTCGGCGCAGGAGATCCGCTATATCAACCGCGACGAGAACACGCACTTGTGGCTGTTCCGCAATATCATCACGGAGCTGCAAAAGGAGCAGCCGGAGTTGTTCACCGCCGAGAGCGTACAAGCGCTGCGCGAGATGATGCGTGAGGGCGTGGAGCAGGAGATCGCATGGGGGCATTATGTGATCGGCGACGACATCCCGGGGTTGAACCGGCAGATGATCAGCGATTACATCCGCTATCTCGGCAATCTTCGCTGGACGAGCCTTGGCTATCCGGCATTGTATCCGGGCTTTGAGAGCGAACCGGAGAGCATGGAATGGGTCAGCCAGTACGCCGACGCCAACATGGTCAAGACCGATTTCTTTGAGGCACGCAGTACCGCCTACGCCAAGAGCACTGCACTGACGGACGACCTTTGAGGTGAGCCTTCGCGGCGGTGACCTTGCCGCACGGGAATCAAAAAACGGTCTTGCAGCCCGCTTGGGTTGCAAGACCGTTTTTTGAAATATCTGCGTTTCCGCGTCGGTGATGGCAATGCTCCCGGACGCGCGTCCTTAGCTGGAACGGCAGGCGCTCTCTGATTGCTTCAGTCCTGCCGGATGAATTTGTCCGCCGTGGCGCGGCAGATCGGGCAGATGAAGTCCTCGCGGAGCGTTTCGCTCTCGTGGACATATCCTTGATTTACTGGACAGAATCCTTGAAGGTCTTGCCAGCCTTAAAGGCGGGAGCTTTGGAAGCGGGAATTTTGATCTCGGCACCGGTAGCGGGATTACGCCCAATATGGGCAGCGCGTACCTTGGCCTCAAAGGTGCCAAAGCCCACCAGTTGCACCTTGTCGCCCGCTTTTAAGGCATTCTCCGTAGCGGCGACAAAAGCGGTCAATGCGGCTTCACAGTCCTTCTTAGAAAGACTGCTGATTTCAGCCATGGCGGCAATCAATTCGGTTTTGTTCATCGTGTGTACTCTCCTGTTGTTGTATTATGTATGGAATGCTGTTATTATAGAGGATACAACAGAATTTGGCAATATGTTTTTGTCGAGCGATCCCGCACGGAAGCAAGGGACAACTCTTTTCGGATACACACGGCGCCTGCGTCGGTATTTAAGAAATCAACAGTGATTGTCAAAGAGAAATATAGGAATTATATGGTTAGAACACCGACTTCGACGCGGGCGAGGATGTGCTGTCCGTGGACGAGGAAACGCTGAAGGCCGATCCGAAGGCACTGGGCGGGAGCAGTCTGAACGATTTCCGCGCGCTGTATGCCTCCATGAAAGCGGAGGACAGCACGGAGGTCAGGCACCATGTGCGTACCGTGCAGGCGCAGTGGAGAAAGCGCGGCGTGAGCTTCCGCGACAGCGAGAGGATACGCCTCATCACGGTATTCTTCCATGATAAGCCGACCGAGGAGGGATCTCTGCTGTTTGTCGGGCATGTGGGCGTGCTGCTGTGCGCGGAGGACGGGACGCTCTATTTCATCAAAAAGGTGGCGTTCCAGGAGCCTTACCGACCGCTGCGCTTTACTGACCGAACGGCGCTGAGCGATTATCTCATGGGCAAGTATGACATCTCGTGGGGGCAGGACACCGCCCGGTCCTTTATCATGGAGAACGACACGCTGATGGAGGGATGGCGTCCGTGCGCGGAGAACAAAGGCTCCGTGCCCCAACAATACTATCATATGATAAAGCGATAAATCGGTCAAGCGAAAATTCGGGATCGTGCGGAATTTCATTAGCTCAAACAGTTTTTCGCTGCTTTTTTCTGCTGTTTTGCGAATTGCAGTCCCCACAAAAAGATGCTATCCTTTAAGTACAAAAAAAGGTGAGTCCAATGTACAGTGAGGATACCCCCGAGCCGTGGCGGCACGGGGAAGACGGCTGCAAGGGATCTGAGAAAAACACTCCAATGTTCCCCGCATCATGAGAACCGCGCAACGGTGCATTGCATAGCAGAGAGTACCCCAGCACAGGAAAGATCTTGTATGCCGTGACTCCGCAGAAAGAGAGGTAGTCAATGATGTTAGATATTAAGAACCATGGATGACCCTTGGCCGTGAAACGCAGGAGATCGGCCAAGGGTCATCGTTGTTTTTGATAAGCGTTATGTGCAGCGGCTTTCGAGCCGCCGTTTTTTTTGCCCTGCCGCGTCCGCCGCCCCGCGCGGGCGGCGGGGGAGGGGGACGACCCTGCGAAAAAAACTGAACGCGGCGCAGATCCGCGAATTTCTGAAAATCTACGCCCAATAAGCGATAAGCTGGATGCGCTTTGCGTTGTCAATTGGCGCGCCCCTGCTCAGTCATTCCCCTTGCCGGTGGAGCGGAGCATCACATCGTGATAGCCGCCCTCGACGATGCTGGTGGCGGAGACGAGCGTGAGCTTCGCGTTCTTCTGAAGATCGGGGATCGTGGTCACGCCGCAGTTGCACATGGTGGATTTGACCTTATAAAGGCTACGCGCGACATTATCCTGCAAAGAGCCTGCGTAGGTGACATAGGAATCCACGCCCTCCTCAAAGGCAAGACCCGTCTTGCCGCCGAGGTCGTAGCGCTGCCAGTTGCGCGCGCGGTTCGAGCCCTCGCCCCAGTATTCCTTGACATACACGCCGTTGACAAGGAGCTTATTCGTGGGCGATTCGTCAAAGCGGGCGAAGTAGCGGCCGAGCATCAGAAAGTCCGCGCCCATGGCGAGGGCGAGCGTCATGTGATAGTCGTGGACGATGCCGCCGTCGGAGCAGATGGGAACATAGACGCCCGTTTCGCGGAAATATTCGTCGCGCGCGGCGGAGACCTCGATGAGAGAGGTCGCCTGACCGCGGCCGATGCCCTTGGTCTCGCGCGTGATGCAGATGGAACCGCCGCCGATGCCGACCTTGACAAAGTCTGCGCCGCACTCGGCGAGGAAGCGGAAGCCGTCGCGGTCGACCACATTGCCCGCGCCGATCTTCACGGTATTGCCGTAGTTCTCACGCACGAAGTCAATGACCTTCTTCTGCCAGACAGAGTAGCCCTCGGACGAGTCGATGCAGAGAATATCCGCGCCCGCCTCAACGAGCGCGGGGATGCGCTCGTGGTAGTCGCGGGAGTTGATGCCCGCGCCGACCAGATAGCGCTTCTGCGCGTCCTGGAGGGCGAGGGGGTGCTCCTTGTGCTCGGCGTAGTCCTTGCGGAAAACGAAGTAGCGCAGGCAGTCGTTCTCATCCACAATGGGCAGGGCGTTGAGCTTGTGCTCCCAAATGATGTCGTTGGCCTCCTTGAGCGTGGTGGAGGAGGGAGCAGTGATGAGCTTTTCGCGCGGCGTCATAAAATCGCGCACCTTGAGGTCTGTGCTCATGCGGCTGACGCGGTAGTCACGGCTCGTGACGATGCCGAGGAGTTTCCCGTTGGGCATGGCGTCCTCAGTGATGGCGACGGTGGAGAAGCCGTTTTTCTCCTTGAGCGCGAGCACATCGGCCAGCGTGTGCTCAGGCGTGAGATTCGAGGCGCTGACGACGAAGCCCGCCTTGCTGCTCTTCACGCGGCGCACCATCTCCGCCTCGCTTTCGATGGACTGCGAGCCGAAGATGAACGAAAGCCCGCCCTCCTTGGCAAGCGCGACGGCGAGCGTGTCGTTCGACACCGACTGCATGATCGCCGAGACCATCGGGATATTCAGGCTGATGGGGCAGTCCTCCTGCCCCTTGCGGTATTTGACCAGCGGCGTTTTGAGCGAAACGCGGTCGGGCACGCACTCCTCCGAGGTGTAGCCCGGTACGAGCAGGTACTCGCTGAAGGTATGAGACGGATCGGGATAGTAATAGGCCATGACTTGCCCTCCTATTTTTTGAAGTAACGCACCGCCGAGGCGAACAGGTGCATATCGTAAGTCCCCGGCACGTTTCGGTAAAGCGCGGGGCCGATGCGCTCGCTGTGCCCCATTTTGCCAAACACCCGCCCGTCGGGGGAGGTGATGCCCTCGATGGCGCAGACGGAGCCGTTGGGATTGAAAGCAGTATCCATTGTAGCATATCCGTCAAGGCCTGCATACTGCGTGGCGATCTGGCCGTTTGCGGCAAGCTGTTCGATCAGCTCCTGCGAGGCGAGAAAACGCCCCTCGCCGTGCGAAATGGGAACGGTGTAAATATCTCCCACCTCTGTTCCCGCAAGCCACGGAGATCGCGTCGAGCACACGCGCGTGCGCACGAGCTTGGACTGGTGGCGGCCGATGACATTGTAGGTGAGTGTCGGGAAGGACTCGTCGGTATCCATGATCCTTCCGTAGGGCACGAGGCCGAGCTTGATGAGCGCCTGGAAGCCGTTGCAGATGCCGAGCATCAAGCCGTCGCGCTGCTCGAGCAGCGCCGTCACCTGCTCGCGGACGGCGGCGTTGCGGAAAAACGCGGTGATGAGCTTGGCGCTGCCGTCCGGCTCGTCGCCGCCGGAGAAGCCGCCGGGAATGACGATCATCTGTGCGGTCCTGACGGCAGCTGCAAAGCGCTCGACGCTGTCTGCGACATCGGCGCTCGTGAGGTTGCGGACGATGAATTGCTCGGCGTCCGCGCCTGCCTCCGAAAGCGCGCGCTGCGTGTCGTACTCGCAGTTCGTGCCGGGGAAAACGGGGATGAGCGCCTTCGGACGCGCCTGCTTGACGGCGGGGGCGACGCGCGTCTTCGTTTCATGGGAAAAGCTCTCGACCGTGCCGCTGTCCCGCGTCTTTGTCGGGTAGACGGCTTCGAGCACAGCGTCGTTCAGCGCGGCAAGCTCTTCGATGGAGGCACTGTCCGCGCCGAGGGCAATGGCCTTTTCCGCTGTGGTGACGCCGATGCGCACGGCGTCGGAGACTTCATCGCTCAGCTCGGCGACAATCGCGCCTGGCATGGGGGCGAACCAGTCAAGCACCGTATTTTCCGCGGCGAAGCCGATCTCGTTGCCGAAGGACATCTTCATCACCGCCTCGGCAAGGCCGTTTTCGACCGCCCACGCACTCACGACCTTGCCCGCGCGCGCAAGCGCGGTGAAACGCTCCCACGCGGCGGCCTGCTGCTCGGGCGTTTTGCCTGCGAAGAGGTAGACGCCGTGGCCCACCGCCTTCAGGTCGGTCGTCAGCAGCTCGCCTTCGAGCAGCGGCGCGATGGCGAAGGAGATGAGCGTCGGCGGCACATCGCGGTCAAGAAAGCTGCCGGACATGGAGTCCTTGCCGCCGATGGCGGCGGCGCTCAGCTCCAGCTGCGCGTCCAGCGCGCCGAGCAGCGCCGCGAAGGGCTTGCCCCAACGCGCGGGCTCATTGCGGAGCTTTTCAAAAAATTCTTGCAGGGAAAGATATGCCTTATGATAGTCTGCGCCTGCGGCGACGAGCTTGGCGACCGAGGTATAGACCGCGTCGTGCGCACCGCGATAGGGGTCGGCGCTCAGCGCGTCGGGGTCGCAGCCCCAGGCCATCACGCTGCCCTGCGCGGTCTTCTCGCCGGGGAGGACGGGCAGGAGCGCCGCCATCGCCTGCGCGGGGCTGCGCTGCGTCCTGCCGCCAAAGGGCATGAGGAGCGTCCCCGCGCCGACGGTGGAGTCGAAGCGCTCGACAAGACCGCGGCGGGACGCGCTCTTGAGGCTGCCTGCCATGCCGCGCAGCGTTTGAGCTGCGGCGGGAGCGGCACATTCCCTCGCGGGGACGGCGACGGAGGCGTGCTTCGTCGCGCCGTTGGTGTCGAGGAAGGCGCGGGAGAGGTCGGCGATCGTCTGTCCGCGCCAGCGCATGACCATGCGGGGGCTTTCGGTCACGACCGCCACGCGGTAGGCCTCTAAGTTTTCCGCCGCGGCAGCGGCGATGAATTTCGCCTCGTTCTCCGGTGCGACGACGACCGCCATGCGCTCCTGCGATTCGGAGATCGCAAGTTCCGTGCCGTCGAGGCCCTCGTACTTCTTGCGCACGGCGTCGAGGTCGATGATGAGTCCGTCCGCCAGCTCGCCGACCGCGACGGACACGCCGCCCGCGCCGAAGTCGTTGCAGCGCTTGATGAGGCGCGTGACCGCGCCGTCGCGGAACAGACGCTGGATCTTGCGCTCCTCGGGCGCATTGCCCTTTTGCACCTCGCTCGCCATCGTGGAAAGCGATTTCATATCGTGGCTCTTGGAGGAGCCGGTCGCGCCGCCGATGCCGTCGCGCCCCGTGCGCCCGCCGAGCAGGATGACCACATCACCCGGCGCGGGACGCTCGCGCACGACATTGCTCGCGGGCGCGGCGGCGACGACCGCGCCGCACTCAAGGCGCTTGGCGACATAGCCCTCGTGGTACAGCTCCGCGACGTGGCCGGTGGCAAGGCCGATCTGGTTGCCGTAGGAGGAGTAGCCCGCCGCGGCGGTCTGGGCGAGCTTGCGCTGCGGGAGCTTGCCTGAAAGCGTTTCGGCAAGCGCCTTTCTCGGGTCGCCGCCGCCCGTCACACGCATTGCCTGATGGACATAGGCGCGGCCGGAGAGCGGGTCGCGGATGCAGCCGCCGATGCAGGTGGCCGCGCCGCCGAAGGGCTCGATCTCGGTGGGGTGGTTATGCGTTTCGTTTTTGAACATCAAAAGCCAGTCCTGCTCCTTGCCGTTCACCACGGCGGGCACATGAATGGAGCAGGCGTTGATCTCCTCGCTCTCGTCGAGCTCGGGGAGCAGACCGCGGACCTTGAGCGTCTTTGTGCCGATGGTCGCAATATCCATAAGCGTCTGCGGGCGCTGGGCGGCCTTCTCCGCGCCGTAGACCTCCTCGCGCGCGGCGAGATAGCGCGCATAGGCGCCCTTGACGGCGTCATCGTCGATGCGGATCTCGTCAAGGTGGGTGGAGAAGGTCGTGTGGCGGCAGTGGTCTGACCAGTAGGTATCGACCACGCGCAGCTCGGTCACGGTGGGGTCGCGGCGCTCGGTCTCGCGGAAATAGTCTTGCAGCGCCTTGAGGTCGGCGATATCCATGGCAAGCCCCATGGAGGAGAGCAGCGCGGAGAGCGCGGCCTCGTCCATGGCGGTAAAGCCCTCGACGGACGCAACGCGCTTTGGCTCGGCAAGCTCCTCGGCGAGCGTTTCGGGCTTTGCAAGGCTCGCCTCGCGGCTTTCGACGGGGTTGATGACATAGCGCTTGACCGCCTCGACATCGGCATCCGTCAGCGTGCCATAGAGCGCGTAGAGCTTTGCCGTGCGCACGGTCGGGCGAGCGCCTTGGCTCAAAAGCTGGATGCACTGCGCTGCGCTGTCTGCGCGCTGGTCGAACTGACCGGGCAGGGGCTCGACGGCAAAGACCGCGCAGGCGTCCTGCGTGTCCGCCGCGTCGGACACAAGGTCCAGCGGCGGCTCGGAGAACACGCTCCTGCAGGCATTTTCAAAGAGAGGGGCCTCGATCCCCTCTACATCATAGCGATTCCAGATACGCGCGGCGCGCAGGCCCTGCACGCCGAGAAAATCGCGGCAGTCCGTCAGCAGCGCCTCGCACTCGGGCGCGAGACCTTGCCGCTTTTCCACATAGGTCCGAAATACCATTTTATCCTCTCTCCTCCCGCGCCGCGAGCGCGGCGCTGCCGATGTCGCCGCGGCAGTATTTGTTGGCAAAAGCTACGCCCTCCGCCAGCCGGTACGCCTCCTCGACGGCGGCCCTCAGCGTGGGGGCGGCGGCGGTGATGCCGAGCACGCGCCCGCCCGCGGTCAGGAGCGTATCGCCGTCCTTTTTTGCGCCCGCGACATAGCAGTGCGCGGCGGCCTCCTCGCTCATCGTGATGGGAAAGCCGCTCTCATACTTTTTGGGGTAGCCCTCGGACGCGAGCACGACGCAGCAGGCGGAACCGGTCGAAAATTCCACGCTCGCGTCCGCGAGCGTACCGTTCGTCGTCGCCTGCATGACGGTGAGCAGGTCGCTTTTGAGCAGCGGCAGCACCGCCTGCGTTTCGGGGTCGCCGAAGCGGCAGTTGTACTCCACGACCTTCGGGCCGCTCTTGGTGAGCATCAGCCCGAAGTAGAGGCAGCCGCGGAAGGGGCGGCCCTCCGCCTTCATCGCGCGGATCGTCGGCAGGAAGATATTCTCCATGCACTCCGCCGCAATCTCCTTTGTATAATACGGGTTCGGCGCGACCGCGCCCATGCCGCCGGTGTTGGGGCCTTTGTCGCCGTCGAGCGCACGCTTGTGGTCCATGGAGGAGACCATCGGCACGAGCGCTTCGCCGTCGGTGAAGCTCAGCACCGAGACCTCGGGACCCTCCATATATTCCTCGATGACGACGCGCGCGCCGCTCTGACCGAAGGTCTTATCCTCGATCATCGCGCGCACGGCGGCCTTCGCCTCCTCGACTGTCTGCGCGACGACGACGCCCTTGCCGAGCGCGAGACCGTCCGCCTTGACGACGATGGGCGCACCCTCGGCGTCGATGTAGGCACAGGCGGAGGGCGCGTCGGTAAAGACGCGGTATTTTGCGGTGGGAATGTTGTATTTTTGCATCAAGTCCTTTGCAAACGCCTTGCTCGCCTCGATGACGGCGGCCTTTTTGTCAGGGCCGAAGCAGGGGATGCCCGCCGCGCTCAGCGCGTCCACCGCGCCGAGGGCAAGGGGGTCGTCCGGCGCGACAACGGCATAATCAATGCCGTGCGCCTTGGCAAATTCGACCTGCGCGGGGATGTCCTTCGCGCCGATCTCACTGACGCAGACTGCGTCGGCGGCGATGCCGCCGTTGCCGGGCAGACAGTAAATTTTCTCGACCGCGGGATTTTCCTTCAGCTTTTTAATGATGGCGTGTTCGCGGCCGCCGCCGCCGATGACCATGAGCTTCATGGAGAAATTCCTCCTTGCTTAATGATGGAACAGGCGCATACCCGTGAACGCCATAGTGATGCCGTATTTGTTCGCCGTCTCGATGACATTGTCGTCGCGGATCGAGCCGCCCGGCTCGACGATGTAGGAAGCGCCGCTCTTGCGCGCGCGCTCGACATTGTCGCCGAAGGGGAAAAAGGCGTCCGAGCCGACGGTCACGCCGCGCTGCTGCGCGAGCCAAGCGCGCTTTTCCTCGCCCGTGAGCGCCTCGGGGCGCTCCTTAAAGATATGCTGCCACGCGCCGTCGGCGAGCACATCGTCGCACTCGTCAGAGAGGTAGACATCGATGGCGTTGTCGCGGTCGGGACGGCGGATGCCGTCCACGAACGAGAGAGCGAGCACCTTCGGATGGCGGCGGAGATACCAGTTGTCCGCCTTCTGTCCCGCCAGACGGGTGCAGTGGATGCGGCTTTGCTGGCCTGCGCCCACGCCGACGGTCTGAGCGTCCTTGACGTAGCAGACGGAGTTGGACTGGGTGTATTTGAGCGTGATGAGGGCAAGGAGCATATCGCGCTTCGCACTCTCGGGCAGGCCTTTATTTTCGGTGACGATGTTTTGGAGCAGGCTTTCATCGATTTTGCAGTCGTTGTGCCCCTGCTCGAAGGTGATGCCGAAAACATCCTTCTGCTCCAGCGGCGCGGGAGCATAGGCGGGGTCGAGCTGCACGACGTTGTATTTGCCGCCCTTTTTCGTCTTTAAGATGGCAAGCGCCTCGTCGCTGTAGGCGGGGGCGATGATGCCGTCGGAGACCTCGTTTTTCAGATACGCGGCGGTGGCGGCGTCGCACTCGTCGGAGAGCGCCGCCCAGTCGCCGTAGGAGCAGAGGCGGTCCGCGCCGCGGGCGCGGATGTAGGCACAGGCGATGGGGGAGAGCGCCGCGCCGGGCGCGACGAAATAGACCCTTTTGTCCACCTCGTCGAGCGGCAGGCCGAGCGCCGCGCCCGCGGGAGAGACATGCTTGAAGCTCGCCGCGGCGGGAAGGCCCGTCGCCTCCTTCAGCTCGCGCACGAGCTGCCAGGAGTTGAAGGCGTCGAGCAGGTTGATGTAGCCGGGCTTGCCGTTGAGAACCGTAAAGGGAAGGGCTGCGCCGTTTTTCATGAAAACACGCGCGGGCTTCTGGTTGGGGTTGCAGCCGTATTTGAGTTCCAGCTCGTTCATATCGTCCTCCTCAGTCGCCTAAGTTTTTGTTGAACAGCTTTACCTCGCCGTTCATGTTCGTATAAAGGGAGACCTTGTTGTCCGCGTTGAGCGCCGCCCAGACCTCCTCGGGCGAGGGGACGCTCACCTCCATCGGCTCGCCCGCGAAGGTCGGCAGCGGGCTGCCGTCGCCACGATAGGTGCTGATGAAATAGCCCTTGCCCTCGTCGCAGCCCTCGTAGCAGAAGAACTCGCGCAGGCAGCGTCCATCCTTACGCTTGAGGATGGACAGCTCGAAGGAGCCGTCCTCGTGCATGATGGCGGAGATGCGCGGCGTCCAGTTCGGCTCGTCCGGCTCGTATTCGCGCGTCATGAGGCCGCGGCGGAAGTCGCCGTGCTCGCAGATG
>OIZI01000754.1_pt1 | contig 15529 bp, 11 predicted proteins | sample 1588441 | NCBI WGS metagenome assembly OIZI01 (sample SAMN03283284) | human gut metagenome | biome: human-associated habitat; material: feces | host: Homo sapiens | place: Peru | collected 2012
AGCCGCCCTGCACCAGCTCGATCATCTCGGCGGTCAGCAGCCAGCCCTCGCCCATTTTTGCGCCCAGCGAGATGACACCCTTGGGCTTTTCCACCAGCTCCTTGAAGGGGCCCGGCGCATAGAACCCGGCGTCCGTCTCTGCCTTGAGCATGGCGCGCTCCACACTGTCCAGCCAGTTGAGGAACTGATCCGTGCCCACCTTTACGGCCAGCTTGCCGCCGTACAGCACATGATCCTCGCCCATGTTGAAGGCGCAGTACTGCACAAAGCCCATCAGACCGGGGAAGTTCACCTCGCAGTCCTGACTCTCCAGGAATTTTTGCAGGTCGTTATTGCCCAGCGGGCTGTATTTGACGTAGATCTCGCCCACAACGCCCACCTTGACCTTGGGCACCCGGGTGATCTGGATGGCGGCAAAGTCCTTTGCAATGAGCGGGAAGGTGTGCTTCATTTCCCGGGAAGTAAAGCCCTTGCCAGCCAGCAATGCCCGGCCCAGACGAGCGATCCAGCGGTCTACCATGCGGTCGGCGGCCCCCTTTTCGTTCTCGTAAGGGGCAACCTGATTGCGCAGCGCACACAGCATATCGCCGTAGAAGATGCAGGCGATGCACTTGCGTGCCAGCGGAAGGGTCATCTGGAAGCCGCTGTCTTTTTCCAGACCGGAAAAGTTCAGGCTTGCCACCGGGATCTGCGGATAACCGGCCTTGACCAGCGCCTTGCGCAGCAGGTGGATGTAGTTGGAGGCACGGCAGCCGCCGCCGGTCTGGGTGATCAGCAGGGCGGTGTGCTCCAGATCATACTTGCCACTGTTCAGCGCATCCAGAAATTGGCCGATGACCAGCAGCGCCGGGTAGCAGGTATCGTTATGGACATACTTCAGCCCCAGCTGTGCCACGGCGCTGCCGCAGTTGCCCAGCAGCTCACACTTATAGCCCTCGCAGCGCAGTGCGTACTCCATGAGCCGGAACTGGGTCACGGCCATGTTGGGGATAAGGATGGTGTGGGTCTTTTTCATCTCCGGGGTAAATTTTGGATAATGATATTCCATAGGTTCCTCCTATGTTGCTCTAAACAAGATAGTCCCCGCAAAGACTTCCCCGCCGGGGGAAGTCTTTCAGCCTATCTCAAGGTTTCTTTTACTCTGCCTTTTCTGCGGCGGCTTCGTCCCGCTCGTCCAGAGCGGCAAACAGGCTGCGCAGGCGGATGTTCACGGCACCGAGGTTCGTGATCTCGTCGATCTTCAGCTGGGTATACAGCTTGTTGCCCCGCTGCAAAATCTCGCGGGTCTCGTCGGTGGTAATGGCATCCACGCCGCAGCCGAAGGACACCAGCTGTACCAGATCCATATCCTTCTGGGTGGTGCAGTACTTGGCGGCGGCATACAGGCGGCTGTGGTAGGTCCACTGGTTCAGCACGCTGGTGGGGAACTTCTGCACCCGGTTGGAGATGCTGTCCTCGGTGACCACCGCAGCCCCGTGGCGGGTGATCAGGTGGTCGATGCCGTGGTTGACCTCCGGGTCTACATGGTAGGGACGGCCAGCCAGCACGATGATGCGCTTGCCCTGACGGCGCGCCTCATCGATGATCTCGCTGCCCTTTACCCGGATCTTTGCCATGTGCGCCTCGTACTCCGCGTAGGCAGCATCGGCTGCGGCCTGCACTTCCCGCTCGGAGATGCCGCCAAAGTACTTGGGCAGCACCTCCTTTGCCATCTTGTGCACAAAGTCCTTGGGGCGGTGGATGCCCACATAATCATAGATGAACTTTTTGCCCTCCAGCTCCGGGCAGTTGCCGGCCAGAACCTCCGGGTAGTAGGCCACCACCGGGCAGTTATAGTGGTTATCACCCAAGCCCTCGTCCACGTTGTAGGTCAGGCAGGGGTAGAAGATGGCGTCCAGCTGCATCTGGCTCAGCGCCTTGATGTGGCCGTGGCTCAGCTTTGCCGGGAAGCAGGCGGTATCGCTGGGGATGGTAGCCTGTCCGGCCAGATACAGCCCGCGGGTGGACACCGGGCTGGTGTGCACCGCAAAGCCAAGGCTCGTCCAGAAAGCGTACCAGAAGGGCAGCAGCTCGTAGAAGCCCAAGCACAGCGGGATGCCGATAGAGCCGCGCTTGCCGGGTACAGGCTTGTAGCTGGCCAGCAGCTGCTGCTTGTAGGCGTACAGGTTCAGGCTGTTGTCCTCGCTCTTGCCGGTAACGGGCTTATCGCAACGGTTGCCGGAGATGAACTTGCGGCCGTCGGCAAAGGTGTTGACGGTCAGCTGGCAATGGTTGCCGCAGCCGCCGCACTTGACGCTGACCACCTGCTGTGCAAACTTTTCCAGCTCCTGCTCGTCCATCATGGAAGAAACGGTCTGGCCGTTTTTATGGCTCTGGCGCAGGCCGTACAGAGCAGCGCCGTAAGCGCCCATCAGACCGGCGATATCCGGCCGGATGACCTCCACGCCCATCTCCTTTTCAAAGGCGCGGAGCACGGCTTCATTATAGAAGGTACCGCCCTGCACCACGATCTTGCGGCCCAGTTCTTCCGGGCTGGAAGCGCGGATCACCTTGTACAGCGCGTTCTTGACCACGCTGATGGACAGACCTGCGGAGATATTCTCGATGCTGGCACCGTCCTTCTGTGCCTGCTTGACCGAGCTGTTCATGAACACGGTGCAGCGGCTGCCCAAGTCCACCGGGCGGTCTGCGAACAGCCCCAGCGCGGCGAACTCCTTGACGTCGTAGCCCAGTGCCTGTGCAAAGGTCTGCAAAAAGCTGCCGCAGCCGGAGGAGCAGGCTTCGTTCAGGAAGATGTTGCTGATCGCGCCATCCTCGATCTTGAAGCACTTCATGTCCTGTCCGCCGATATCAATGATGAAGTCCACGTCCGGCATAAAGTACTTGGCAGCGGTAAAATGCGCCACCGTTTCCACCAGACCGTAATCGCAGCGGAAAGCGTTTTTCACCAACTCCTCGCCGTAGCCGGTGGTGGTAACGCTGGCTACCTGCAGCCCCGGATGCTCCTTGTAAATTTTGAGCAGCTGTTCCCGGATGAGGGGCAGCGGGTTGCCGAGGTTGGGCTGATAGTTGGTGTACAGGATCTGGCTCTTTTCGTCCACCACCACCAGCTTGACGGTGGTAGAACCGGAGTCGATGCCGATATGCACCGGCCCGCAGTGGGCGCTAAAGGCCACGCGGGGCACGCTGTGGGACATATGCCGTGCGTGGAAGGCCTCGTACTCCTCCTTGCTGGCGAACAGCGGCGGCTCGCTGGCATAGGTAGCGGTGGCGGCGTACTTGTCCAGTGCATCGGCCACCTCGGTGAGTACAAATTCCTTATCAGCATACAGGGCAGCGCCCAGCGCCACATACAGCAGGCTGTTTTCCGGGCAGGTGCCGGTCACGTTCAGCGCTTCGTCAAAGCTCTTGCGCAGCACGGTGCTGAAGGTAAGCGGGCCGCCCAGATAGAGGATGTTGCCCTTGATGGGGCGTCCCTGTGCCAGACCGGCGATGGTCTGGTTGACCACGGCCTTATAGATGCTGGCGGCGATATCCTCGGTGCGGGCACCCTGATTGATCAGGGGCTGCACATCGCTTTTGGCAAACACGCCGCAGCGGGAGGCGATGGTATAGGTGCGCTGCGCCTGTTCGGCGGCCTTGTTCATCTCCTCGGCGCTCATCTTCAGCAGAGTGGCCATCTGGTCGATGAAGGCACCGGTGCCGCCGGCACAGCTGCCGTTCATGCGCACCTCGGTGCCGTTGGTCAGAAACAGGATCTTGGCATCCTCGCCGCCCAGCTCAATAACGCAGTCGGTCTTTGGCATAAAGCGCTTGACCGCCACGCGGGTGGAGAACACCTCCTGCACAAAGGGCACGCCACAGCTGTCAGCTAAGCCCATACCGGCAGAGCCGGAGATGCTGAGCAGCGCCTTGCTGCCATGCAGCTGCTCGGCATCAATGCGCCGCAGCAGCTCCTGCGCCTTTTCCAGAATATGACTATAATGTCGTTCGTATGTAGAATACAGCAGTTCATCATGCTCGCCCAGCACCACACACTTGATGGTGGTGCTGCCGATGTCAAGACCTACTCTCACCTTGTTTTCCCTCCTAAGGACAAATGACCGAGGCATAACGCCCCGGCTGCCATGCCAAACAGCCGTTTTGCGACAAAGGCGTGCAACGGCAGCTTTCTCTTTTCAGCAGCCCGCATCGCGCAGCTACGTCATTTTCAAGCAGCAGCCGCTGTAAAAAATGCAGTAAATACGTTTTTGCATACACTATTATTATAATCCAATCGCAGGCAGCATTCAATCCATGTTGTCTATTTTACACGAAAAAAATAGTATTTTTTGCTCAAAAGGCTGAATTTTTTGTGAACAACTGTCGTTTTTCCCTGCAAAAAAAGCCGCTGCACAGCGCTTTGTGCAGCGGCCATCCCACCTTATTAAAACTCCTCTTCCGGGTCGCCGCGCTCCGGCATGGTGCGCATCTCCCGCACCAGCATGGCGCGCAGATGATACTTGCGCTGCTCCCGCTCGGTCTCCGAGTCGGTACGCAGCTCCACCGTGCCGTCGGGGCGGCTTTCGCCTGCGTACAGCGGAATATTTACCACAGCCTGTGTGCCCTTTGCGGGGGCGGACTTCAGCTGTAAGCTCCAGTCCATCCGGCGGCAGCACTCCCGGCAGAGCAGCAGCCCCAGCTGCGCCCCGCCCAGAAAGCTGCGGCGGTTTTCCAGCGCTGCCTGTGCATCCTGGCCGGGCAGCCCGCAGCCATCGTCGGTGACCGTCAGCTGCCAGCCGCTTTCATTGCGGCGCAGCGCGATGCAGACGCTGCCGCCCTCCCGGCTGGCGCGCAGCGCATTGGAGAGCAGATGCAGGCACAGCAGCTCCGCATCTCTGCGGTCTGCCATTACGCAGCAGGCGGTGCACCCGCCGTAGTCCAGCCGGATGTCCACCCCAAGCTGCGCCCGGATCATATCAGACTGCGCCGCCACCTGCTGCAAAAGCTCACACAGGTCAAGGGGGTACAGCTGCGGTTTTGCTTCCTCGTGCAGAAACTCCAGCAGGGTGATCGCCTCGCCGAGGGTGCGGTCCAGCTGCATGGCAGCGGTGTTGATATCTGCCACCGCCTGCCGGGCAGGCTCGTCTGCACCGGTGCGGTCAAAATGCTGCTCCAGATATTCACAGTTACGCCCGATCAGCGCCAGCGAGTGGAAACAGCTTTCCTCGACCCGCTTCCGCTGCTCTGCGGTGATAGACCGCGTTTCTGTCCTTTGCTGCTCCATTGCTCTGCCTCCCCGGGCGATGTTATTTTCAAGGGAACACCGCAGTGTTCCAGCTGCCACAGCCGTACGCAGGCCTTACGGGCGGGTGGGCGGCGCGGCCTTGGTCTTTTGCCGCAGCACAACATCCCTGATCGCGTAGATCAGCTTGCCGGTGGTGGGTTTGCCGCTGCCCAGCCTTGTATCGGCCTTAAACGCCAGCCATGCAGGGGGCGGCTTTTCCTCCAGCTGATCCACCATCCGGCGGATACCGCTTTCCACGGCAGCGACCGATGTATCAAACTGCTCGCTTACCGCCTGCAAGATCTCCTTGCGGATCGCCAGCTTCTGGCTGGTGCTGCACACGATGCTGACCGCACAGGAAAGATATCCGGCGTTGACATCCCCCTGCGGGATGCCCCACGCAGTGTACAGCTGGCCGCACTGCCGCTCCAGCTGCCGGTTTCTCTGCCCGGGCATCCGGTAAAGCTGCCACAGCAGCCTTTTCAGCTCGGTGCCCTCTACGCAGTAGTACCCATCGCGGATTTTTTGCAGCGCTGTGCCGCTGCTGCGGCCATAGTTTTGTACCAGCAGCATCGGCCGCTCCTTCAGCTGGTAAAACTGCCGGACAAACTGCTCCGCAGACAGATCCGTCAGTTCGCTGCAAAGCACAACAGCATCATAACGGGCACCCTGCCGCAGCTGCGCCAGCAGCTTTTTGCCGCTGCAAAAGCAGGTACAGGCAATGGCTGTTCCCTGCTCCTGCAAATAGCGCTTCTGGACGCGCAGTTCTTTCAGATCGTAGCTTGCAAGGGCGACTTGCAGTTGGGCTGTTCGCTCACTGTTCACGCCATGCGCCGCCTTTCCTGCCTAGCAGTTCGGCAGCTGTCAGGTCTGTGACCACATCCTGCCAGAGCTCCGGCTGAACTCCATTTTCACACAGATAACGCAGAAGCCGGTAGCAAAACTCCGGCGCTGCCGCAACGTGCTGACTGACCATCTGCTGTCGGTTACCGATCCTGTACAGGATCAGTCGGCAGCACTGTGTGCCCTCTACCTCCATGGCATACACCAGCGTATACGCCTGCTGCAAACCATCAATGGCAGAATACTGCCGGATCATGGGTGAAAATGTACGTTCCATTTCAGTTCCTCCTTACTACAAGGGCCATGCTTTTTTTGCCTTGTTTATCCTTATTTTGCTATTGTATAGAGCAGGAGAAACCGTTACAATCCTAAAAAAGTGTTGTATTGACAGTTTTTTCGCTGTTTTTCAGAAAATATACTGTTAGCTTCCGTTTATTTTACATGCAGCGTACTCTGTCTGTCAGCTTTAGAATAACACGTTGCGCCTATAAATTCAACCGGTATCTTTTCCCACTTCTCTTTTTTGCCCCGGCTTTCCGGCCAGACTACTGCCTGAATGCAAAAGCTCCGCAGCTTCAGCATTTCCGCAGGATGATTTCACGGTTTTTTCATATTTTTTTGCTAGACTAAATAAGATATTGTCTGCAAATGTTTCCTACTTTTAAAACACAGGCAGCAGCGCCCGGCGGCGCAGTACCGGAAAGGCACATTTATGCTCAAGCTCAAACAGATCAACAAAGAATATAAGACCGGCGAGTTGGTGCAGCATGCACTGAACAACGTCAGTCTGAACCTGCGGGACAACGAATTTGTGGCCATTCTGGGCCCCAGCGGCTCCGGCAAGACCACCCTGCTGAACATCATCGGTGGTCTGGACCGCTACGACAGCGGCGATCTGGTCATCAATGGCGTCTCCACCAAAAAATACACCGACCGCGACTGGGACTCCTACCGGAACCACACCATCGGTTTCGTGTTCCAGAGCTATAACCTGATCCCTCACCAGACCGTGCTGGGCAATGTGGAACTGGCGCTGACCATCTCGGGTGTTTCCAAGGCCGAGCGCCGCCGCCGTGCCGCCGCTGCGCTGGAGCAGGTTGGGCTGGGCAACCAGCTGCACAAGCACCCCAGCGAGATGTCCGGCGGACAGATGCAGCGCGTGGCCATTGCCCGCGCACTGGTGAACAATCCCGATATCCTTCTGGCAGACGAGCCCACCGGCGCACTGGACAGCGAGACCAGCATTCAGGTGATGGAGCTGCTCAAGGAAGTGGCGCGGGACCGGCTGGTGGTCATGGTCACCCACAACCCGGAGCTGGCCGAGCGCTACGCCACCCGCATCGTAAAGCTGCAAGACGGCGTGATCCGTTCCGATACCATGCCCTACGAGCCCGAGGATGAGGCCGCTGCCGCAGCACCTGTGCACCGGAACATGGGACACTCCTCCATGTCCCTGCTCACCTCCCTCTCCCTCAGCTTCAACAATCTGCTCACCAAAAAGGCGCGCACCCTGCTCACCGCCTTTGCCGGATCTATCGGCATCATCGGCATTGCGCTGATCCTTTCGCTGTCCAATGGTGTGAGCCGCTATATCAGCAACATGGAAAAATCCACGCTGGCGGCCTACCCGCTGCAGATCAGCAGCACCGGCGTGGATCTGACCAGCATGATGGACCCGGACTCCTACACCAGTGTCTCGTCCAGTGCCTCCCCTGCGCCGGAGGGCATGGTCACGGTAAGCCAGCTGCTGTCTCAGCTGAACATCGGTGCTACCAATAACGACCTGCGTTCGCTGAAAGAATATCTGGACAGTGACGCCTGCACCATCCGGGACAACGCCACGGTGGAATACTCCTACACCTCATCTCCGCTGATCTACCGCCAGAACCCGGACGGCACCGTGCAGAAGCTGAACCCGGACACCACCTTCTCCGATATCGCCAGTGAGAACACCTCGGTGACCAGCATCATGACCTCCATGTCCAGCCCCTATGTGTTCTGCGAAATGGCCGAGACCCCCGCCCTGTACGAGGATCAGTACGATGTCAAGGCCGGGCGCTGGCCGGAAAAGTACAACGAGCTGGTACTGACCCTGAACGCAGACGGCAGCATTTCGGACTACACGCTGTATGCCATGGGTCTGCGGGATCAGGCCGAGCTGGACAAAATCTTACAGCAGTATGCGCAGAACCAGAAGATCGATCTGCCCACGGACTACGGCACCTATACCTATGACGATTTTCTTGGCATGACCTTCAAGCTTGTCAACAAGGCCGACTGCTACGTCTACGACACCGAGCACAAGGTCTGGCTGAGCAAGATGAACGACGAGGCCTATATGCAGCAGCTGGTGGCCGACAGCGAGGATCTGACCATTGTAGGCATCGTACAGCCCAAGGCAGATGCCACCTCCACCATTCTGCACAGCGGCCTGGACTACCTGCATGATCTGACCTATCACATCATCGATCAGGCAGCTAACAGCGAGATCGTGCGCCAACAGCTGGCAGACCCGGACATCAACGTGCTGACCGGCGAGCCCTTCGACGCTGCCAGCAACAGTATGCTGGATATCGCTTCCCTGTTCTCGGTGGACACAGATGCCCTCAAGGATGCCTTCCAGTTCGACACCAGTGCCCTGCACTTTAATCTGGACGGTGCCTTCGATCTGACCGATGGCTCCTTTGACCTTGCCACCCTCATCGATCCTTCCAGTTTCAAGCTGGATCTCAGCGGGCTGCCGCTGCCGGACATGGAGATGGACATGAGTGAGCTGTTCGACGGTGTCGAACTGAACATCTCTCAGGACGGCTTGCAGGCGCTGATGAAAAAGATCCTGAACGGCTACAAGCGCTATATCATCAGCAACGGCCTGTTGAATCTGGACAAGATCGGTTTCTCCTCCTATATGAAAACCGATGCCTTCCAGACGCTGCTGGCCGAATCCATGGGCGATCTGCTGGACACCTCCGGACTGGAGGAGCAGTTTGCTGATACCCTCCAGCAGAATTTGCAGACCGTGATGGAGACCTACTCCGTCCAGCTGAGCGAGGCGTTGCAGACCCAGCTCACCGCTGCTTTGCAGGAGCAGATGGGGCCCGCCATCCAGAAACTGGCCGAGCAGCTGGAGCAGAAGATCGCGCAGGCCATCCAGAGCAACATTGCGCAGCTGAGCACACAGGTGGAAAGCGCACTCAAGATCGACCCCACCGTGTTCCAGCAGGCCATTCAGATCAACATGACCGGCTCTGACCTGACCGAGCTGATCAAAAACACCCTGCTCTCTTCCTCTTCCAGCTACGAAAAGATCCTGAGCGACATCGGCTATGTGGACTACGCAAAGCCCGATGGCATCTATATCTACCCCAACAGCTTTGACACCAAGGCGCTGGTGGTGAGCGAGCTGGACGCTTACAACGCCGCCATGCGGCAGCAGGGCGAGGAGGACAAGGTGATCCACTACACCGACATGGTGGGCACCCTGATGAACTCTGTCACCGATATCGTGGGCATGGTCAGCAATGTGCTGGTGGCCTTTGTAGCCATCTCGCTGGTGGTGTCCTCCATCATGATCGGCGTCATCACCTATATCAGTGTGCTGGAGCGCCGCAAGGAAATCGGCATTCTGCGTGCCATCGGTGCCTCCAAGCACAACGTCTCGCAGGTGTTCAATGCCGAGACCTTCATCATCGGCCTGTGCTCCGGCGTGATGGGCGTGGTGCTCTGCCTGCTGCTGCTCATCCCCGGCAATATGCTGATCCACCACATTGCGGGAGATGTGAACGTGGTGGCCTCGCTGCCGCCGCAGGCCGCGTTGACCCTGATCGTTCTGGCCACCCTGCTTACCATGCTGGGCGGCCTGATCCCCGCCCGCAGCGCTGCAAAGAGCAACCCCGTCAAGGCGCTGCGCTCTGAGTAAGTATTGCATCCAAATCCCTGCTGTGCTCTGTGTGCGGCAGGGATTTTGCATTCTGCCCCGGCTTGTGCTACAATAGAAAAAACTTCATTTCAAAGGAGCGTTCCCATGCCTGTCATTCACGAGATCACCGACCTTACCGCCCCGGAGCTGGACATCTACGCCCGGCTCACGCAGGCGCAGCTGCGCAACCGGCTGGAGCCGGAAAAGGGCATCTTTATCGCCGAAAGCCCCAAGGTGATCGCCCGGGCGCTGGATGCCGGATACCAGCCCCTTTCTCTGCTGATGGAGCGCAAGCAGATCACCGGCCCGGCACAGGAGATTTTGACCCGCTGCGGCGATGTGCCGGTGTATACTGCCGACCGGGAGCTGCTGGCGCAGCTTACCGGCTTTGCACTGACCCGGGGCGTGCTGTGCGCCTTCCGCCGCCCCGCGCCCCGCACAGTGGAGCAGGTGTGCGCCCACGCCCGCCGGGTGGCCGTGCTGGAGGGCATCGTAGATTCCACCAACGTGGGCGCTATCTTCCGCAGCGCCGCCGCGCTGAACATGGACGCCGTGCTCATTACCCCCTCCTGCTGCGACCCGCTGTGCCGCCGCGCGGTGCGGGTGAGCATGGGCACCGTGTTTCAGGTGCCGTGGGCACAGATCGGCTCTTCCCCTGCCGACTGGCCGGAAAACGGCAGCGCCCAGCTCCACGCACTGGGCTTCAAGACCGCTGCCATGGCGCTGAGCGACCGCTCGGTCAGCATCGACGACCCTACCCTTGCCGCTGAGCCGAAGCTTGCCATCGTGCTGGGCACCGAGGGCGACGGGCTGGCCAACAGTACCATCGCCGCCTGCGATTACACCGTAAAGATTCCCATGTCCCATGGGGTGGATTCCCTCAACGTAGCCGCCGCCAGCGCCGTGGCCTTCTGGCAGCTCGGCCGCTTGTAAGTCCCCCGCTTGCGCTCTCCGAAATTGCTTGACAAACGCCCCAAAACGCGGTACACTATCAGCGTCATCATCGTGGGCCTATAGCTCAGTTGGGAGTGCAAGCGTATCGCTTTTGTGCCCCACAGAGTTGTGGGCATTCAAATGGGGAGTATGTCGGTTGGTCGCCCAACCGAGTCACGCCCCTAAATATGGGCCTATAGCTCAGCTGGGAGAGCAAGCGTTGCATTCCCGATCTGGTGTTATAGCTCATTTGCCCCCATTTGAAATTGGGTGCTTTTTCGTGGGCTCGTAGCTCAGTTGGGAGAGCGTTCGGTTCGCATCCGAAAGGTCGAGGGTTCGACTCCCTTCGAGTCCATAAAACGTCGTATCGTTTAACACGATACGGCGTTTCTTTTTGCCGTTCTTTGCGAAATCGTGCATCATTCGTCTTAACAGCGCAAAATCGCGTGTGCAGCATTTTTAGGCACAATGCTTATGGTTTCACCTGCTGTTTTGTCTAAAACGACGATTCCGGCATTTGATGTACAACGCCCAACTTTTTGAGGATTTTGCGACTTGTTTTTCTGATTTTTGCCCCGTCCAGCCGATGCTGCGTGACGCTTGAACTCCTCAAATTCGTCCAGCGGTACATTGAGAACGATCTCGATATTATAGTCGCGTCCGACACGCACTTCTTTGATAAACTGTTTCAAAATAGCCTGACGCCTTTCAAAACTGGCTCCCTTATAGGTGCTTGCCCATGTGAATAAATCACTGCAATTACGTTCAGCCTTCTGGTTCTGCTCCTCGATCTCCTTCAACTTCTTTTCCGAGTCTGCCAGATTGGTCTGTGCGGTAAGCAGTGCTTCCTTGTTTTCATTGACCATCTGCTGGATCATCTCGCGGTCGAGTCCGCTTGTTCCTTGGATGACACGAATCATTTCCTTTTTTAACGCATCCTGTTCGTCAACCTTGGTCTGGACTTCCTCTTTCCAACGAGTTGCTTCCTTTTTGGCAGCATCCAAATCTTTACGCCGCATTTCTTCCAGAAGATTGCTCTTGGAGCACTCCAGAATTTCTTCAAACTTCATGCACACGATGCTTTCTACAACTGCGTCCAGTGTCGTCACACCATAACCGGACTGTCCATCGCACTGCCCCGGATGCCGAACATTAAAGTTGCAGCTATAACGATAACGCTTTTCTTTTACGACAGTACCATCTGCCCGAAGCCGAGTGCGTCCGCTGCTGGTAATATTCAAACGATTGCCGCAGTGGGCACAGAACACTTTACCACAAAGCAAAGCATGAGGACTGTACGAATCTGCGTCCTCACCCTTTTCTCTGCGGCGGGCATCCCGCAGTTCCTGAGCTTTTTCAAATACTTCCGGCTCGATGATCCGCAACTCAGGGCATTCTTTTTCAACGTTGCCATTGATAAGATAACCCGTGTATCCTTTGTTACGAATCATCCTGCCAATCGTAATATTAGGGATGTTTTTTCCATTGCGCCCCATAATATTGTGTTCGACAAGATAGTTGCAGATCCGTTTTGCTCCGTATCCCTCGTAAACATACTTCTGAAAGATCAGGCGCACGATTGCCGCTTCTTCCTCGTCAATCTCCAAATCACAGACAGCTTGATTCTTTTTGTTCAAGCGACCTTTCTGGACACGCTTGTAGCCGAAAGCGACGATGCCGCCAGTGTAGTGACCTTCTTCCGTAAGCTGTTCTATACGGGTGCGAGTACGGATAGAGGTCTTGATGCTTTCGCCGGATGCCTGCCAGTAGCGGATGTAGTTCATCAGCTTATCGACATGGGAATCAAACCGCTGCTGGCCTTCATTTACGCTCCAGACCTCGACCCCTTGCTTCGTGAACCATTCCACGATAAAGGGCGTTTCGTCGTCACGCCGACCCAGACGGTCAAACATGAACACCAGCAGAACATCAAACTCTCCGGCAGCAGCAGCCTGCTGAAGCAGCTGGAGCTGATCGCGGTCTTTTGCAGATTTCTTGAAACCGGAAACGCCTTTTTCGGAAAACTCCTTGACGATTTCCCAGCCCTGCCGTTCTGCAAATTCGTGGCAGGCTTCTTTTTGCATGGGTATGTCATCCTTTTCGACCTGTCCAATGGTCGAAACACGGTATAAGGTATATACACGTTTTTTCATCGTTGTTACTCCTTATGTAAAACTAAAACAACGATACTGTGCGCACACTCGTTTGTTTGAATTGGTTGCTGCATCAACTGTACCATTATTTTAGTGCTGGACCATCCTTGTTGCAAGGATGTCGATTCAACTGTAATTCTTGGCTTCTTCGCGGAGGGTATCATGAATCAGTTTCTGAAGAACCTCCATACTGTCACCATCTTCTGCATAAGTGATTTTCACTTTGCAGCCATTAACGATGTACGAATCCTTCGCCACAGGAATCACATTCATATTGGTCATATCTAGTCCTTCTTTCAAAAGCAGCGATAGTGCGATACAATTATGTAACAAGAGACACCCGCAGCTTGCAGGTGCCTCTTGGCAGAGAAAATATGTTTTAGAACTTCATCGGCAGAGCGTCCTTGCGGCCTTTGCCGTTGTAAGCCATGTAGATGGGAAAAACGTATTTCTTCCATCCGGGCAGCTTTGCAGGGTTATCCCTGCCAACACGGTAAATCTCCATGGGATGGACGCTGCCAAGCGCACGAACCAGCCGTTCCTCGCTGAACTCGCCGTGATACAACTCCACAAAGTGCATCATGCCGCGCAGGACAGATGCACGGAACGAATCAGGCTTGCCATCCCACGCAGCCACGATCAGCCGCAGGGCTTCGCAGTAGATCTTTTCGCCCATTTGGTTGTACAGCTTGAGAGCGGTGCCCACGCAGCTGATGCGGTAATCGCTCAACTGCAAGCCGTCATAGTTGAATGCCAGCCCCACCCGGTTGGTAGCAGCGAGAAATGCCTTGGAGGGAGCATCACCGCCCACGACCTTGGCACGCAGCTTGATGCCCGCCGTCAGAGGAGCAGAGTGTCCGTTCTGCTCTGCAAAGAGCAGTGCTTCCTGCTCCATCGTCAGTCCGGTGTAGACCTTGCAGAGAATCGGCAAGTCCTCACCGCCGTTACGGAGGATGCGCCCCTCAATGGTATGCTGACCGTTCACCACATAATACTTGCCGTTGCGGAAGCTGATCTTCGGCTCGTTGGCAATGTACTCGTTGAAGTCGGCAGCAATCATTTCCACACGCTTACGCTCCACCCCCCGCTGATAGATCTCGCGGGGGTAGATCAGCACCTTGCTGTGAAGCACTAGCATCTGGTACGGTGGAGTGATATTAAAGGAAGCAGCATAATTGTTCGTGTCGTTTTTCAGGCGCATCTTATTTCCTCCTTAATTCGCCAAATGTATTTTTCAGCTTCGGTCAAAATCTCAGTCACTTGCTTCTTACGCTTCGGGCTGGTGAGCAAGCTGGGATTAAAGGTGAAGCTGTATTCAAGCCGCTGGATCATTGCATGAACAGCGGATTGCAGTTCGGTGTATAACATCATTTCTTCGACTGTTCCTGCATCCTCAAAATCGGATTTGATAGGAGTGTAGGGATAGACAGGCGGCTTACCGTCAACTACTTCTGGCGGTGCGTAAGCCGCCGTAGAGCGGATGATAGGTTTGAGTTTTTGGATACTTCCCATCGGGTTCAGCGCAAGGCTGATTTTTACAGCATCATCGACCCGCCCCATCTCTTCTGGGGTGAGGTGTCCGACAAATCTTTTGACACGGCTTTTGTCGATGGTGAAGATTTGCTCAGCCTGAACGATGGACGGCTCCAGCCCCTCCGGTTCCACCAGACAATGCGTCGGCTGCGTAGCTTTCTTTTCTGTCTTACTTGTCAAAGTCGCAATGATCAATGTCGGTGAACAGGAGTTTCCCACATCGTTTTGTAAGATGACCGCTGGACGGGTTCCGCTTTGTTCGGAACCCGTGCGGTTGTCAAGTCGAACGAAGTAGATGTCTCCGCGTTGGAATTTCAAAGTAGATTCCAAATTGCGAAACCTCCGTTTGGATATGTAAGAAACCCACTGCACCTCCTAGGCAGCGGGTTTCTGTTGAAGTATGGGAACAATTCTTTTTATACGATACACATCATCTCCTTCGATGACTGAGATAAAGCACCGATATCAGCGGTGCATTACAACATAATCGTAACCGCGCCGGGTCTGACAGACAGTGCAAGTGTCCATGCTGTTGTCTGCACTCGGCACGATAGCAATTTTGAAAGCCTTGGCTTCTACGAAATGTCGCAGACAGGTTGCACAGAGGGTTCGGATGGACTTGATCATTTCCGGGGTCAGTTCCATCTCCTCATAAATTTCCTGTTCGCGCACCGTAGGATTCAACTCGTCCATTTGGGTAGTCCTCCGTGTTAGTAAAGGTGATTAGCGGATAAATATGTAAAAGAACAGGAGTGACCAGAGACCGAAAAAAGCATCCGGTCACTCCTGATAAAATATGTTCAGGTCTCGCATATTCGCCCTCGGCCCCCTGCGAGTGGGGCATAAACATCTGGCAGCGGACTTGTACCGCTTCATTGGCAT
>OIZI01000755.1_pt1 | contig 15528 bp, 15 predicted proteins | sample 1588441 | NCBI WGS metagenome assembly OIZI01 (sample SAMN03283284) | human gut metagenome | biome: human-associated habitat; material: feces | host: Homo sapiens | place: Peru | collected 2012
AAACTTTGAATTGGCGCAAAAATCCTGTCTGAGACTTCTTGCCGAATTGCGCGGTATTGCCATAAATGGAAAAATGCTTATCGACTTAACGCAGCAAGCCACAATATCTTGAGAAAGTCCGATTTATTGGACAGATAGGATGCTACAATGTTCCCAAAAGCAAAAAGGGGAACATCATCATGGCACGTACAGCTGAGATTACTTTCAAAGAGTTTCGCCGTCGCTACAATACCGAGGACGCTTGCAGAGCAGAACTATTCCGCCTGCGCTTTCCCAATGGGTTTGTCTGCCCTAAGTGCGGCTGTGTGGAATACTATCCCGTTCATGGCCGCAACATTTATCAGTGCCGTTCCTGCCGGCACCAGACTTCTGTTACCGCAGGGACGGTTATGCACCGTACCCATTTGCCTCTGACGCTCTGGTTCTGGGCGATCTATCTGTGCGCAACGGACAAAAGAGGGATTTCCGCTGTTCAGCTAAGCCGCACACTGGGGATCTGTTATGACTCCGCGTGGCACCTATTGGATCGAATTCGTACCGCTATGGGTCAAAGAGACGAAAAATACTTGCTTTCCGGCATTGTAGAGTTGGATGACGGCTATGTTGGCGGACCTTCCCATAACGGCAAACGAGGTCGTGGTACGGATAAGGCCAAGATTGTGGTGGCCGTATCCAAAACAGCAAACAGTGCACCACTGTTTGCCAGGATGAAGGTAGTAGATAACGTACAGGGAAAGACTTTGCAGGAAATCATCGACCAGTATTTTGTGCCTAAAACGAAGGTAGAATGCGACGGTTACAAAAGCTACCTGAATCTGGAAGGCGTGGAACTGAACGCAAAGAAATACGAAACAGATGATCTGCATTGGGTACACAAGGCAATCAGTAATCTGAAAGCATTCCTTCAGGGAACATATCACGGAAGGTGCACCAAGCTCCAGGCATATCTGGACGAGTACTGTTTCCGTTTCAACCGCCGCATGACGGGCAATCAGATATTCCTGCGCTTGACCAGAGCTGTCGCTACATCTTGTAGCGTGCTGAGTTAAGTCGATAAGCATTTATTTTTTTAAAAACACCAAGTCCATCGGTTGAGAGTTTTCCAATAAACACCGTTGACGCTCCTTGTTTTGCAGCTGTAGCAAGAACTTTTACCGGGGCGCCTCCGGGATTTCCATACATCTGAATTGAATCTTCTCGGTCTTTTGTAATAAAAAGTGTATCAATCAAACTTTCTCCTAATGTGCAAATATCATAAGCAAAATCAACCATAACCAGATACCTCAAAATTATTGATAATTTCATTCGACATAAAAAGTGCCTAATGTGTAATATTTTAACATGGCGGAATCGTTTTCTCAACGCTGATTTTGCAGAAAAAATAAGAAAATACCAACAAATATTCATCAACAATTTTGGCTAATTTAATAAATTTTCTCAATTATCTAATTTCTATATTGACAGGAGTGAATAAAATTGTTATTTTAGAGTAAACGATACCGCTTGATAGGATGAATTTTTGTGAAAACACAAGTCAGTATAAAGGAAATAGCTAGAATATGTGGGGTCTCTGTTGCGACTGTTTCCAGAATAATCAACCAAAACGGAAGATATTCTGAAGAAACAGAAAAACGGGTAAGAAAAGTTATTAAGGAATTAAATTACCAGCCAAATCAGATTGCTAAAGGGCTTCGCACAAGTCGAACTGATATTATCGGGATTATTGTTCCTGATATTACCAACGAATATTTTGCCGCTTTGATTCTTGCATTTCAAAAGAAATTGTTTCAAGGTGGTTATTCCTGCGTTATTTTTAACACTGATGGATCGAGAGAAATTGAGCGGCAGTGTCTGAATAACCTGGCGGCTTTAAATATTAGTGGCATTATCTCCGTAAACGGGTATCTAGATTTAAATGAACTTCTCAAGCGGGATATGCCTGTAGTTTATATCGATAAAGATGTTCCTGTAAATAATATATTCAAAAATTGGGCAACACTGAGTTCTGATCACGAAACAGGTGCTTATTTAGCCACTGAAGAGTTGGCAACCCGTGGTTGCAAGCGTATTCTTTGCATTACGGCTTTACCTGATTCTCACGCGACACATTTGCGAACAGAAGGTTTTATTCGCGCTTGTACTGATTATCAAATTAATTGTGACAGCAATCACATTTTTGTTCCCCAAAGTTTAAGCGTATCCTGTGGTTATGAGATTATTAAAAAAGCGTTGGAAGATCGGATTAATTTTGATGGCGTGTTCTGTCAGACAGATTGGCTTGCCGTTGGTGCACTTAATGCCTTAATAGAATTTGGTATTCAAGTTCCAGAAGATGTGAAACTAGTAGGGTTTGATGATATTCGTGTTACTCAATTTACCCAAAAACCTTTAACTACAATACACCAGTCAACAGACAGCTTGGGAGCTACAGCGGCAAATATAATGTTGCAAATGCAAGAGGGTATTTTTCTTGAGGAACGAAATATAAAATTGCCTGTTCAACTTATTAGAAGAGAGACCACATAAGTTTGCTATTTCATAAGGGAAGGGAAAAGGTGTCATGAATCAAGTATTAATTAGAGAAGTGGGGGAGGGGAGATAAAAATTTTGTTTAGGTAAACGATTACTCACGCAAGAATATAATTTGTGTAGTGTCGTCACAGGGCAAGGAATTATATTATTTTAAATTTCAGTATGGAGGAAGTATATGAAGTATGGAATCTATTATGCATTCTGGGAAAAAGAATGGGGTGGAAACTTTACTCCTTATGTAAAAAAGGTCAAGGACCTTGGTTTTGATATTTTGGAGGTCGCTTGTCATAGTTTCAGTAGGGAAGATGACCAGTTTTTCAAGGAACTCCGGCAGGTAGCTGAGGACAACGGAATCATTCTGACTGGTGGCTATGGCCCGGAAGTTTATCATAATTTATCTTCCGCAGACGAAAGCATCGTGAATGCATCTATTTCCAATTACAAAGATATGTTTCGCAAAATGGACATTGCTAATATTCGCGTTCTTGGAGGAGGACTCTATTCTTACTGGCCGGTGGACTATAGTCTTCCTTTTGATAAAAACTCTGACCGCGAGCGTAGCATCAGAAACATGCGAAAAGTTGCCGATATTGCCGCGGAATATGGAATCACCCTTGGTATGGAAGTGTTGAATCGCTTCGAAGGTTACATGCTCAATACTTGCAAGGAAGCCTTGCATTATGTTGAAGAAGTCGATCGACCCAATGTAAAAATCATGCTCGATACTTTCCATATGAATATTGAAGAAGATTCCTTTGCGGAGGCTATTCGCTTAGCTGGTAGTAGATTGGGGCATTTTCATGTTGGCGAAGCCAACCGGAGACCACCTTTTGAAGGTGGACGAATTCCGTGGGAGGAAATCGGTTGTGCGCTCCGCGAAATTGGTTATGATGGTGCGGTCGTCATGGAACCATTTGTTCGGATGGATGGTCAGGTAGGAAAAGATATTCGGATTTGGAGAGATATCTCTATGGGCTCTGATGACAGCAAGCTAGACGAGGATGCGCGTCAATCTGTGGCTTTTTTGCGTAGGGTTTTTGAGCCGTAGTACGGTGTTCTGAAAGTGTGTAATTAAAAATAAGCCTGTGCGACCTGTGCGATAAGAAATGTTGAAGGGAAGATCTTGGGAGATATTTAGGTATAGATATCGGCACTTCCACGGTGTATGGTACCTTATTTGATTCAACAACAAGTACAGTGATTGACTGCAGTACACTGTCGAATAATATCGTTGCTACTTCAGATTTTCCTTTGGTGCGCAAACAGATCCTGATGGCATTTGCCGGCTTTGCACCTTCCTTTTAGAAAAGTGTTATTAATATTTTATGGCATTTCAGTAATTATCCTCAATAGCATTGTTTCTGAAACATTGTTAAGGCAACACCGCATAAATACCAAAAATTGCATTATACAATAGGTGCCTAATAAAAACTGTGGATAACCTCTGAATTTTTATCCGCAAAGGCGCACTGATTCCGGAATCGGCCGAGAGTATCCCCGTCCGGAACCTGATTACTGGAATCCACGCCGCAGAAATCTGAAAATGCGCGTCTGAATCATGGCAAGCCATTCTCCCCACGGGACGATCCGTTCAATCTGACTGAGAAATTCTTTTTTCTTCGTCCGCACCTGAGCCAGTTCGTCACTGAATGCGGAAATCGTCATTTGTTTATCCATGGCTTTATTATATCACATTTGGCGGTATTTGGCACTTTTTTCTGTGCGGTATTGCCTTAAATATTACTTTTATGAGAGGAGGTGGGAGGACTGTCTCTGTCTCTGCCCTCTGTGTTCCCAAATTGAAACTCTTACAATTAACAGAAAGGAAAAAATGATGAAATCAAAGAAATTATTGAGTGCTATTCTAGCTCTGGTTCTGTGCTTGAGTTTGGTCGCCTGTGGCGGTAACGGCGCGAACACCAGCAACAACACCAGCAACAACACGGGTTCCGACGCACCGGAGAAGGTTATGTACGTTGCTCTTTGCAACGATGAAACCGGAGCGAACCAAGCTGTTGGTAAAAGAAAGCGTGATGGTACGGAGTTTGCTGTTAAGAAAATCAATGAAGCCGGCGGCATTCTGGGCCACCGCGTGGAGCTGCTGATTTATGATACTGCCACTGAGATGCAGACCAATATCAATGCGGTTAAGCTGGCACTGGAAGATGAGAGAATCTCCGCTTTGATGATGCCTTCCACTACATCCTATGCCGTAGCTGTACTCCCCGACATTTCTGCTAAAGAGGTTCCTTTCTTGCCCATCGGCAGTGGCATCTCTCTTGCCGAAGCAAAGAATCCTTACACTTGGCAGTTGCGCGCCCTTTCTACAAATGCCGATCCCGCTCTGGTCAACTACGGCATTGACACCTTAGGCATAAAGAATCCTGCTATCTTGAACCTCACTCAGGAGGTCAATATCGAGTCTGGCCGAAACATGCGTAAGCACATTCAGAGCAAGGGCATAGAGGTTCCCGATAGTCGTTGCTTTGCTGTGGCGGCAGATGAGACCAACTTTGCTCCCGTTGTTGCCCAGATTGCGGCTTCTGGCGCAGATGGTTTGTTTACAGGTCTGAGTGAAAACACGGTTATGACCCTGGCAAAAGCTATGGCTGATGCCGGTTTGGATATTCCTGTTCTGGGCAACTCCACCCTTGCTGATGCCAGCGTTCTGAGCAATGTCGCTAATGAGGTTGAGGGGTGGTACACTACTGCTGAGTATAACTCTGACGATCCCCGTGAATATGTTCAGAATTTCAACGAAGAGTTCATTGCAGAATATGGCTATGCTCCTGATGTATCTGCTGCCTTGCAGTATGATATTGTAAATCTGTTGAAGGCGGCTTGCGAGGCGGGCGGCTCTGCTACGGATAGGGCCAAGATTAATGAGGGCTTTACAAAAATTGAGAACCTGGAATGTTTGATTGGCATAGCTTCCTATCATGATGACCATAGCTTTATGGGTACTATTAATATTGGTCAAGTTAAGGATGGTGCTCTTAAACTCGTTGATACTGTCAGCTTCCGTTGAAATATGAATCGTAGCTATATTTGGTGGAATCCTGAAAAGGATTCCACCAAATATAAAACTAATGTACGGAGGGGTTTTTTTGACTGGTAAATTATTATTAGCGTTAGGAATAAATGGCCTTTCAATGGGTATTATTTATGCCATGATAGCCATGGGTCTGATTCTTCTGATTCGTTCTGTTGGTATGCTGAATTTTGCGCAAGGCGACATGCTTGCGCTAGGCGCATATATGCTACTCCTTTTTGGCGTTGATCTGTCGCTTCCGCTTCCCCTCGCAATTATGGCATCTATGTTCATTTTTGCTGTATTTGCGCTTCTATTTATGTTTGCGGTCTATTGGCCGCTTCGTAACAATCCATATCCAATTACCATTACTATGTGCTGCCTTGGTACATCTATCGCGTTGAAAGAAGCGCTAAGAATTATTTTCGGAGGCGATCCTGTTAACGTCCCATACTTTTTAATGAATGCTGAAGGCAAGGGAGTGATGGTGTCCATTTTTGGAATTAGCATTCAATCACAATATTTGATTATTATCGGTGTAGGTATCCTTGTGATCGCTGCTATTTTTATCCTCTATGAGAAGCTTTATGTGGGTAAAATGATGGAGGCTGCATCTCAAGACAAATATGCTGCAGAAGTTATTGGTATTCCTACTATTGCTACTATTGGTGCGACTTATATTTTGTCGATTACGGTTGCAGGTCTAGGTGGTTTTATGATTGCCCCATTGTACACCGTTAACGCGAATTTAGGCTCGCTACAGTTCGGCGCTTTTGCAGGAGCAGTAATCGGAGGTTGGGGTAACACTAAAGGTGCAATCATCGGATGCCTAATGGTCGGCCTAATTGAAGCTTACGCACACTTGTACTTTACAGTTTATAAGGATGCCGCAGTCTTTGTTGTAATGGTTCTCTTTCTGTTGTTACGTCCCCAGGGCTTGTTCCCCTCCAAAATAGGCGACAAAGCATGAGGTGTATAATATGAAAAAACAAGAAAAGTGTTGCAGATTTAAATCAACAGATCTTTTTATGATCGTAGCTGTGATATTAGCTGCGATCATAGGTCCGCAATTTTTTAATGGATATATTTATCGAATTATTAACACCTCATTGATTTATGTGCTGTGTGTATATGGCGCTTCCATTGTAACTGGCATGCTGGGACAGATGTCTTTTGCTTATATCAGTTTTATGGCATTTGGTGCATATTATGCTGCAAATTTAAGTATTGGTCGCCTCGGCGCACAGGCGAACTCCCTATTTATTCTTCTGACGGTATCCATTGTTGTTGCCGCATTAGGCTTTGTAATTGCTATTATTCTCTTCCGCTTAAAAGATCGTTTTTTTGTATTTGGCACAATGGCATTTGTCCAAATTGCAGTCGTGTTTTTTGGGAATTATGAACCCTTGTTTGGTGGCCCGTATGGTATAAATTCTATTCCCACAATGCAGTTTGGTGACTTCAAGTTTGATTCTAATCAAAAGTGGTTTTTCTTCCTTTTGGGCGTAGTTCTGATTTGCTATTTTTTGGTAGATAGGATTAAGGTAACAAAACTTGGACGAGCGCTTTCTGCTATTCGTGATAGCGAAATGGCTGCCAGTTGTTTGGGAATTAATGTCCACATGACAAAGGTCATTGCATTTACAGTATCTGCTGCTTTTTGTGGTATGTCTGGCGCACTGTATGCTATGCAGTCTGGTTTTATCTGTGTTGATTTGTTTACATATGATTTTGGAACCAGAATTGTTGTTATGCTAGTTCTCGGCGGTATGACTCACTCAGTGGGCCCTATTGTTGGTGCGCTGTTAGTTACTTCTATGCCGGAGATTTTCCGAGGTTTCCAATCGTATTTGATGTTTGCATTTGGTGTTACCATCATTATAGTTATGAATGTGATGCCTTTCGGGATTGCGGGATACACAAGTGAACTGATTGAAAAACTTAAGCAAAGGTTCTTAAAGAATCGAATAGAGGAGCAACGCCATGGAATCAACAATCCTGTCAATTAATAATGTTAATAAATCGTTTGGCGGTGTTATCACATCTAAAAATGTTACGTTTGATGTACCTCGTGGAGCGATTTATGGCTTGATCGGACCAAACGGAGCAGGAAAAAGCACTCTGATGAATGTTATCAGCGGGTTCTATTCAGCCGATTCAGGGTCTATCCTTCTTGATGGGAAGGAAATCTCTCACCTGCCACCGCACACAAGATCCAGATTGGGAATCGGAAGAACTTTTCAAACCCCTCGCTTTCTTAGCCGTGCAAATATAGATGTAAATCTCCGTTTAGGTGATGACCTGAAGAACCACCACATTGGATATCTAAAAAGTTACTTTTCTTCGCAAAACAAAAATTTTGAGAATGATTTGGATGAACTGATGAGGTTGACCGGTTTCAGCATAGATCTAAATGAGAAAATTTCTTCTCTTACATATGGACAGCAAAAAATTCTAGAAATTGTTCGTGCCATGTTGGCATCGCCCAAAATCATGCTGGTTGACGAGCCTTGTGCAGGTCTAAACGACAAGGAGTGTGAAAATGTTGTTGCAATGCTTCGAGATGCAGCTTATAATCGCGGAATTGGAGTTCTACTGATTGAGCATAGTATGGATGTAGTGATGCAGATTTGCGAGCAAATAGTTGTCCTTAACTTTGGAGAAGTGATCGCTAACGGTTCTCCGGAACAAATTTTAAGTAATGAAGAGGTAATTGCCGCATATCTGGGGAGGGATAAAGATTGATCAGTGTTAAAGATCTGCATGCCTGGTACGGACCTGTCGAAGCACTGAAGGGATTGGATATAGATATTCGTAAAGGAAAAATTACGTGCCTGATCGGAAATAATGGCGCTGGGAAGACTACCTTAATTAATTCTATATCTGGAATGGTGAAGAATTCAGGTTCAATTTTGTTTGACGGTACGAAACAACTCGTCGGCATGAGTCCTTATAAAATTACCAGGTTAGGTATAGCTCATGTACCGGAAGGTAGACATGTTTTCCCGGGCCTAACGGTATATGACAATCTGATCACTGGAACGATCACCTGGCATGGTTTTTGGGGAAAGCAATCGTATGAAGATGATTTGGAAGAGGTGTTTACCTTATTTCCACGCCTAAAAGAACGTCGGAACCAGTTGGCATGGAGCCTTTCCGGCGGTGAACAACAGATGTTGGCAATTGGTAGAGCCTTGATGGCTCGGCCAAAGGTTCTGTTACTGGATGAGCCCTCCATGGGGCTGTCTCCTGTGTTGACCGCAGAAGTGTTTGAAAAGATCCAAGAAATCAATAAAAACGGAATGACCGTGCTTCTAATTGAGCAGAATGCCAAACAGGCAATGAAAATTTCGGACTACACATATGTGATTGTTCGCGGGACAAATGGCATTTTCGGCGAGTCTGCTCTTTTGCAAAATGATCCGCAGATTGTCAATGCTTATCTCGGTAAATTCCAGGAAGAAGATACTACTATATAAATGGAAGCAATGACTTCTGTCTCCACATTAAACAAAGAAATGGCAATTTTGAATCTACCCTTCCTTATGGTGTCTGTATCTGCAGCGTTTCCGCTGTATATGGCATTTTTATCGGGCGGCTGATCAAACGGTCACTTCCGTTCTATGGAATGTTACTTTTATTCTTGGAGTTTCTTTGGTCATATCCAAGCTGATGGGCATGTAAATAAAAAAACTACTAATTGAATGAGGTGTTATAAATGTGTAATAAACGAAATGCAAAATTACGGGAACTTCTAGCACGTCCTGGCGTTTTGGCAATCCCAGGTTGCCACGATGGAATCAGTGCCCGTATGATTCAAAAAGTGGGTTATGAAGTTTGCTATCTTGGCGGAAATGCGTCCATGGGAAGCTTGCTTGGAAGACCGGACATTGGCCTCGGTACAGCAACTGAAATGGTAGGGAAAGCGCACCTGATTGCTGACTGTATTGACTTGCCTCTCATCTGTGACGCAGATACCGGCTATGGAGATTTGAACAACGTCTGGCGAACAGTGCGAGATTATGAGGCCGCTGGTGTTAGTGGTATCCACATCGAAGATCAAGTGATGCCGAAAAAATGTGGTTCAATGGATGGGGTTAAAGTAATTCCTCTTGATGAGATGTGTGAGAAGATCAAAATTGCTTGCAAGGCCCGTCGTGACCCCAATTTTGTAATTATTGCGCGGACCGACTGCTATAAGTCTACTAATCTTGACGAAGCTATCTACCGCTGCCAAAAGCTATCAGAAGCAGGTGCAGACCTTTTAATGCCTACTTGTATCCATGATCCGGTTGAAATGCGTAAAGTAACTTCATCAGTAAAAGAAACCCCATTCCTCATCGATATCTGCGAATTCTCTGACCGAGAAGCCAGTTTCAGCGACCAGGATCTCTGGGAGTTGGGTTTTAAGGTGGTACTTCGTCCGCTTACATCTGTACTTTATATGTCTCATATGCTTGAAGGGCTTTATCGGCATTACAAAGAACACGGCTCTATGGAAAGCTTTTATCGTGCTGGCGAACTTTATTCTCAGAATGAATATCAAGATCTCCTTGGATTCCAATTTACTAATAACATTCGAGATTTAATTTCAGAATAAATATTTTGAGGAAGTGGCAAGCAAGCATTAAAAATTGGGATTTATTATGCATACTGGGAACACGAATGGTCTACTGATTACATTCTCTACATCGAGGAAAGTTAAAAATTAGGTTTGATATTTTAGAAGGAGGTTAAGATTATTATTATGAAAAAAATTTTTGAAGAGCTTATGCGTAACAAAGAAAAACCCCTTGGAATCTTTATGAACTGTGGTTGCCCGGAATTCCTTGAAAGTGCTGGATTAGCTGGCTATCAATTTGTTATCATTGACAACGAGCATGGAGGCTGGTCTGGAGAAACAAATGCACATATGATTCGTGCAGCAGAAGCGGTTGGAATGGCATCGTTAGTGCGAATCTCTGATCTTAATGAAACTGCAGTCCGCAAAGCATTGGATATTGGAGCCAGTGGCATTGTTGTTCCCAATGTTTCAAGTTTGGAAGCTGCTCGTACTGCAATTTCATATGCGTTGTTCGCTCCAGAGGGAGTTCGCGGTGCGTGCCCGTGCGTAAGAGCCAACGGTTATGGTTCGGGAGATGCTGGACTGTATTTTACAAAATCGAATCAAGAAGTTGCTATAGTTCTGCTGATTGAAGGAAAAGGAGGAATCGCATCTTTTGACGACATCTTGGAGTTAGATGGGGTAAAGTGTGTATTCTTTGGTCCAGATGATATGTCTGTTTCTTTGGGATATCCTGGTCAACCTAATCATCCCGAGGTTATTTCTGCAATTGAATCTATGATAAAACGTGCACAAGCAAAAGGTGTATACACTGGTATGGTAGCTGATTCTGCAGAAAAAATGTGGAAATGGTTCGACATTGGCATTGATTTTGGAATTTCGGTTGGAGATTTAGGTTTGTTTTATAAAATTTGTAAAGAGATGGTTGATAGTATCCGATTGCATTCTTCTTAATTTTTGGGAAATCAATTGCTTTTTTGAAGGTATTAATTCGGGCAACTCAAAAGGTTCGGAATTGCGCTGTGCTTGATTTTTCGAGAGGGGGCAAAGTGATTCCTTGTCCAAAGGATGGACGGGCGCAGCGGGCTGTAAAATGGGGAAATTGTCTTTTTATAGAAGATGAGCGCTGGTGGATAAACTTATATTGACAATATTTGTAAATATTGATATAATCTTGTCGACGGAGCGATGCTCCCGCCTGTGAAGCAAGGATTTTGTTGGGAAGTGCTTGCAGAGGCTCCAATAGGGTTGTGTGGTCTCCAGGTTCCAACTTAGGCGATAACGCTGAAAATAGAAACACTCCTATCAGATGCAAATTGCCCCGACAAAATGTCGGGGCAATTTCTCTATTTCGGTTGGAGAAAAAATAATGGGGCAAATAAAGAAAACTATAGAGGTTTTTGAGAGACTGCGAAAACCAGCTTGCCGCATTAATGTCGAAAACGGCGTGGAAATACTGTTGCGATTTAGCCGTGAACACTACCATCATCTTGCAGGGTTTCAGCACCTAACTGATTTACCGGATATAGCTTCTCCAGCGAATGGCAGGCAGAAATTTTATAATGATATCCGCAAGGGAAACATACCAGAAGAAAGAATCTGTTCAAGTGTTAAGTATCCTCAGATTGCCGATAGGATTAATTATTTTGAAACTTTGGAGGAATACTGTGTCCAGGCGAAGGACGTATTATTGTTGAATTCGATAAATCTTCACCGGGGTCGTTGATTAACGCCAAATTCTATCTTTTCAAACATCGGAGCAGTATGACAAGGAAACGTTACATATTATACGCTTTTTATCAATAGTGGTGGCGATAACTTATATTATCCGGTCACATATTTGGTCGAGCATTCACCTATATATATGCGAGATCAACAGTTATACGAGTGTACGATAGAATGTATAGACCCCAAATCATTGAAGCCTACAGACATGTAGAACCTTAATTTCCGTAATATTCTATGGCTTCGCTTGCCAGGCGGTCAACCCGATCCTGGTATTCAGGTGCGACGGAAATCCCGTCAAAACTTTCACCATTGCTGTAGTAATGCTTACTGATTGCTTCCGTAATCCCTTGCATATCCAAAATAGATTCATTTGCCAGGGCATCTGATATAGTTCTACTGAAGTTGGTGAATCGCAAGCAGTTCTTTTCCTTTACACAGTGAGAACTGATTTGGTTGCCCAACACGACCACACCGTTAAACCGGGAAAGCTCATCGTCTCCGTAAACCCATACCAAATATTCATCACTGCGGCCTCCAAAATTACCCTGACACATAAGTGCTGTGTCCAATGCGAATACAATCGTTTCACCAAGGCACTCGCGCACGGCCCTGAGCCATGCAGCAGCGCCCACATAGTCGCTCCTCCTTGGAAGGTCGCACTTTTGTGGATCATACTTTGGTAGTACCATCGTCTTTCGATTGACAAGGTCTGACCGAACGCGGCTTTCCAATAGACTTATCATATATTCCGGTGGCTTACGCACACCCGTTTCCCAATTCTGAACCGTACGAAAAGGAATAATCGCAAAAGATACACTCTACTTCGTAATTAAGAGCTTTATAGAAATTTACGCACGCCATAGAATCAATGCCACCACTTAAAAGTATAAAAGCTTTCATTTTTCTCCTTAATCCCCCCCCCAAGCATCTTATTGTTTTCGAATATTAATTTGACGGACAGCCTTGTGTTCCGTCAATTCGAGCTGTACGCCCAATGTCCACTTTCTCGATATTTAACAAGTTTTCCATCAGATACAAATTCGGCAAGTAGTCGATTTGCCGTCGCTGCCGAAACCCCGCACAGTTCCCGCACATCGGCGTTCATGATATACTCATGTGTTTGCAAGAACTGCTCAATCTTCTGCCAACGCAGAGTTTTCTTGTCCATCTTTCCGGCGCTCATTGCATCACTCGTATGGATGGCGTCGATGAGCGATGCTTTGATGGTGGAGAGCATGAACTCGATGAACGCGGTGGACTCGCCTGCATCGTTGCTGGCATCGTAGTATTCCTGCTGATGGTCGTGGATGATGGACTCGACTGGCAGCCATGCAAACACAGGATTCCATTTAGAGAGCAGCAATGTATGCCAGAGCCTTCCAACGCGGCCGTTGCCGTCTGCGAAGGGGTGGATCAGCTCCAACTCGTAGTGGAACACACAGCTTCGAATCAGCATGTGCAGGTCGCTGTGCTTTGCCCAATCCAACAGCTCCATGACTAAATCAGGCACATACTGCGGCAGCGTGCCAAAATGCAGGACATGCCCCTCTTGATCTACAACGCCAACAGGCCGCGTGCGGAACATGCCGGACTCATCTACAAGCCCGCGAGTCATGATACCGTGAGTGGTCAGCAGGTCGTCCACGGAGTAGGGGTCAAGCTCGTCCAGCCGCTCGTAAATCTCATAGGCATTTTTGACCTCGGCAATGTCCTTGGGCGGAGCCAGAACATGTTTGCCGCTCAGAACAGCGGTGACCTGTTCCAGACTCAGGGTGTTCTGCTCAATGGCAAGCGAGCCGTGAATAGTGCGGATCCGATTGGTGCGGCGCAGATTGGGATTGCTTGAAAGATGATCGTGAGCGGAAAGTCTGCCAACCAGCTCTGAAATCTCTGCAACGTCATCAATGATTTTGTTCGTAATTTGAAAAGGCGGCTGTTTGTTTTTCATGAGTACCTCACAGCATAGTTTGGTTATCCATATTATAGCATACATCGCTCATTTCATCAATCATATTTTGGCCTTGCATGAGCGATGGCCTCAAAACTGCATCATTTAGGGTGCAAAAGCCTCTGTTTTTTCCTCTCAGACCACCGCAAGCGGGTGGGCGTGGGTGTTTTCCTATGGAACACATCCGAGAGGCAAAACAGAGGCTTTTTTTCTGAAATCAACACTTTTCAAAAACCGGAAAGAGAGAACATTTTCGCAGAAATTTTCAGATTCCTCCCTTGTGTACCTTTTCAAATGGATTCCAATCCGTTATAATATATCTATCAACCTAACGAATAACGCGAGGTGCCGCCATGAAAACGAAAGATACGCCGAAGCAATATGTCATCTACTCCCGCAAGTCCAAATTCACCGGCAAGGGCGAGAGCATCGAGAACCAGATCGAGCTTTGCCGCCAGTACATCGCCATGCACTTTGGCGAGGAAGCGGCGGAAAACGTGCTGGTCTACGAGGACGAGGGCTTTTCCGGCGGCAATCTGGAGCGCCCGCAGTTCAAGAAAATGATGAAGGACTCGCAGAAGATCGCCTTTGCCGCCATCGTGGTCTACCGCCTCGACCGCATCAGCCGCAACATCGGTGACTTTGCGAAGCTCATTGAGGATCTGGGCGACCGGCACATCGACTTCATCTCCATCCGCGAGCAGTTCGACACATCCTCGCCCATGGGCCGCGCCATGATGTACATTGCGTCCGTGTTCTCCCAGCTGGAGCGGGAGACCATCGCCGAGCGCATCCGGGACAATATGCATGAGCTGTCCAAGACCGGGCGCTGGCTGGGCGGCACAACGCCCACGGGCTACGCCTCGGAGAGCCTGTCCAGCGTGACGGTGGACGGCAAGGTGAAGAAAGCCTGCAAGCTCAAGCCCATACCGGAGGAAATCCAGCTGATCAAGACGATCTTCGAGGTGTTCATGGAGACCGGCTCTCTCAGCAAGACCGATCAGTACCTGTTGGAGCACCGCTGCGTCACGAAGCGCGGCAAGCAGTTCACCCGCTTTGCCATCCGGGGCATTCTCACCAATCCGGTCTATATGATTGCTGATGAGACGGCGTATCAGTATCTGAAAGAAAACAATGTTGACCTGTTTGCCGAGCGTTCGGAATTCGACGGCGAGCACGGAGTCATGGCGTACAACCGCACGCTCCAGCGCCCCGGCAAGGCAAACCAGATCCGTCCCATGGAGGAATGGATCGTGGCGGTAGGCAAGCATCCCGGCATCATTGCAGGAAGCGATTGGGTGCGGGTGCAGGCCATGCTGGACGTGAACAAATCCAAGAGCTACCGCAGACCGCGCAGCAATGTGGCACTGCTGTCCGGCCTTCTGCGCTGCGGCGAATGCGGCGACTATATGCGCCCGAAGCTGACCAACCGCAAGAATGCGGAGGGCGAGCTGATCTACACTTACATGTGCTCCACCAAGGAGCGCAGCCACGGCACCGTCTGCTCTATGAAAAACTGCAACGGCAACACGCTGGATGCCAAGATCATCGAGGAGATCCGCAAGCTGTCCGCCGACAAAGAAACTCTTGTCAAGTTGCTGGCGCAGACCAAGAAAGTCATCAGCGGCAGTAAGGAGGGCTACGACGCAGAGCTGGCGCTGCTCCGGGAAAAACACGCCGAAACGGAAGATCGCATCAAGCGGCTGGTGGAATCCCTGTCCGTTG
>OIZI01000757.1_pt1 | contig 15513 bp, 13 predicted proteins | sample 1588441 | NCBI WGS metagenome assembly OIZI01 (sample SAMN03283284) | human gut metagenome | biome: human-associated habitat; material: feces | host: Homo sapiens | place: Peru | collected 2012
TGACAGGCTAGCGTTCTAACCAGCTGAACTACCGGGCCATCCTTGCAGCGGTTTTCCCGCGTGCAACGGTCACTATTATAGCGGATAAACCGTGACTTGTCAATATCTTTTTCAACTTTTTTCGCGTCAGTTCCTGCCAAGCTCCTTTGTCCGCTTATAGGAAGCATCCACCGCCGCTTTGCAGATGTCGGTGAAGCCCTCGTTTTCAAGGACATGCACGCCCTCAATGGTGCTGCCCGCAGGGCTGCACACCGCTTTTACAAGTGCCGACGGCTCTATGCCCGTTTTCTCCAGCAGCGCCACCGTGCCGATGATCGTCTGCAGCGCATATTGCAGCGCCTTTTCCCGGGAAATACCGCAGGCAGCGCCGCCCTGTGCCAGTGCATCGGCAAACATGCCGACAAAAGCAGGACCGCAGCCGGACACGGCGCTTGCGGCATCAAAATCCGCCTCTTTCAGTTCGTCGAGCTTGCCCGCGGTGGACAGCATATGCAGAAAATCCGCATGAGCATCCGCACGCACCGTCTCGCTCATGGTGTAAAGGATCATGCCTTCACCCACAGAAACAGGCAAATTCGGCATGATGCGAATGACGCCGACCTTCCCTACCGCCGCCGTCACCGTGCCAAGCGGCACACCCGCCGCCATGCAGATCAGCGTCAGGTGCTCGTTTTCCTGTGCCGCTGTGCCGATCTCCGCAAGCACCGTGGGCAGCACCTGCGGCTTCACGCCCAAAAACACATAATCACAGGTGGCGACCAATTCCAAATTGTCCGCCACCGCGCAGCCGATCTCCCTTGCCAGTGTGACTGCCTTTATGGCGTCGGCATCCGAAACGGCGACCGACACGGGACCGATCACCTTGCTCACTGCTTTTGCCAAAGCGCCGCCCATGTTGCCGGCGCCGATAAACCCAACCTGCATACTCTTGCTTCCTTTCAGCGAATGTTGCCGTTGCCGACAACGATATATTTATAGGTCGTCAATTCTTCCAGCCCCATCGGGCCGCGCGCGTGCAGCTTCTGCGTGGAAATGCCCATTTCGCAGCCAAGCCCGAACTCGCCGCCGTCGGTGAAGCGTGTGGAAGCGTTGACATACACGGCGGCACTGTCCACCTGCGTTGTGAACTTCCGTATCGCATCTTCGTCGCGCGACAGGATGGCGTCGCTGTGTCCCGTGGAATGTTGCCGAATGTGGGCGATCGCCGCATCGACATCCGTGACCACGCCGACTGCCAAAATGTAGTCCAGAAACTCCGTGTCAAAGTCGCGCTCCCCCGCCGGTGTTCCGTCGATGATCTTCCCCGCCGCCGCGTCCAGCCGCAGTTCAACGGGATGCTCACCCTCTGTAAGGCGTGCTTTGAGCATCGGCAGGAACTGCGGCGCGATCGCCGCATCCACAAGGCAGACCTCTTCGGCGTTGCACACCGAGGGGCGGCTTTTTTTCGCATTTTCGATCACCCGCAGCGCCATGTTGAGATCTGCGGAGCTTTCCACATAGACATGACAAATGCCCGTTCCCGTTTGGATGCACGGCACGGTCGCGTTTTCCACACAGGCGCGGATGAGCCCCGCACCGCCGCGCGGAATGAGCAGATCGATAAGCCCGCTTGCCGTCATCATTTCCTGTGCGCCCGCACGGGTGGTATCCTCAATGAGATGCAAAAGCTCCGGCGTCACACCCGCGTTTTCAAGCCCGCTTTTCAGCGCCGCAACGATCGCGGCGTTGGAGCGGTGCGCCTCTTTTCCGCCGCGCAGAACGCAGACATTGCCGCTTTTGATCGCCAGTGCCGCCGCATCGGCGGTGACATTCGGGCGACTTTCATAGATGATTGCCACCACGCCGAGCGGCACGGCGACCTTTCTGATGTGCAGTCCGTCCGCGCGCTCTGTGTCTTTCAGCACTCTGCCGACGGGATCGGGCAGCGCCGCCACCTGGCGTAATCCGTCCGCCATCGCGGCGATGCGCGTTGCATTCAGCGACAGGCGATCCAGCATCACCTCGGAGATCGTCCCGCGCGCCGCGTCGACATCGGCGGCATTTGCCGCCAAAATGGCATCGCAGTCATCGAGCAGCGCATCCGCCATCGCGAAAAGTGCACGGTTTTTATCCTCTGTGGACAACAGCAGCGCCGCAGGCTTTGCCGCACATGCCGCCGTCAGGATCTCATGCGTTGTCATGTTCCTCACCCTTTTTCTCAGCCAAAAAGCGTGTGCCGCACGCCTTGCCTTCCAAAATATCATACAAAATTTCGGGATGCGCGCCGTTGGCGATCACCGTGTCGCAGCCCGCCTCGACACAGCGCTGCGCGGCGTGCAGCTTGGTGATCATACCGCCCGTTCCCAGCGCACTGCCCTTTCCCGACGCAAGTGCGATCACATCGGGTGTGATGTGCTCCACCACGGGGATCAGCTTTGCGTTCGGGTCACGGCGCGGATCGGCAGTGTACAGTCCGTCGATGTCCGTGAGCAGGATCAAAAGCTCCGCTTGCACACTGCATGCAACGATCGCACCGAGCGTATCGTTATCGCCGATAACGATCTCATCGGTGGCAACCGTATCATTCTCATTGACGATGGGCAGAACGCCGAGCTCCAGCAATCTTGAAAGCGTGTTCTGAAAATGCGCATGCCGCGTTTCGTCGCCGACATCCTGCCCTGTGAGCAGGATCTGCGCGACCGTGTGATTATATTCCGAAAACAGCTTGTCATAGGTATACATCAGTTCGCACTGCCCCACGGCGGCAGCCGCCTGCTTTGTCGGCATATCGGTCGGTCGCTCGCGCAAATTCAGCTTCCCGACTCCCATACCGATGGCGCCTGAGGAAACCAGGATCACTTCGTTTCCGTCGTTCTTGAGATCGCTCAGCACCTTGCAGAGCGTCTCCACACAGCGAATGTTCAGTCTGCCGCCGGCATGCGCCAGCGTCGACGTCCCGACCTTTACCACAATACGCAAGGAAAACCCCACCTCAGTCAAAAATTCAGAGCCAGTATAGCACATATTTCTGCGCTTTTCAATGAAAAACCGCACATTTTCTTCATGTTTTCGCCGCATTTTCCCGCTTTAAGTCAAAATGTGCGGCAAAGGACTTGAAAAGCGGCTGTATCACGAAAAGGCGGTCTATCCCCTTCCCGAACAAGCCGATGACCGTGCCGTTGCAGACCGCCATCAGAAGCGTCCCGAAGGACACCCCCATCGGCTTTCCGAAAAAGGCAAACGTCAGCACAACGGCGATGAGCAAAAAAGAGAGGTCAAAGCAGGTCTTGAAACGCACTGTTTTGATGCCGTATTTGCCGCTGACGGCTTTGACAAAGAAATCGTATACCTGCGGATAGAGATAGGTCGTATAAAACAGAGCGACCGACAGCGACGTGAGCAGCACGCCGCCGACAAACATCACGATCCGCAGCCACAGCGCCATGCTGCCCGGCGGCGTCACCTGCGGATCGAAGCACGGCAAAAGCCGCCACAGATCCAGGATAGCGCCATAGAACAGCCCCGTGAAAAATGAGAACAGATATACGACCCGAAAGCGGCGCAGCACAAGACACAGCACGACGAAGAGCAGCGCCTGTATCACATATTCTGCCTGCCCGAAGCTCAGAAAAGAGACGCGTAAGCTCAGAAGATATGCGGGTGCGACAATCATGGAAACGCCGAAATTCGCCGCCGTCAGCATTGCCACGGCAAACGCCAGCATCACCACCGCCGTTATGTATACCGCCTCACTGTGCCAAACAAGTTTTTTCATTCTTTCTTCCCCCTGTTTTTTGTTATAAAAAACGCCATACGCCCGTTTGCGGGGCGTATGGCGAAAACAAACCGTTACCGTTTGGAAAATCCATACCGATTTTGGAAAGAAGATCACTCAAAGATCAATGTCGTAGTCCGCAGGATTTTTCGGCTTGAAGGAGCGCGGCTGCGCCGGCGGTTCTTCCGAAAAAATGTCCAGTCCGTCGGCGGGGTCAATGCGTGCATTATCGACGCCTACGGGCGGCAGCTCTTCTTCCGCGTCCGGTGCGATCTCGTCTGCAGTCGGCAGGCTTTCGGATTTTTTTTTACGTTTCTTCGGGGTGTGCACAAAGAAGATGAACACAAGCACCGCACCGACGATGCAGAGAATACCGATCACAAGAAAAATGATCGAGGAACGCACCGCATGGCTGGTCAGTCTGCCGAGCATACCGCTTTCAAATCCCAAAAGAACGATCGTGCCCACCGGCAGCGAGGTCTCAAAACGCAGATAGCCGTCCTTTGTCACGTTGACAATGATCGGTTCGGAAATGCCCTGTTCGGTCACGGCGGAAACCGTGATGCTCTGCGCGGAGCGCATGGACTTCGGGACGGGAAGCTGGATAACATAGGAATCGTTTGTCACGTTCCAAAAGTCCGACAGCTCGCCGTTTGCGTCCCGCAGCTGCATGGTGAGATCCAGCACCACACGCGGCACGTCGGCGGGATCAATGCGGGAAAGCACCGTGTCGTCCTGAAGTGCCGCAGAAATGTGCTCGTCGGGAACCGTTGTTTCCGAAACGGTAGCGCGCAGCTGCAGAATGCCGTTTGCGCCGTCAAGCAGCGCCGTGTATCTCTCCTGCGACAGCAAAAGACGGGAAATTTCCGAAAAATCTTTTTCGTCGCAGCCAAAGGCGTCCAAGACATTGCTGTCGAAATTGACACCGAGTGCCACAAAGGTCTCTTCCATGCCGGTCGTACCGGGAGCAAGATAGGTCGCCGTCGGCGCACCGGTGGTGGTCTTGCCGGACGTGGTCGAACGACGCGAGGTCGTGGAACGGCGCGAGGCTGTCGACGCGGAAACCGTCACATCCGCACGCGTTGTGACACCGGGTGCATGCGCGGTTGACGCATGCGGCTGCGCACCGACAGAGGCAGCACTGGACATATAGCGCACCCCGTCGATCACCGTTTGCTGGGCTTCGCAATAGATATAGGTCTTGTCGGCAGGATAGGTATACCGAAACCGCGCATAGCCGTTTTCATCCGTCTGCACGGCAGGCATCACGGTCGTGCCGAGCTGCAGCTTCACGGGAATGCCGGCAAGACCGACACCCTTCTCGTCCGTCACGCGTGCAACAATCTTGCCCTCCAAGTTCATAATGATACTCTTCGTGGCAACAATGCCGCTGCCGGCGGTCCTGGCCGTTGTTTTATGGGTCGTGGTCGTCACGGGCACATCCTCGCCCGTGGTCGTCGTGGGATGCGTCGTTGTCGTAACCACCGCATCGGGATCCGTCGTTTCACCCTCTGCCGAAACAGGCAATGCCGCCAACTGCCAAAGCAGCAGCAAAGCCGAAATGAGCGCAGCGGTTTTCTTCATCATCTATGTCCCTTTCTGTCGAAAAATCGTCGTCTGCCAACTAGAATAGCATAAACCGTAAAAAAAGTAAATAGGCATTTTGCGGGCTTTTCAAACTAGTTATACGGTTTTTTGTATTGATTATTCCGAAAAGAGCGCGTATAATGAAAACGATTGATTTTAGAGGAGCTAACAGGTATGCAAACAATTCTGAAGCGCACATGGGCGGAGATCGATCTCGACCGCCTGCGGCACAACTGGAATACCATCCGCCGCGCCGTGAGTGAGAAGACCCGCATGATGGCGGTCGTCAAGGCGGACGCCTACGGTCACGGCGCCGTGACCGTTTCCCGCGTTCTCGACGGCTTGGGTGCGGACTGCTTTGCCGTGTCCAATCTGGACGAAGCCATCCAGCTGCGGGACGCCGGCATCAAGCGTCCCATCCTCATTTTGTCCTATACCCCGCCCGTCGAGGCGGCGACGCTTTCGCGCTTTGACATCACCCAAACGGTCATTTCCTCCGAATATGCGACCGCGCTGAACGATGCAGCGGCGGCGGCAAACGTGGACATCACCGTGCACATCAAAATCGACACAGGCATGTCCCGCGTCGGCTTTGTGCATCATCACGCGGCGGATCGCGCGGCGGTTGCTGCCGACGTGATCGCAGCGGCAAAGCTCCCCCATCTGCACGCCGAGGGCATTTTCACGCATTTTGCCTCGGCAGACGAACAGGACGACGGCTTTGTGAAAGAGCAGTTTTCCCGCTTTATGCAAACGGTGGAGGACGCGGCTGCGGGCGGCGTGCATTTTGCCATACGGCACTGCGCCAACAGCGCCGCCATCGAACGCTTTCCCGAGATGCATCTGGACATGGTGCGCCCCGGCATCATCCTCTACGGTCTCGCTCCCGACGACAGCTGGATGCACGGTCTTTTGCCGCTGCAGCCGGTCATGCAGCTCAAAACCGTCATTTCTATGGTGAAAACGCTGCCTGCGGGCGAAACGCTCAGCTATAACCGCACCTATACGACCGACAGAGAAACCACCGTCGCCACCGTTCCGATCGGCTATGCAGACGGCTATGCCCGCACCATGTCCAACACGGCACACATGCTGCTGCACGGCAAAAAGGTGCCCGTGATCGGCAGAGTGTGCATGGATCAGTGCATGCTGGATGTCAGCGGTGTGCCCGCCCGTGTCGGCGACATTGTCACGGTGTTCGGCGACACGCTGACGACCGAGCAATATGCCGCCTGGATGCACACCATCAACTACGAAGCGGTGTGCCTGATCGGCAAACGCGTGCCGCGCGTCTATATGGAAAACGGCGAGGCAGTCAGCTGTGAGGGACTGCTGTCGGAGCACGGTGCGGCACATGAGTGAGAAGGTACTGGTCGCCATGAGCGGCGGCGTGGACAGCTCGATGACGGCAGCGCTGCTGCAGGAAGCGGGCTGTGAGCTGCTCGGTGTCACCATGCGGCTCTATTGCGGCGAGGGCGACGCTGCCGTGTGCGGTTCTGCGAAAGATGCAGAGGATGCCGCACACATTGCGCAGATGATGGGCTTTCCCCATGCCGTTTTGGATTACACCGCCGCATTTGAAAAAGAAGTGATCGACCGCTTTGCCGCAGGCTATGCTGCGGGCGAAACGCCGAACCCCTGCATTCTGTGCAACCGCTGCATGAAATTTTCCCGTCTTTGGGACTATGCAAAGGAAAACGGATGCGATGCGATGGCAACGGGACACTATGCCCGCGTCGAGCGCGCGGAAAACGGGCGCTGGCTTTTGAAGCGTCCGCGCGATCTTTCCAAGGATCAGACCTATGTGCTCTATCACCTCACGCAGGAGCAGCTTGCGCATTTGCGTCTCCCCCTCGGTGCGCTGACGAAAGCCGAGGTGCGGGCGGATGCCGAAAGGCGGCAGCTGCCGACGGCGTCAAAGCCCGACAGTCAGGACATCTGCTTTGTCCCGGACGGGGATTATGCGGCGTTTCTGGAGCGCCGCGGGACGACTGTCGGCGCAGGAAACTTCATCGACACAGACGGACACATATGCGGCAAGCATCGCGGGCACATCCACTACACGGTGGGACAACGCAAGGGACTGGGGATCGCGATGGGACACCCCGTTTATGTCGTTGCGAAGGATGCCGCCGCCAACACCGTCACACTCGGCGACAAGGCGCAGCTACCCACCCCGGCGCTCTTTGCGGACGATCTCAATTTCATCTCCGTCGAGCATCCGCGCACCCCGCTGCGCTGCACGGCGCGCACGCGGTATCACCAGCCGGAAACAGCGGCGACCGTCATTCCGGAAGAAAACGGCGTGCGGGTGGTGTTTGACGAGTCGAAGGTCGCAGCCCCCGGACAGGCGATCGTTTTTTATGACGGCGACACCGTCCTCGGCGGCGGCACCATACGGCGGCTGTTGCGATAATACATATCAAAAAGCGTCTGCGGACATTTTTTGTCTGCAGACGCTTTAATATTTTTTGCCGGAAAAGTCCGCAAACTTCTCCTTTGACGGTGCGTGCCCGAAAAATGCCGTATAGCTGCGGTAAAACGCGGCATAGCTGGAAAAGCCCATTTTCTGATAGATTTGTGTCGGTGCAGCGCCGAGGTCCGGCTCCCGCTTGGCGGTCAAAAGACGCTTGGCGGTGATATATTTTTTCGGGCTGATGTGCAAGGTCGTTTTGAAGATCTCAAAAAGATAGCTTTCGGTGATGAACAGGCTGTCGCTGATCTCGGATATGGAACGAATGGTAAATAAGTTGGCGCGGATATAGGCGATCGCCTTTGACAGCATCGGATTGCGGGACGGCAGCCCGTCGGTGTAGGCGTTTTCATAAAGACCGAGGCCGACAGGCAGCAGCTGGTGCTCGCTGTCAGTGACGACAGTCATGGGCAAGGAACGGTGTATGCGGTGTATGAATTTTTGGAGCGGTTTCTCGGCTGCTCCTTTGCCGCCTATGCCGGCAGCAGCCTTGACGCGGGTGAGATCGTTCCGAAAACGGGCACGATCATTCTGTCGGACATTTTTTATACAAAGCCGCACGGCGACGGCTTAGAATTTATCGACGGAACAAAGGAAGCGATCGTCCGCTATATTGCCGCATGGATCACGGGGCATGAACCGACCTTTATCCCCGCCCCCATTCTGCACTACGGTCCGACAGTGCCGCTCCCCTTTGAAACAGCGCGCAGGGGCGCCGTCTCGCGCGGGATCCGCTTTATCGGCAGCATGCTTGTCGACGGCGGCAGAGGCGGCGCAAAAGAGGGATTGTCACACGCCATCGACAAAAACGGCGTGCAGGCGCCCGCCGACTGCATCCGCACCGACTGCACGGGCGAATGTGCAGGTGCACTGCGGCTGTATGCCGCCGTCACCGGCAGAGAAACGCACAAGGCGTTTTTATACCGTGTGGTAAACGATCTGCAAAAATCCCGTCACAAATGCGGCGGCTACTGTAAATGGGACACCGGCTGCAAAGCCACCCGTTCGCGCAAATCGACAACGGGATGTTCCCTTTTGACCGAAAACGGCGACCCCGTCGCGGACATGCTCTATTCCTCCAACTGGTTGCCGCTCGGCTTTGCGCTGGCATTTCGTGCGACGGGCGATGTCTTTTTCAAAAAGCTGTGGCAGGACAGCGTCGCTTTCTGCATCAACACGCAGATCGTCAGCGTCGACAAGCGCATCGACGGCAGCCGGTGCCGCGCGTTTGACATGGATCGGTGGGAAGCCTATGCCTGCCCGCACGATGTCGGCTGGGCGGCATGCGCCAGCGAATCCGGCTGGACGGATGCGGAAATTCTCATGGGGATGATGCTCCCGTCACTTTGGAAAAAATAATAAAAAAATCGGCAAGCTTCATACAAAGCTTGCCGATTTTTTTGGTGGAGACGAAGAGGATCGAACTCTCGACCTTACGGATGCGAACCGTACGCTCTCCCAGCTGAGCTACGCCCCCAAACTGTTTTTCAAAGACTGTTGTCTATATTACTGCATCCTTTTGATTTTGTCAAGCCCTTTTGCCGACTTTTCTCGAAAAACGCATATTTTTTTGCTTCAGTTTGCGCAAATCTTTGCCGCACGGAGAAAAGGAAAAAAATCGGATTTTTGACAGCATTTGTCATTCATATCTTTTGCACGGATGCACACAATACGATTGCAAACGCAAACGACGGCGAAAGCCGAATACGTGTTGAGGGGAGTAAAACGATCATGGCGAAGAGTGTTGTTCCTGAGGCTCGCGAGGGTCTTAACCGCTTCAAGATGGAAGCTGCCGGCGAAGTCGGCGTCAACCTGAAGCAGGGCTACAACGGCGATCTGACCGCGCGCCAGGCCGGTTCCATCGGCGGCCAGATGGTCAAGAAAATGATCCAGGCTTACGAGCAGAGCAACCTGAAGTAAGAAAATCATTTGGCAAAACCGGAGGACAATCGTCCTCCGGTTTTTGCTTTTTCGTCGTCGCAAAGCCGCATGAACAATTTATGAACTTTCCCCTCCCCGCTTGACAAATAAAACCGTTTTTGCTAGAATGTTTGAAGTCAAACAGTTTGAAATCATACAAAAAGTGAGGTGTTTTATTTGCAGCACTGCGAACCGAGTTTGCAAAGGGCTGTCGAGCGGCAGCATGTGGGCATGGTCGTGCGGCTTTTGCACCAGTGCTTCGGCAGACTTTTCGAGAAAAATGCCGCAGAGGCGGGTCTTGACGACATCACCGTCGCCCACGGACGCATTCTGGGCTTTTTGGCACATCACACGGACACCGATGTCTTTCAGCGCGACATTGAACAGGCATTTCATATCAACCGTTCCTCCGTCACGAGCATTTTGCAGATCATGGAGAAAAACGGATTGATCGAACGGCACGGCGTTTCCGGCGACGGGCGGCTCAAAAAGGTCTGTCTTACCCCGCGTGGCGAGGAAGCACACAGGCGCGTCATGAAGGTCATCGACAAAACCGAAGAGCAAATGCGGGCAAACCTGACACCCGAAGAACTATCGACCTTTTTGGCGCTTGCCGAAAAGATCGGAAACCCGTAAAGGAGGGGTACATATATGCTGAAAACCTTGGGAAAGCAAGTAAAGCAGTTCAAAAAGGATGCGATCGCCACGCCGTTCTGCATGATCTTTGAGGTCATTTTTGAAATGCTCATTCCGTATCTGATGATGTCCATGATCGACAAGGGCGTGAGTGTCGGCGATATGCGGCATATCTACAAGATCGGCGCACTGATGGTGCTCACCGCCGCAGGCGGCATGGTGTCCGGCATGCTGGGCGCCAAGTTCGGCGCACGCGCCAGCACCGGCTTTGCGCGCAACCTGCGCAGAAGCATGTTTGAAAACATTCAGACGTTTTCGTTTCAGAACATCGACAAATACAGCACGGCAGGACTGGTCACCCGTATGACTACGGACGTTTCCAACCTGCAAAATGCGTTTCAGATGATCCTGCGGATGTGCACGCGTGCACCGTCCAGTCTCATCATCGCCATGGCGATGACCTTTGTCATCAACCCGCAGCTGGCATCCATCTACCTTGTCGCCGCTGTTATTTTGGGCATTTGCCTGTTTTTTATCATGCGGCGCGCAAGCGGCTATTTTCGCGACGCCTTTCACAAATATGACGACCTCAACAGCGAGGTGCAGGAAAACATTTCCGGCATCCGCGTTGTCAAGGCATATGTGCGCGAGGAGCACGAAAACACCCGCTTCAAAAAAGCGAGCGGTGCGCTCTATTCCCTGTTTCTGAAAGCGGAAAAGGTGCTGTCCTTCAACAGTCCGCTGATGCAGGGGACGGTTTATACCTGCATCCTGCTGATCAGCTGGCTCGGCGCGAAAATGATCGTGCAGAACAGCATGACCACCGGCGAGCTGATGAGCATGCTCACCTATTGCATGAACATCCTGATGAGCCTTATGATGCTGTCGATGGTGTTTGTCATGATCACCATGAGCACCGCCAGCGCACGCCGTGTTGCCGAGGTGTTGGAAGAGAAGGCGACGCTGACAAACCCCGCCGATCCCGACTTCACCGTTAAAGACGGCAGCATCCGTTTCGATCACGTTTCCTTCTCCTATCACGCAACCAGCGAAAAGCCGGTTTTGCAGGATGTCAACCTGTCCATCGCGTCCGGTGAGACCATCGGCATTCTGGGCGGAACGGGCAGTGCAAAATCCACGCTTGTTAACCTCATCAGCCGTCTTTATGATGTCACGGACGGCGCCGTTTATGTCGGCGGCAAGGATGTGCGCAGCTATGATCTGGAAACGCTGCGCAACGCCGTTGCGGTCGTTTTGCAGAAAAACGTCCTGTTCTCCGGCACAATTCTCGAAAATCTCCGCTGGGGCAACAAGGATGCGAGCGAGGAAGAATGTATCCATGCCTGCAAAATCGCCTGTGCGGACGATTTCATCGAAGCGATGCCCGATAAATACAACACCTTTATCACCCAGGGTGGCACCAACGTGTCCGGCGGGCAGAAGCAGCGCCTTTGCATTGCGCGTGCGCTGCTGAAAAAGCCGCAGATCCTCATTTTGGATGACAGCACCAGCGCCGTGGACACCGCAACGGACGCGCGCATCCGCCGCGCGTTCCGCGAGGAGATTCCGCACATCACCAAGATCATCATTGCGCAGCGCATTTCCGCCATTCAGGACGCCGACCGCATTTTGGTGTTGGACGACGGCAGAATTGACGGCATCGGCACACACGAGGAGCTTCTCGAAAGCAACGCCATCTATCGCGAGGTCTATCAATCGCAGACAAGCGGCAACGGCGACTTTGACGAAAACGGAGGTGAGGCGTAATGGCAGAGGAAAAGGTCAGAGAATTCAAAGGTCCCGGCGGGCGACACGGCGGACGCGGTCCGCGCCCGAAGGTCAAAAATCCGGGAAAACTGATGATGCGGCTGCTAAAGTATATTCTGTCGCGCTATGCATGGCAATATCTGCTGGTGATCGTGTGCATTTTTGTCAATGTTTTTGCCAACATCCAGGGCACGCTGTTCACCAAAACACTGATCGACGACTACATCACCCCTCTGCTCGGCAGTCAGACGCCGGACTTTGCGCCGCTTGCCGGTGCCATTCTGCGGGTCGCCGGCTTCTACCTTTGCGGCATTCTCGCCGCCTTCGTGCAATCGCGCATCCTCATGTATGTCAGCCAGGGCACGATGAAGCGGCTGCGTGACGACATGTTCACCCACATGGAAACACTGCCCATCCGCTATTTCGACACGCATTCCCACGGCGACATCATGTCCATGTACACCAACGACATCGACACCCTGCGGCAGATGGTGAGCCAAAGCCTGCCGCAGATGATCCAAAGCGCCGTCACCATCGTCAGCGTGTTTGTCAGCATGATCACACTGAGTGTGCCGCTGACCGCCGTGACGCTGTTGATGATCGCGGTCGTCCTCTTTGTTTCCAAAAAATTTGCAGGACTGAGCAGCCGCTATTTTGTGGCACAGCAAAAGGACATCGGCACGGTCAACGGCTACATTGAGGAAATGCTGGACGGTCAGAAGGTCGTCAAGGTGTTCTGCCACGAGGAAGAAAATATCAAAGCATTCAACGAGCTTAACGACAAGCTCTTTGACAGCGCCTACAATGCCAACCGCTTTTCCAACTATTTGGGGCCGATCAACGGGCAGCTCAGCCATTTAAGCTATGTGCTGTGCGCCATCGTCGGCGGCGGACTGGCGCTGAGCGGTGTGACGGGACTGACGCTCGGCGGACTTGCCAGCTTCCTCACCTTCAACAAGAGCTTCAGCCAACCCATCAACCAGGTCACCATGCAGGTCAACAGCATCATCATGGCGCTGGCGGGTGCGGAAAGAGTGTTTGCGCTGCTTGACGAGACACCGGAGACCGACGAGGGCTATGTCACGCTGACCTGTGCCGAAAAGCATGCCGACGGAACGCTCACCGCTTCCCCCACCCGCACCGGTCTTTGGGCATGGGCGCATTATCACAAGGATACCGATGTCACCGACTATATCCCGCTGCAGGGCGCAGTCGTTTTCGATGACGTGGACTTTGGCTATGTGCCGGAGAAAACGGTGCTGCACAGCATAAAGCTCTACGCCGCACCGGGACAAAAAATTGCCTTTGTCGGCTCAACGGGCGCGGGCAAAACCACCATTACCAACCTTATCAACCGTTTCTATGACATCAGCGACGGCAAGATCCGCTATGACGGCATCAACATCAACAAGATCAAAAAAGCCGATCTGCGGCGCTCACTCGGCATCGTTCTGCAAGACACCAACCTGTTCACCGCCACCGTGCGGGAAAACATCCGCTACGGCAGACTGGATGCCACCGACGAGGAAGTGGTTGCGGCAGCGAAGCTCGCAAACGCCGACAGCTTCATTGCCCATCTTCCGGACGGCTATGACACCATGCTGACCGGCAACGGAGCCAACCTGTCGCAGGGACAGCGGCAGCTGCTGGCGATCGCCCGTGCCGCCATTGCCGATCCGCCCGTGCTCATTCTGGATGAGGCAACCTCTTCCATCGACACGCGCACCGAGCGTATCGTGCAGGAGGGCATGGATAAGCTCATGCACGGGCGCACGACCTTTGTCATTGCACACCGCCTGTCCACCGTGCGCAACAGCGACTGTATCGTGGTTCTCGAAAACGGCAGGATCATTGAACAGGGCTCGCACGACGAGCTGATTAAAAAGGAAGGCAGATACTATCAGCTGTATACCGGCAACGCGCCGAAAGCGGCAAATGCATAAAAAATAAGAGGTTTGCGTTTCCGCAAACCTCTTATTTTTTACTGTGTCAAAAGCACTTTCCGTTTTTACATCATGTGATCTGCCACGAAAAGACCCATAGCGCCGCTCTGCGACAGACCGCGGGTGATGCCGCTGCCGTCGCCGATCAGGTACATCCCCTCGGCGATCTCAAAGTTGCCGTTGTGCACGGGACGAATGGAGTAGTATTTGTTCTCACAGCCGTACAGCAGCGTGTCGTCGTTCGCCGTGCCGGGCGCGACCTTATCGAGCGCATAGATCGTCTCGATGATATTGGTGAGCGCACGATAGGGCATCACCACCGACAAATCGCCGGGGAACGCCTTCAGCGTGGGAATGACGGTGTTTGCGGACAGGCGATGATCGTTGGTGCGTCTGCCGCGCACGAGGTCGCCGAAGCGCTGCACCATCACATTGCCCTCTGCGGCAAAGTTGGTGTTTTTCGCGATGTTCTCGGCATATTCCGTCGGCTTGTTGAAGTCTCCCGCGAAGTGGATGGACGAAAGGATGGCAAAGTTGCAGTTCTCCGTCTTTTTCTCCGGCTGTGCGAAGGAGTGACCGTTCGCCGTGATGACACCGTGGTTGTTCTCTGCGGAGACAAGACCGCCCTGGTTGAAGCAGAACATACGGGTGCGATCCTCAAAGGTCTTGGTGCGATAGAGGATCTTCGGCTCATAGATCTGGCTGGAAAACTCGCGCCAGATGATGTCCTTCATTTCCACGCGCACACCGATGTCCACGGAGTTGGCTTCCATCGTGACGCCGAAATCGTTGCAGACCTTTTTGACAAAATCCGCGCCACTGCGTCCCGTGGCGATCACCAGCTTGTCCGCCGTGACCGTGTCCGCGCCGTCGGGCGTTTCGATATGCACACGGTATTCCCCGTCAACGCGCTCCACCGCCTTGCAGTCGGTGCGGGTGCACAGGGTCACGCCCTCCTGCTCCAAATGCTCAATGAGCAGCTGCATGGTGTGAAAATTCTTGTCCGTGCCGAGATGGCGCACATTCATGTCGAGCAGGCGCAGGTTGTTTTGCAGACACTTGAGCTTCAGCGCCTCATTCGAGCGATACATCGGCGGATAATCGTCCGCAAAGCTCTCCAGCACATGATCCACCGCGTTGATATACTTCATCGCGGTATCCTCGCCGAGCTCCTCCCCCATGCTGCCGCCGTAGGCGGTGCCGAGGTTGAACTTGCCGTCGGAGAATGCACCCGCGCCGGCATAGCCGCTGGTGATGCTGCAAATGCCGCAGTGCAGACAGGAGCGTTCCTTTCCTGCGGGGCAATGGCGTTTCGAAAGCGCCAAACCTTTTTCCAAAATAATGATACGGCAATCCGGTTTCTTTTCATGCAGGCGGTATGCTGTCATCAGACCGCCGATGCCACCGCCGATAATTGCTACATCATACTTCAT
>OIZI01000758.1_pt1 | contig 15490 bp, 11 predicted proteins | sample 1588441 | NCBI WGS metagenome assembly OIZI01 (sample SAMN03283284) | human gut metagenome | biome: human-associated habitat; material: feces | host: Homo sapiens | place: Peru | collected 2012
CTTCCATGAAAACACCCCCCCGTTTCCTCTATAATAGCAGAAGCAGGGGCGTTTGGGTAGTTTTTTTGACAGACTGAGGCAGAGGGTCTTGCCCTCTGCCTTTTTCGCTGTGTAAGCTATGTCAACGGCCGCTCTGACCGAAGTAGTAGTTGTAGAAGTCGCGGAACATGTCGGAGTAGTCCTGACCGCCCTGCTGCTGGTTATCCTGCTGGTTATCGGTGGTAGTATCCTCGCCGGTGGTCTTAGGCTGCTCGTCGAAGATCAGGTCAAGGGTGATATACTCGCCGTTGCGGTAGACGGTCAGCGTCACGGTGTCGCCTGCCTTATAGTTCTTCTTGGCGGCGGACAGGTCGGTCATGGAGGTGATGGCGGTGTCGTTCACCTTGGTGATCACATCGCCCAGCTGCAAACCGGCACGCTCACCGGCGCCGCCGCTCTCGGTGGAGTAGACAAACACGCCCTCGGTGATGCCGATGTTATACTGGGCGGCCATCTGCTCGGTCATGGTACCGGCCTTGATGGCCAGATAGGCCTTGCCCGTCACCTGACCGTTTTCGATGATGTCGGTGATGATGGCCTGCACGTCACTGATGGGGATGGCGAAGCCCAGACCCTCCACAGAGGTGTTGGAATAGCTGGAGTACTTGGCGGACACGATGCCCACCACCTCGCCGTACAGGTTCACCAGCGGGCCGCCGGAGTTACCGGGGTTGATGGAGGCGTCCACCTGAATCATGTTGAAGGGGGTGCCGTCCACATTGATGGCGCGGTCACAGCAGGAGACGATGCCCTGACTCATGGAGAAGGTCAACTCGCCCAGAGGGTTGCCGATGGCGAGAACGGTATCGCCCACGTTCACGTCCTCGCTATTGCCCAGCGTGACGGGGGACAGGCCGGTGGCGTCGATCTTGATGACGGCCACATCGTAATCGCTGTCGCCGCCGATGACGGTGGCGTCGTAGGTGTTGCCATTATACAGGGTGACCTTCACGGAGGTGGCGCCCTTCACCACGTGGTAGTTGGTGACGATATAGCCATCTTGACTGATGATGAAGCCGCTGCCGGAGCTGGCGGTCTCCACCGCCTGACCGAAGATGTTGGTGCCGCTGGTGGAGGTGGTATTGATGGATACCACGGAGTTCACTGTGGAGGCGTACACCTCGGCGGGCTCCATCTTGGTCTGACCGTCCACCTGTTTCACCGAGACGGTGACAGGCTCGCGGCTGGACTGCTGAATGACGGCGTTCTGGCGGCTGGCATTGCGGTACAGCGCCGCGCCGCCGAAGCCGCAGCCGGTGCCGACGATGGCGCAGGCCAGCACGATGGCGATCACCTTGGCTGCCGTGCTCCGGAAGAAGCCGGGCTTTTTGGTGTGCTGGGGTTCCTCCGGCGTGGGGACACTGCCGGCGGGCTGATAGTCGTCGGCCGGCAGGTTGCTGTTGCGGCCGTAGTGGTACTGATTTTCATGGAAGCGGTCAAAATCATCGTTATACATATGGATTCCTCCTTTATTTTCAGAACGAACTGTGTTATCATTCATCTTGATTATTATCATATACAGTTTTCTTAATTCAACCTTTAAGGAAACCACAAAAATTTTGAACATTTTGTGACAGATGAAAGGAGGCGCGCCATGCTGCGGCTGGAGGGCCTGAAGCTCCCGCTGGAAGGGGGAGAGGAACAACTGAAAGCAAAGGCCGCCGCTATGCTGGGCTGCCGGATGGGCGAGATCGCCGAAGTGCAGGTGCTGCGCCGGGCCATCGACGCACGGGACGGCCTGCGGTTCGTGTACACTGTGGCCGTCACGGTGAAGGACGAGGCGCGGCTTCTGAAGCGCTGCCGGGACAGGCATGTGTCCCGCTACGCGCCGGAGGTCTATGCGCTGCCGCCTGCCGTCTCCGGCGGGGCTGTGCCGCCGGTGGTGGTGGGTATGGGGCCTGCGGGGCTGTTTGCGGCGCTGGTGCTGGCCCGGTGCGGGGCGAAGCCCATCGTGCTGGAGCGGGGCCAATGCGTGGAGCGCCGCCAGCAGGATGTGGAGCGCTTCTGGCGAAGCGGCGTGCTGGACACGGAGTCCAACGTCCAGTTTGGCGAGGGCGGCGCAGGTGCGTTTTCCGACGGCAAGCTGAACACCGGCACAAAGGACGTGCGGCATCGCTATATTATGGAGCAGCTGGTGGCGTGCGGCGCGCCGGAGGATATCCTGTGGGACGCCAAGCCCCACATGGGCACGGATATGCTGCACATCGCCCTGAAGAATATGCGGAACGAGCTGACCGCGCTGGGCGCGGATATCCGGTTCGGCCATAAGCTGACGGGCGTTTCTGCGGAGAACGGCCAGCTGTCGGCGCTGACGGTGGAAGGCCCGGAAGGCGCTTATACGCTGCCCTGCCGTCAGGCGCTGCTGGCGCTGGGCCACAGCGCCCGGGACACGGTGGAGATGCTGCATCACGCGGGGGTGGCCATGACCGCCAAGCCCTTTGCCGTGGGTGTGCGGATCGAGCACCGGCAGGAGGACATGGACGCGGCCCAGTATAAGCAGTACGCGGGGCATCCCTGTCTGCCGCCGTCCACCTATAAATTATCCTGCCATCTGGACAACGGACGCAGCGCCTTTTCCTTCTGCGTCTGCCCTGGCGGGCAGGTGGTGGCGGCGGCCTCGGAGACGGGGCGGGTGGTCACCAACGGCATGAGCGAGTACGCCAGAGATAAGGAGAACATCAACGGGGCGCTGCTGGTGAACGTGACGCCGGAGGACTACGGCGGCGGTGACGATCCGCTGGCAGGTATCCGGTTCCAGCGGGAGCTCGAAGCGGCGGCCTATAAGCTGGGCGGCGGTGACTATCGGGCACCCTGCCAGCGGGTGGAGGACTTCCTGCTGGGCCGTCCCACAACGGAAGCGGGGCGGGTGAAGCCCAGCTACCGTCCCGGCGTTGCCTATACCGATCTGCACCGCTGTCTGCCGTCCTTTGTGGCGGAGACCATCGCCGGTGCGCTGCCGCTGCTGGAGCGGAAGATCCGGGGCTATGCCGCCCCTGACGCGCTGCTGACGGCGGTGGAGAGCCGTTCGTCCTCCCCCGTGCGCATCCATCGGGATGAGACGTACCAATGCAATATTCGCGGGCTGTATCCCTGCGGCGAGGGAGCCGGGTATGCCGGAGGCATCCTGTCCGCCGCTGCTGACGGCATGCGCTGCGCGGAACAAATGATAAAGGAGATACGACCATGAAAAAGATCGCGGTAGTGGAAAAATTCTTCGAGTCCCACCATCAGCAGCAGATCGAGACTGTGGCCGGAAAGCACGGCTATACGGTGGACTACTATCTGGACGGCGTGCTGCCCAAGGAGCGGGCCGGAGAGTATGAGATCGTGTACGGCATGCCCGACCGGACGGCGCTGAAGGATATGACGCAGTTGAAGTGGTTCTGCGCCAGCTTTGCCGGTGTAGACCGGTATGTGGACGAGGCGCTGTATCCCCACGAGGGCGTGCTGCTGAGCAACTCCGCTGGCGCCTACGGCGTCACCATCGCCGAGCACATTATGATGGTAACGCTGATGCTGCTGCGGCAGATGATGCCCACCATGAAGGCCGTGGGGGAGCGGGTGTGGCTACCGCCGCTGCCGGTGCGCTCCATCTGCGGAGCAAACATCACGGTGCTGGGCACCGGCGATATCGGCACCAGCTTTGCCCAGCGGGCCAAGGCTATGGGAGCCAAGTCCATCTGCGGCGTCCGCCGCACCATCAAGCCCGCCGACCCCGCCTTTGACCGGATCGTGACGCTTTCTGATTTGGACAGCGTGCTGCCGGAGACCGACATTCTGGTGATGGCGCTGCCCTCCACCGGTGAGACCGTGGGCGTGCTGAGCCGTGAGCGCATTGCCTTGCTGCCGCCGCAGGCCATCGTGGTCAACGTGGGCCGTGGTACGGCCGTCGATCAGGAGGCGCTGGCCGAGGCGCTGAACGCCGGACGCATCGCCGGTGCGGCGCTGGATGTGTTTGTCCCCGAGCCGCTGCCCCGGGATCATTTCCTGTGGGAGACGAAGAACCTGCTGATCACCCCCCACGTGGCGGGCAACATGTCCTTGGGCTATACCCGCGACAAGGACGTGGACATGTTCTGCGAGGATCTGGAGAACTTCGCTGCCGGTCGTCCGCTGGCCCATCTGGTCAACCGGAAGCTGGGGTATTAAGATTCTGAATACCACCTGCCGGACAACCGGCCGTGTTTCCACGGCCGGTTGTCGCTTTTTCCGGGAAATATGAGGGGAAATCGGGCGAAAAAAGCAGAAAACATTATAACTTAAATAGATAACAGGGCATCGACTTTCCGAACTACCACATGGTTTGTTGATTGTGTTACATTTTTAGCAGGAGAGATTTTGTAAAAACGGCAATAATCAACAAAAATCATGATGCAGGAGGAGCAAACTATGATGAACCCCAATGTCGGTCTGGGCACCAAGGCCATTCACGCCGGTAATGTGAAGGACGCGCAGTACGGCGCGCTGACTACCCCCATCTATCAGACCTCTACCTTCGTGTTCGACAGCTGCGAGCAGGGCGGCCGCCGCTTTGCCGGTCAGGAGGGCGGCTACATCTACACCCGTCTGGGCAACCCCACCGTCTCCGTGCTGGAGAATAAGGTGGCGGCGCTGGAGGGCGGCGAGGCCTGCGTGGCCGCCGCTTCCGGTATGGGCGCCATTTCCTCCGCGCTGTGGACCATCGCCGGTGCAGGCAAGCACATCGTGGCCGACGGCACCCTGTACGGCTGCACCTTTGCCCTGCTGAACCACGGCATGAGCCGCTACGGCGTGGAGGTCAGCTTCGTGGATACCTCCGATCTGGCCGCCGTGAAGGCCGCTCTGAAGGAGAATACCTGCGCCGTTTATCTGGAGACCCCCGCCAACCCCAACCTGAAGATCGCCGATATCGCCGCCGTGGCAGAGATCGCCCACGGCTATAACCCCGCCATCAAGGTGGTGTGCGACAACACCTTCGCTTCTCCCGCTCTGCAGAATCCGCTGGCGCTGGGCGCCGACGTGGTGGTGCACTCTGCTACCAAGTACCTGAACGGCCACGGCGACGTGATTGCGGGCTTTGTGGTGGGCAAGGCCGACTTTATCGGTGAAGTCCGCATGTTTGGCCTGAAGGACATGACCGGCGCGGTCATGGATCCCTTTGCCGCCTATCTGATCCTCCGGGGTCTCAAGACGCTGGAGATCCGCATGGAGCGCCACTGCGCCAACGCCAAGGCCATCGCCGAGTATCTTGACAAGCACCCCGCCGTGGAGAAGGTGTACTATCCCGGCCTGAAGGATCACGTGGGCCACGATATCGCCGCCCGCCAGATGAAGGACTTCGGCGGCATGCTGAGCTTCGAGGTCAAGGGCGGCCGCGCTGCCGGTACCAAGCTGGTCAATGCGCTGCGCCTGATCACCGTGGCCGTCTCTCTGGGCGACGCCGAGACGCTGATCGAGCATCCCGCCTCCATGACCCACTCCACCTATACCGAGGAGGAACTGGCGGCTTCCGGCATCCCCGGCGGTCTGATCCGTCTGTCCGCCGGCCTGGAGAATGCCGAGGATATCATCGCCGATCTGGAGCAGGCACTGGCCCAGCTGTAAGGGGAAATTTATAGCGAAAAGAGAGCCGTAAGGCTCTCTTTTTTGCGTAATTTTGCGTTATTTTCGCAGATAGCTCTTGCGCCGACAGAAAACGGCATGTATAATGAAAACAGGCAGCGGAAAAAAGGGATATCCCTTTTTTCTTGGTTCAACTGAACCAAGAAGAGTGTTCTGCATTTCGGATAAAAAGGAGCGAGAGAGTATGAAAAAACGAGCGATGAGCCTTTTGTTGGCGCTGGTAATGATGCTGGCGCTGCTGCCCGCCCAGACGTGGGCCACGGACACGGTGGACGAGCCGGGCGAGGCAGAAGAGCAGACGATGCCCGCAGAACCCCAGGAGGAAGCCCTGAAGGCAGAGAAGACGGCGGAAGCTCCGCAGGTACAGGCGGAGGCGGTCACCAGCGGCACCTGCGGCGCGGAGGGCGACGGAAGCAATTTGAGATGGAGTCTTTCCGGCGGTGTGCTGACCATCAGCGGTACAGGCGCTATGAAGAATTGGAAAAATTACTACGACCCCAGTCCCTGGGAGAAGAACGACCAGATCACACATGTTGTGATCGAAAGCGGTGTGACTTCGATTGGAAATAGTGCATTCTGGGGTTGCTTCTATCTTACGGATATCTCAATGCCCGACACCGTTACCCGTATTGGTAGAGAAGCGATATACGCTTGCTTAAATCTGACGTCGCTTGATATCAGCCGCGTGAAAACCTTTGACGCGGGAGCTCTGTGTAATAGCGGTTTGACAGAGGTGGCGATCCCGTCCGGCATTACGGAGTTGCCGGGCAACTTGCTTAGTTCCTGCAAAAAGCTGACAAAAGTCACTCTGCCGGAGGGGATCACCAAGATCGGCGTGACTGTATTTGGCGAATGTGAGAGCCTGGCCAGCATTACACTGCCTCGTACAGTGACGTCTATTGGTAGTTATGCATTTGATGACACGGCGATTCGGACGATCGACATTCCCAACGGTGTGACGGAAATCGGAGAAAGGGCGTTTGGTCAGTGTCCGAATCTGACGGAACTTGTGATTCCCGACAGCGTGGTCAAAATCGGCCGCAATGTTGTGGAAGGCTGCTCTAAGCTGCGCTCCATTCATCTGGGTAAAGGTGTAGAAAATATTTTTTGGGTAAATAGCATTGCGGGGGCCAATGAATTTCGCACGTTCCAGGACTGCGAGAGCTTGACCTATATCACGGTGGACCCGGATAATCAGTACTATACGGCTGAGGATAACGTGCTGTTCAACAAGGACAAGACCGAGGTGTATCGCAGTGCGCCCGGAAAGACCGGCAGCTATACGCTGCCGAACAGTGTGAAGACGATGGAAAACACCTTCATTTTTGAGGACAGCCAGCTGAGCAGCATTGTGATCCCGGAGGGTGTGCAGGGTTTTCCGCGGTGTACATTTAAGAATTGTACGAATCTGAAAGAAATCTGGCTGCCGAAGTCCTTGAAGGTAGTTGGCCAAAATGCCTTCGTTGCCAGCATGGAGGATCTCGGCGCTGACCCCATCGAGGATGTTTACTACGCGGGCAGCAAGGATGATTGGAATGATATCTATTTTGCCGATGGAGGCCGTCCCAGCGGCACCGTTCACTATAATGCCGAGACGCCCCTGCTGCCCGGTTGTCCCACCGGCGGCGACAAGGTTCAGATTCAGGATGTAGCCTTTGTCTATGAATTCCTGACCGGTCAAAAGCAGGGCGACGATGCGGTGAAAGAGGGCAGCGCACAGTGGAACGCCATGAATGTAAACGGCGATGAAACCGTAGATGTGTACGACTTGCAGATGATCTACGAAATGGCTTGCGGCCTGCAGTAAATTAAACGCATAGGCGCAAATAACGGCATTATGCTCTGGGGAGCGGGGCAACGATCCTCAGCCGGACGTGCTTTCCATCCCGACTCCTGGGCGTTTGCATAACAAAAAGCTATCCCACCCCTTGGGGTGAGATAGCTTTTTGCGTCAGTTTGCTTTACCGCACCATGCTCCGGTCGATCTCCGCCAGAGAGTGTGCGCCGCACATCAGCATGGTATCCTCCAGCTCGGCCTTCAGCTTGGCCACCAGCACGGCAGGGCCTTCCTCGCCGCCGCCGTATACCATGTTGACGAAGGGACGGGCGATCAGCACGCCCTTTGCGCCCAGCGCCAGCGCCTTGAACACGTCCATACCGGTACGAATGCCGCCGTCCACCAGCACCATCACGTCCTTGCCCACTGCGTCCACGATCTCCGGCAGCACCTCCGCCGTGGCGGGGCACTGATCCAGCACACGGCCGCCGTGGTTGGACACGATGATGGCCTTGGCACCGGCCTTTACGGCCTTCTCCGCGCCCTTGACGGTCATGATGCCCTTCAGGATAAAGGGCACGCCGGCGTAGTCGGCGATCTCCTTCAACTGCTCCACCGTCTTGCTGCCGGCAGGCGGCGTCAGGTTCTTCAGGAAGGGCAGGCCCGCGCCGTCAATGTCCATGGCGATGGCCCACGCACCGCACTTTTTGGCCATGTCCATCTTCTGCATCACCAGATCCTGATTCCAGGGCTTGATGGTGGTGACGCCTGCGCCGTGGTTCTCGCCGATGGCGTTGACGGCGGCCTCCATCACGGCGGGATTCACGCCGTCGCCGGTAAAGGCCAGAATGCCCACCTTGGCGCAGGCAGTGACCAGAATGTCGTTATAGGTCAGGTCGTCGTACTTGTCGCCGTAATGCAGTTGCATGGCACCCACAGAACCCGCCATGACGGGGATGGTCAGCTGATGACCGAAGAAGTCAAAGGAGGTGTCCGCCGGGCCATTCTCACAGATGGTGTCCATGTTGACGCACAGCTCCTGCCATTTCTGATAGTTGCGGATAAACCCGGTGCCCAGTCCCTTTGCGCCGGGGCCGGGGACGGTGTTCTTGCAGGCCATGCCGTTGCAGATCTTGCAGGACTTGCAGTAAGGCCCGATCTGATCGCGGGAGCGATCCAGGATCTCTTGATATGTCATGTCTCATTCCTCACTTTCTGATCGCCGCACAGGGGCGGGGAGTATGGCATATCATACCACGATTTAGGAAATATGCAAGAACTTTCGGGACTTTTTTCATCAAAATACTCAATCCGGCGTCAACCGACCCAGCCCATCAGCTGGAGGAAGCTCCACGCCAGCTTGCAGCCGTAGAAGATGATGACTGCGCCGCAGACCTTGTTGATGATGTTCAGCACCTTTTCGTTGAATTTGCTGCCCAGCAGCGACACCACGGTGGACAGCGTCAGAAACCAGATCACCGACGCGCTGGCAAAGCCGCAGATGAAGAATACGTCCGTTCCGGCGGGAATGCTGGCCCGGAACGCGCCCAGCATCATGGTGCCATCGATGATGGCCTGAGGGTTCAGCCACGTCACCACGAAGGCGCTGGAGATCAGCTTCCAGATGGGGACGTTCACGTCACGGCCGCCCTCAAGGCTGGCCTTGGAGCGTAGAAGCCCGATGCCGATCCAGATGACGATCAGGCAGCCCAGCCCCAGAATCACCTTTTGCAGCCACGGCAGCGCCTGAATCAGCGCACCGGCGCCCAAAAAGCAGGAAAGCCCCAGCGAAATGTCCCAGAAGATCACGATCAGCGCCGTCAGATACACCCGTCCCCGCTTCTGGGTCAGGGCGCTGTTGATGACGAACAGGTTCTGCAATCCGATGGGGGCCACGTAGGCAAGACCCATGGTCAGCCCCTGAAGATAAATGTTCATTTGCTATTTACTCCTCTTTTCTTACTTGCTATAATACCATCATAGCACGAAGCCCGGAAAACGCAAGAGCGCAGATTTTTAGAACAAGGTCAGGAGGAGCTTACCATGTCCCACTACGATTGTCCCTGCATGGAGAAATGTCCGCTGCACTACGCCATGAGCGTCATCGGCGGCAAGTGGAAGGTGCAGATCGTCTGCGCCCTGACCAACGCCGGAGCCTTGCGGTATAACGCCCTGCGCGCCAAGCTGGACGGCATCAGCAACACGGTGCTGGCCACGTCTCTGCGTGAGCTGGAGGCCGACGGCCTTGTGGTGCGCACGGTGTATCCGGAGGTGCCCGTCCGGGTGGAGTACCGTCCCACGGAGGACTGCCGCGCCCTGCTGCCCATTCTGGAGCAATTGAGCGACTGGGCGGAGGCTAGGATGGCTGCTGCGCAGCCCAGTGAAGCAACTCTTATGCTTAGCCTGTCGAAAAACAATGCTGTACGTTTCGATAAGTGAGCAGCGGGGGAGTTTGAGGGGGCAAGGCCCGCCTCAAGTTAAATAAACCGCCGCCGAAAACCTTGCTATAGCAAGGTTTTCGGAAGATAGCATTTTGAACGAGTTCAAAATGCTCGGCGGAAAGCTTGTCAAAAAAGTCCCATGTGAGACTTTTTTGACAAGCTGAGCATAAGAGTTGCGGTGTGCCGCTGCGCGGCACACCGCAACTCTTATGCTTCTTTTGCTTGGCCCGCTTTATTGGATGCCAAACAGGCTTTTCCCGTTCTCCATGGTCAGCCGGGCCATTTCCTCCGTGGTCATGCCCTTGATCTGGGCCAGCTTTTCCGCGATGTAGAACACATTGCGGGAGTCGTTGCGCTTGCCCCGCAGAGGGACGGGAGACATATAGGGGGAGTCCGTCTCGATCAGAATACGGTTGAGGGGAACCATCTCCGCCACCTCCACGGTTTTGCGGGCGTTCTTGTAGGTGACAGGGCCGTCGAAGCCCAGATACCAGCCCAGCGCCAGCAGCTCCCGCGCCATCCCCACGCTGCCGGAATAGCAGTGGAACACGCCCCGCAGAGCGGGGTATTCCTTCACGATGGCCAGCGAGTCGCCGTGAGCCTCGCGGTCGTGGACGATCACCGGCAAGTCCAGCTCCAGCGCCAGCTCCAGTTGGGCCCGGAACACCTGCTGCTGGAAGTCGCGGGGCGGGTTCTCCGGCCAGTAGTAGTCAAGGCCGATCTCGCCGATGGCCACCACCTTGGGCTCCCTCGCCAGCTGCCGCAGCGCGTCCATGTGTTCCGGCACAAAGTCGCCGCAGTTCTCCGGATGGATGCCCACGGCGGCGTACACATGGGGGTGCCGCGCCGTCAGATCGACAGCCGCCTGAGAGGACGCCAACGTGCAGCCGGGGTCGATCACCAGCCCGTCAAAGGCGGCAAGCACCGCGTCACGGTCGGCGTCAAAGGCCTCGTCGTCATAATGGGCGTGGGTGTCGAACAGCGTCATACCAGCTGCACCTTGCCCATGGCGGTGTCGTCGATGTACTGGGCCTTCAGCTCACGCAGGCGGGTCATATGGGGCTGCTGCATGTGGATGCGCTGGTGCTCCTCGGTCTCCCACTGCTCGATCAGCAGCACCACGTTCTCCTCCTGAGCGGAGAAGTAGTAGTCATAGCGGATGCAGCCTTCCTCCGCCCGGATGGTGGTCAGGATGCCCTCGGACACGATGTCACGGACGTAGTTTTCCCGGCAGCCGGGCTTTGCGGTGTATTTTACGCATAGTGTCAGCATAATGAAATCACGCTCCTTTGCGCCTATTGTAGCGCAAAGAAGCGTGATTGTCCATATAAGTTTAGGGTTTGACGAAGTTAACGAAGTTGGGTACTGTTTTTGCTGTAGGGGCGGACGACTCTGTCCGCCTGTCCGACAATGGAGCGGCCATCGTAGGGGCCGACAGAGTCGTCGGCCCCTACAAAGTTCTATTGATCGTTTTCTATTTCAGCACAACTTCGCGCCTGCCGGTACGCTGTCATCAATGATCATCAGCTGCACCTTTTCCTCGCCCTTCTCCTTGTGGACGGCGGAGATCAGCATGCCGTTGCTGGGAATGCCCATCATCTTCCGGGGCGGCAGGTTCAGAATGGCGATGGCCGTCTTGCCCACCAGCTCCTCCGGCTCGTAGTACTGGTGGATGCCGGAGAGGATGATGCGGTCCGTGCCGCTGCCGTCGTCCAGGGTGAACTTCAGCAGCTTGTCGCTCTTCTTTACCGCCTCGCAGTTCTTGATCTTCACCGCGCGGAAGTCAGACTTGAGGAATGTGTCGAAGTCCACCTCATCCTCCACGTAGGGATCAAGCTCCACCTCGGGCAGCGCGGCCTTCCTCTGGGCCTCCTGCATGGCGTCCAGCTGGGCCATAGCGGCCTCCACGTCGATGCGGGGGAACAGGTTCTCACCCTTGCTGATCACGGCGTCCGCGGGCAGCACGCCCCACTCCGCGGCCTTCTCCCAGGTGTGCAGCGCCTCGCCGATGCCCAGCTTGGCGAATATCTTATCGCAGGTGTCCGGCATCACCGGCTGCAAAAGGGTGGTGCAGATGCGGACGCTCTCCAGCAGGTTATACAGCACCGTGGCCAGCCGGACGCGCTTGCTCTCGTCCTTGCCCAGCGCCCAGGGCGCGGTCTCGTCGATATACTTGTTGGCCCGGTCGATGACCTTGAAGATCTCGTCCAGCCCGTTCTGCAGCTGCAGCTTGTCCATCTCGGCCTCGTACCTGTCCCGCAGGGCGCACACGGCCTTTTTCAGCTCGCAGTCCTCCGGCGCGTCCTCCCGGTCGGCGGGCAGTCTGCCGCCGAAGTACTTCTCCACCATGCCGGTGGTGCGGCTCACCAGATTGCCCAGCTTGTTGGCCAGGTCGGTGTTGATGGTGCTGATGAGCAGCTCGTTGCTGAAGTTGCCGTCCGAGCCGAAGGGGAACGTCCGCAGCAGGAAGAACCGCAGCGCGTCCACGCCGAACATCTCGGACAGGGCGTAGGGATCCACCACGTTGCCCTTGGACTTGCTCATCTTGCCGCCGTCGATGACCAGCCAGCCGTGTCCGTACACGTGCTTGGGCAGGGGCAGGCCCACGCTCATGAGCATGGCGGGCCAGATGATGCTGTGGAAGCGCACGATCTCCTTGCCCACAATGTGGTAGTCGGCGGGCCAGTACTTGTCAAAGTCGTGATAGCGGTCGTTGTCCAGCCCCAGGGCGGTGCAGTAGTTGAACAGCGCGTCCACCCACACGTACACCACGTGGCCCGGGTCGAAATCCACGGGAATACCCCAGCTGAAGCTGGTGCGGGAGACGCACAGATCCTCCAGGCCCGGCTTGATGAAGTTGTTCACCATCTCGTTGACGCGGGTGCGGGGCTGCAAAAAGTCCGTGTCCTCCAGCAGCTGCTGCACGCGGTCGGCATACTTGCTCAGGCGGAAGAAATACGCCTCCTCCTCCGCGTCGTGTACCTCGCGGCCGCAGTCGGGGCACTTGCCGTCCACCAACTGGCTCTCGGTCCAAAAGCTCTCGCAGGGCGTGCAGTATTTTCCCTTGTACGCGCCCTTGTAAATATCGCCGTTATCGTACATTTTCCGGAAGATCTTCTGCACGGCGGCGCAGTGATAGTCGTCGGTGGTGCGGATGAACCGGTCGTTGGAGATGTTCATCAGCTTCCACAGGTCGAGAATGCCCTTTTCGCCCTCCACGATCTGATCCACGAACTGCTGGGGCGTCATGCCGGCCTCCTCGGCCTTCGTCTCGATCTTCTGACCGTGTTCATCCGTGCCGGTGAGGAACATCACATCGTAGCCCTGCAGGCGCTTGTACCGGGCGATGGCATCGGTGGCCACGGTGCAGTAGCTGTGTCCGATGTGCAGCTTGTCCGAGGGATAGTAGATCGGCGTGGTGATATAAAACGTCTTTCTTTCCATGGGATACTCTCCTTTTCCGCCGTCCCGAATGGAAGGACGGCTCAGATTACATTATTTCATTGTAGTGCAGATGCCCCCGGTTTGTCAATGTTTTCGCCGCCGTCCCGGCAAAAAACAGCCGTTTCATAAAAAACCCCATTTACAGACGGAAAAAATGTTTGTATAATACAGGTTGGAAAATCGCTCCGGAGAAACGGAACAAAAAGTTTTAGGAGGAACAATATCGTGTCTTACAGAATTTTGGTCATCAACCCCGGCTCTACCTCCACCAAGATCGGCGTGTTTGAGGACGAGACGCTGCTTTTTGACAAGACCCTGCGCCACAGCGCGGAGGAGATCTCCCAGTTCAACACCATCCCCGCCCAGAAGGACTGGCGCCGTGACCTGGTCATGAGGGCGCTGCGCGAGGAGGGCTTCGACTCCCGCACCCTCAGCGCTGTCTCCGGCCGCGGCGGCCTGCTGCGTCCCATCCGCGGCGGCACGTATGCCGTCAACGACAATCTGGTGCGCGACTGCACCATCGGCGTCCAGGGCCAGCACGCCTCCAACCTGGGCGGCCTCATCGCCCGCGAGATCGGCGACGAGCTGGGCATTCCCTCCTATATCGTTGACCCCGTGGTGGTGGACGAGCTGGCGGACGTGGCCCGCTATGCCGGCCATCCCCTGTTCCAGCGCGTCAGCATCTTCCACGCCCTGAACCAGAAGGCTGTGGCCAAGCGCTTTGCCAAGGAGCACGGCAAGAAGTATGAGGATCTGAACCTCATCGTCTGCCACATGGGCGGCGGCTGCTCCATCGGCGCTCACGTCAAGGGCAGCGTGGTGGACACCCAGAACGCCCTGGACGGCGAAGGCCCGTTCTCTCCTGAGCGCTCCGGGACGCTGCCCACCGGCCAGCTGGTCAAGCTCTGCTGCTCCGGCAAGTACACCGAGGCCGAGCTGAATCGTATGCTCTCCGGCCGCGGCGGTCTGGTGGCCTACACCGGCTCTAACGATATGCGCTACCTGCTGGCCGAGGCTGAGCACGACAAGAAGATCGCCGGCGTGGTGGACGCCTTCCACTATCAGATCGGCAAGGAGATCGGCTCTATGGCCGCCGTCATGCACGGCAAGGTGGACCAGATCATCTTCACCGGCGGCATCGCCTACGGCAAGGAGACCATCGATGCCATCTCCGAGATGGTCAGCTGGATCGCCCCCATCACCGTCTATCCCGGCGAGGACGAGCTGCTGGCGCTGGCCCAGGGCGCGCTGCGCGTCCTCAAGGGCGAGGAGAAGGCCAAGGAGTACCGCCGTCCCCGTCCCGAGGACAACAACTGAAAAGCAAACGCGTAAATGCGTACAGAAACGCCCGGCGGATCACCGCCGGGCGTTTCAGCGTGCCGATGAGCCTTTTTGCCCTTCCCGTTCCCGTGACCTCTGCCCGGTCTCCTTTTTCCTGTCATTCCGAGCCACTGACCGATGTCACTGGCGTGGGAATTCGTCCCCGCCGCGCATATGCCGGATTGCCTATTGCATTTTCCGCCGCCCTGTGGTATCATGCGGGAAATTTCAAAACAGGAGGGATCTCTGATGTATAGCAACCGTGAGAAATACGCGCTGGTGGGCGGCGTGGTGCTGGACGGCACGCGGGACATGACGCCCCGCACCGGGCTGGCCGTCTGCGTGGACGGCGGCCGCATCTCCGCCGTCTGCGCGGAGGATGCCGTGCCGCCGGAGTACACCGTCGTCGACCTGCACGGCAAGTACCTGCTGCCGGGCCTCATCAACCTCCACGTCCACCTGCCCGCCTCCGGCAAGCCGAAGAAGAAGCCCTCCGACCCGAAAAAGCTGGTGAAGCTCATCACCTCCAACGGTCTCATGCGCCGCATCGGCGTGAAGATGTGCGAGGGCTACGCCAGGACGGAGCTGCTCAGCGGCGTCACCACTATCCGCACCGTAGGCGGCGTGGCGGACTTCGACACCATCATCCGCGACGCGTCGGCCCGGGGCGAGATCTTAGCGCCCCGTGTGGTGGCCTCCAACATGGCCGTGTCCGTCCCCGGCGGCCACATGGCCGGCTCGCTGGCCTACGAAGCCCGCACACCGGAGGAGGCCGCCGCCTATGTGGAGAAGATCGCGGCGGAAAAGCCCGATCTCATCAAGCTGATGATCACCGGCGGCGTCATGGACGCCGAGGTGGTGGGTGAGC
>OIZI01000759.1_pt1 | contig 15482 bp, 15 predicted proteins | sample 1588441 | NCBI WGS metagenome assembly OIZI01 (sample SAMN03283284) | human gut metagenome | biome: human-associated habitat; material: feces | host: Homo sapiens | place: Peru | collected 2012
GATCGGGACTAAAAACATGCCACCGGCATGTTTTCTTAACGCCCCGACCCCGCCCGCCGTTTCAAGCAGCCCGAGGGGCTGCCCCTTACTCCCCCACGATCTTCAAGCAGAAATCGCAGCAGTCGCCGCCACGGCCCAGCGTTTTCGTTCTGTGCCAATAGAGCTTGGGGTGCATGCCGTCATAGGTGATATCGTCGCTGTCGCAGAAGCAATGGCACAGCTCCGGACAGCCGTAATGTACGCAGGCGTCGTGATAGGGGCATTTCGTCATGTCGATGCGCCAGACGCCGCCGGTGGTCTGGAGCTCTCTGGCCGCAAAGCCCGCCGTCTCGCCGAACAGCTTCGGCGTTTCACGGGCAAAGATCCCCGGCACCCGGCGGTACAGTCCCGGAATGCGCATCAGCTTCAGCAGCAGCCTTTTCATCCGCCATGCCTTCTGCTCCACATAGCCGTGAACGGTTTGCAGCGCCTCCTCCTTGGACATGACACTTTGCAGCGTCTCATACGCCGCGATCCCCGGCAGGATCTGGTTTTCCAGATGCCGCTGCTTTTCCTGACTGGCTCCGGCGTTTTCCGCCCGCAGCGCCTGAAGCCGCGCCGTAAAGGCGGCGTTCAGTTCATCGGCCTGCGCCGGAAAGCGCTGGGCCGCCGTCTGCTGAAAATTCACGGTGATATAGCTTGGTTTCATAGAAGCTTCCCCCTTATTATATCTTCGCACGGTCTTCCCTTCCGGTTAGTCGATTCTAACCTCCACAGCTGGAAAAAGCCGCCCACCAGCGGCTCTCTCCCCGTGCGGATATTCCATTTTATCATCGGGATTGTAGCATCATTTTTCTCCGGCTGCAAGACCAAAGCCGCAAAATTTTCCGTTGGCCTCTGCCTCATGACAGACCTGCGCCCATGCGGATGCATATTTTCGCATATTTATCGGTACATAAACCCCGGTTATGGTGGACATAAACCGGGGTTTTATGTGCCGTTTTTCCCTTTAATTCTCCCGCAAGGTGCCGTCGATGTTGACGGTGACCACCTGCCAAGGGATGAACTTGCCGCTATTTTGCAGTGCGGTCTTGGCGGCGAACTCCAGACCGCCGCAGCAGGGCACCTCCATCCGGACGATGGTCAGGGACTTGACGTCGTTATTCCGGATGATCTCCGTTAGCTTTTCGGTGTAGTCCACGCCGTCCAGCTTGGGGCAGCCGATCAGGCAGACCCGGCCCGCCAGAAAGCGGTGGAAATCGCCGTAGGTGAAGGCGGAGCAGTCCGCCGCCACCAGCAGAGAAGCGCCGTCAAAATACGGGGCTTTGGTGGGGGCCAGCTTGATCTGCACCGGCCAGTTGGTCAGCTGACCCTCCGGCTCGGCGGAAGGTGCCGGGGCGGCAGGCGCTTTATGCTGCATCTGGCGCATGGCAGCGCCGGGACAGCCGGTGTGGGCGGGACGCTCTTTGGCGGCCTTGGCGGCCAGCACGGCGGCCTCGTCATAGGCGGGAGCCTCCCGCTCCTCAAAGGTGATGGCGTTGGTGGGACAGGCGGGCAGGCAGTCGCCCAGACCGTCGCAGTAATGCTCGTGCATCAGCTTCGCCTTGCCGTTCACCAGACCGATGGCGCCCTCGTGACAGGCGTTGACGCAAGCGCCGCAGCCATTACACTTCTCCTCATCAATATGAATGATCTTGCGGATCATGGACATGACCTCCTCGTTAGATTCTATCGGTAGTATACCCCGCGCTCTCCGCCGCGTCTGTTGCATTTACAACAGTTCGCAAGAGTTTCTCTGCCTATCTCTGACATGGAAAGACAAATTTGGCTTTTTTGTCGTTAATTTGCGTACATTTGCAAGAAATTTTGCAAAAAACGGCAGAACGATGGCACTTTTTCCCAAGAAGAAACTGGTCAAAATTGGCGGTTTTTTGTTGCAATGTACAGCACTCTGTGTTAAAATTAACAATTGGTTAACACATTTTGTAAGAAGCAGAAACGCCGCCGGATACATCTCTGTCGCTGCACAGACGCATGCATTGGGCGGTTATTTGTAAGGATTGGAGTGGAGAAAAAAGCAATGATCATGTGTGTGTTTCTGTTCGCCCTGTGGCTGCTGCTGAACGGTAGGGTCACCGTGGAGATCTGCCTGTTCGGCGTGGTGATCGCCGGCGCGGTGTACGCCTTCTGCGTGTACGCGCTGGGGTATCATCCCAGCCACGAAAGGCGGCTTCTGAAGCGGCTGGGCGGCTATGTGGTGTATGTGGCCATGCTGATCTGGGAGATCGTCAAGGCCAACATGGCGGTGGTGAAGATCATCCTGATGCCGCCCCACAAGTACCATCCCGCCATCGTGCGGATGAGGATCCCGTTCAAGAAGAATATTTCCCGGGTGATCCTGAGCAATTCCATTACGCTGACGCCGGGCACCGTCACCATCGAGCAGAGCGGCGACGATTTTCTGGTGCTGTGTCTGGACAAGCCCAGCGCCGACAGCATCCCCGACTGGAATTTGACGCGAATGCTGCGGAAAATGGAGGGTGAAGAATGGAACTGATCCAACAATGCTACAGCTATCTTTTCTGGGGTGTGCTGGTGGCGCTGGCCCTGTGCGTGGTGGCGGTGCTGGTCTACATTCTGAAGGCTCATCTGACGGTGGATCGCATCATCGGCATCAACCTAATCGGCACGCTGGTGGTCATCGTCATCTGCGCGCTGACGTACCTGCTGGGCGAGGACTATCTGGCGGACATCGCCGTGATCTATGTGGTCATGTCCTTCATCGCCGTGATGATGCTGTGCCGCATTTACATCAACCTGTACGACCGCAGGCGAAAGGAGAAGAAACAGCATGATCGGTGAATGGATCCGTTTCGGCCTGTGCGCCGCGTTTTTGCTGGCGGGCCTGTTTATCATGGTGGTATCCATCATCGGCCTGTACCGCTTTGACTTCGCCCTGCAGCGCATCCACGCCGCCGCGCTGGGCGATACCCTGAGTCTGCTGCTGTTCACCATCGGCATCCTGATCGCCGTGGGGTTCCATGCCGTGGCGTGGAAGCTGGTGCTGGTGCTGGTGCTGCAATGGCTGACCTCTCCGCTGAGCAGCCACATGCTCAGCATGTTTGAATACCGCGCCGACGAGAATCTGGGTCAGCATCTGGATCTCAGCGACGCGGAATACCACACCGAGGACGAGGAGGTGGCCGCCAAATGATGACGACCTTTCGCCTGATCCTGCTGACCGGGCTGATCGTGTGCGCCGCGGCTACGGCGCTGACCAAAAAGCCCATGCAGGCTGTGATCATCTACATGGCCTACTCCGTTATTATGTCGGTGATCTGGATCATGCTGGAGTCCCCCGACCTGGCCATTACCGAGGCGGCGGTGGGTGCGGGCATCACCAGTCTGCTGCTGTTTCTGACGCTGCGGCGGCTGAACCTCATCGACCGGGACGAGGAGCACCGCCGGCACGAGGAGGAGACTCTGCGCCAGCATGCCGCGCCCCACGAAACGCATGGAGAGGAGGACAGCCATGAGCAGTGAGAAAAATTTCTTCCGGCGGTGGCTGGACGGCCAGGTGGACTGGTCCGCCATGCTGGAGCAGGAAAAGCCCGCTCCCAAGGCGGAGAACGACGCCTACAAGCCCCGCTGGGACGCGGAAAGCGCCCGCCGGTCCATGGAGCAGGGTCAGATCGCCTATACGGTGCTGGCTATCGTGGCGTGCATCGTGTTTGCCGCCTTCATGCTGCTGACGGTGGCGAACCTGCCCGGCTATGGCAGCGCCGACGCTCCCACCGTCAACGAGGTGGCGGAGCGGTACGTGGAAAAGGGCACGGAGGAGACCGGCGCGGTGAACACCGTGGCGGGCATGATTCTGGACTACCGTGCCTTCGATACGCTGGGCGAGTCCTTCGTGCTGTTCACCGCCATGTGCGCCGTGACCATGCTGATGAACGCGCCGGGACGCCGCCGTGTGCGGAAGCTGGACTATGAGGTGCTGGACTACTATCAGGATCCCATCATCCGCACGGTGTGCAAATTCGTCATCCCCATTATTCTGGTGTTCGGCGTGTACATTCTGCTGAACGGCCACCTGTCTCCCGGCGGCGGCTTCTCCGGCGGCGCCATCATGGCGTCGGCGCTGATCATCTACGGTCTGGTGTGGGGCGGCGAACGGGCCTCCAAGGCCATCCCTGCCAAGGTGCTGAAGATCATTGTGCTGTGCGCCCTGGGCTTCTACGCCTGCTCCAAGACCTACTCCTTCTTTACCGGCGCCAACCATCTGCACTCCATCATCTCTCCCGGCGTGCCGGGCCGCATCCTGTCCGCCGGACTGATCCTGCCGCTGAACGTGGCGGTGGGCTTCGTGGTGTGCTGCACCATGTACAGCTTTTACATGTATTTCCAAAGGGGGGAGCTGTGATGAACAACATGTTTACCCACCTGACGGAAAATTACGAGGCATGCGTGGCGGTGATCCTGTTCGCCATCGGCATGTGCATGCTGCTGTTTGACAAGAACCTGCTGAAAAAGGTCATCGGACTGGACATTATGGACAGCGGCACGTTTTTGCTGCTGGCCGACCGGGGCTATATCACCGGCCGCACCGTGCCCATTATCACCGGCGGCGTGACCGATATGGGCCACTACATCAACCCCATCCCCGCCGGTCTGGTGCTGACGGGCATCGTGGTGTCGGTCAGCGTGTCGGCGCTGATGCTGAGCCTGACCATCCGCATTTATAAGAAGTACCACACGCTGGATATCGACACGCTGTATATGATGATGTCCGACCGGCGGAAGGGAGGGCGCGTATGAGCTTCGTCCAGAACTTCCCCTTCTTCTCCATCATCCTGTGCCTGTTGTGCGCCGTGACCACCTTTGTGGCGGGCGATAAGTGGGGACGGCGGCTGACCATCGGATTGCTGTCCGTGTCCATCGTTTTGCAGAGCTGCGTCCTGTGGTTCTGCGCCAGCAATAACACCAGCTACTCCTACATGATGGGCCATTTCCCCGCCCCGTGGGGCAACGAGATCGCCGCCGGGGTCATCGAGCCGCTGATGGCGCTGCTGTTCTCGGTGGTGATGCTGCTGAGCGTGCTGGGCGGCATGGATCGCATCCTGAAGGACATTCCCGACAAGCGCCGCCATCTCTACTGGAGCATGGTGGATCTGACGCTGGTGTCCCTGCTGGCCCTGTCCTACACCAACGATATCTTCACGGGCTACGTGTTCATTGAGATCTGCACCATCGCCTCCTGCGCCCTGCTGTCGGCCCGGGACAACGGCCGCTCCCTCATCGCGGCGGCCCGGTACATGGTGTTCGCGCTGGTGGGCTCCGGATTGTTCCTGATCGGCGTCATCTACACCTATTCCATCACCGGACACCTGCTGTTCCCCCAGTTGCACGAGACCATCGCCGCGCTGTGGGCGGAGGGTACGTACCGGTTCTCCATGACGGTGGCCATCGGCCTGATGACGGCGGGCCTTGCCATCAAGTCCGGTCTGTTTCCGTTCCACTTCTGGATGCCGGATACCTACGGACGGGCCACCCCCGCTTCCTCCGGTATCCTGTCCGGCGTGGTGTCCAAGGCGTATATCCTGCTGCTGATCAAGATCGTCTACCGCGCCGTGGGCATCGAGGTGTTTGCCGCCAGCGGCATCCAGTCGGTGCTGCTGATCTTCGGCATTGCCGGGATGATCGTGGGCTCCGTGTCCGCCATCCGCTCCAAGCGGCTGACCACCATGGTGGCCTATTCCTCCGCCGCCCAGATCGGCTATATCTACATGGGTCTGGGCATGGGGACACAGGCGGCGCTGCTGGCGGCGTTCCTGCACATCTTCTCCCACGCGCTGACCAAGCCCATGCTGTTCCTGTCCGCCTCCGGACTGCGTGACGTTTCCGGCGGGCACAACGACTTCCCCAGTTTGCAGGGCGCAGGCCACCGCAATGTGGCGGCGGGCGTGCTGTTCACGGCGGGCGCTCTCAGCATGGTGGGCGTGCCGCTGTTCATCGGGTTCATCCCCAAGCTGCAATTCGCACAGGCGGCCTTTGCCCTGACGTGGGAGAAGTGGCCGGTGCTGCTGGCGCTGGCGGTGTCCACGCTGCTGAACGTGCTGTATTTCCTGTACACGGCCATGGTGCTGTGGCTGCCCCAGAAGGACGGCACGATGGCCCCGGCCCAGAAGATCAACTGGGGCAAGGCCATCCCCGCCGCGGTGCTGCTGGCCATCGGACTTGCCATCGGTATCCATTCCGCGCCGCTGACGGCGCTGCTGCGGCAGGGCTTCGGCCTGTTCTGCCAGTATTAAGGAAAGGAGTGGACTGTATCATATGTTATATTTGATCCTTCTGCTGCCCTTCCTGCTGGGGATCGGCTGCGCCTTCTGCAAGGAGGAGAACGCCCGGCGGCTGACCCCGGTGCTGGCGGCGGCGCAGACCGTGCTGACGGCGCTGGTGATCTACGCCGCCGTGTCCGGCAAAGACTGGGCCACCAATGTGGTGTATCTCAGCGAGTCGCTGACCTTTTCGCTGAAGATGGACGGCGTGGCGGCGGTGTTCGCCGTGGTGACGGCGGTGTGCTGGCTGCTGACCATCCCCTACGCCGCCGTGTACATGCCCCACAGCGGCGGAGAGCCCCGGTTCTACGTGTTCCTGTTCACCACCGAGGCGGTGCTGCTGGGCACCGCGCTGGCGGCGGACATGGTGACGCTGTATCTGTTTTATGAGCTGACCACCCTGTGCAGCGCACCGCTGGTGCTGCACGAGCTGAAGAAAAAGGCCATTATCGGCGCGTACAAGTACCTGTTCTACTCGGTGGGCGGCGCGTTCGTGGCGCTGTTCGGCGTGGTGGTGCTGTACTTCCACTGTGACTCGCTGTCCTTTGCGGCGGGCGGCACGATGACCGAGGCCACGCCGCTGACGCTTGCGGCGGTGTTCTGCATGATCCTGGGCTTCGGCGCCAAGGCGGGTCTGTTCCCGCTGCACAACTGGCTGCCCAGCGCCCACCCGGCGGCTCCGGCTCCGGCGTCGGCGCTCCTCAGCGGCCTGATCGCCAAGGCGGGCGTCATCGCCGTGCTGCGCACCATCTTCTTCACCGCCGGGGCGGGGCTCCTGCGGGGCACGTGGGTACAGACGGTGTGCCTGATTCTGGTACTCATCTCCATTTTCATGGGCTCCTTTATGGGCTGTTTGGAAAAGGAGCTGAAAAAGCGGCTGGCCTATTCCAGTATTTCCCAGATCTCCTATGTGCTGCTGGGCCTGTTCATCCTGTCGCCCGACGGGTTTACCGGCTCCATGCTGCAATTGTTCTTCCACGCGGCGGCCAAGATCGCCATCTTCCAGTGCGCCGGCTCCATTATCCTGCTGGCCCACAAAACGCGGGTGGACGAGCTGCGGGGACTGGGCCGCCGCATGCCGGTGACCTTTATCTGCTTCGCACTGGTGTCGCTGTCGCTGGTGGGTATCCCACCCTTCGGCGGGTTCCACAGCAAGTGGTATCTGGCCACGGCGGCGCTGGAGGCGCTGCCGGGCGCGCTGGGCTATCTGGTACCAGTGACGCTGATTTTGTCGGCGCTGTTCACCGCCGGATACCTGTTCCCGCCGGTGATCTCCGCCTTCTTCCCCGGCCATGATACCACGGGACTGGACCTGTCCCCCATCCGCGAGCCGCTGGGCATCACCGTTCCGCTGGTGATCTTCGCGGCCATCTGCGGACTGATGGGTCTGTTCCCCAACGGCGTGCTGTCGGTGATGGAGTCCATCGCCGGAGCCGTCGCGTAAGGGAGGTGCTGCTATGAATGGAATTTTGCTTTGTCTGCCGGTGTTCCTGCCTATCGTAGCGGGTCTGGCGGCCTACTTCATCCCCTTCCGCACCGACCGGGCGCGCTGCACCCTGTACGCCGTCATCATCGGGGCCACCACCGTTCTGGCGTGGCTGGCGATTTTGCAATGTGACGGCTCGGCCTTCACGTTCCTGCGGTTCACCGACTCCCTGCATTTCACCCTCCGCATGGACGGGGCGGCGAAGTTGTTCGCGGGGCTGTCGGCCTCGCTGTGGCCCTTTACCATGGTGTACGCGTGGGACTACATGAAGCACGAGGGCCACAAGCCCATGTTTTGGGCGTTCTTCACGGCGTCCTTCGGCGTGACGCTGGGCATTGCCTTCGCCGCCAATATGATGACCATGTACCTGTTCTACGAGCTGCTGACGCTGGCCACCATCCCGCTGGTGATGCACGCCATGACCAAGCAGGCCATCCACGCAGGTGTGAAATACGCCGCCTACTCCATTGCGGGCGCAGCGCTGGCCTTTATCGGCATGGTGTTCCTGATCGTCAACGACGCGCAGGAGTTCGTTCCCGGCGGCCATCTGGCGGGCTATACCGGCAGCATGGAGCTGCTGCTGAGCGTATTCGTGCTGGCCTTTGTGGGCTGCGGCGTTAAGGCCGCCATCTGGCCCATGCACAGCTGGCTCATCAGCGCCGCCGTGGCGCCCACGCCGGTAACGGCGCTGCTGCACGCGGTGGCGGTGGTCAAGGCAGGCGCGTTCGCCTGTATCCGGCTGACCTATTTCACCTTCGGCGTGGACATTCTCTACGGTACGTGGGGCCAGTACACCGTTATGGCGCTGGCCATGATCACGGTGGTGTTCGGCTCCGCCATGGCGCTGAAGCAGCGCCACTTCAAGCGGCGGCTGGCCTATTCCACCGTGTCCAACCTGAGCTACATCCTGCTGGCTGTGGCCTTTATGAACGCCATCGGCGTGGTGGCCGCGTTCCTGCACCTGATCGTCCACTCGGTGGTGAAGATCATGGCCTTCTTCTGCGCGGGCAGTGTGCTGCACTACGCCCACCGGGAGTATGTCAGCGAGCTGGAGGGGCTGGGACGGCGGATGCCCCTGACCTTCGCCTGCTTCACGGTGGCGGCCTGCGCCCTGACGGGCATCCCGCCCTTCAACGGCTTCGTCAGCAAATGGTACATCGGCCTGGCGGCGGTGAGCGGGGGAAGCGTGGCCTCCTATCTCGGCTTTATCGCCATCCTCATCTCCGCGCTGCTGACGGCCATTTATATGTTCCAAGTAGTGGTGAAGGCGTGGTTCCCCACGGAGGGAACGGTTCTTCCCACCAAGGAGAGCGCCCATGAGGCGGGGCCGTTCATGATCGTGCCTATGCTGATTCTGGCGGCGCTGTGCCTGCTGATGGGCCTGTTCCCGGAGGTATTGCTTGACGTGATCGGAAAGGCGGTGATCCACCCGTGACAACATTTGCTCTGCTGGCCGTTGTGCTGCTGCCGGTGCTGTCGGCGCTGGTCATCGCTCTGCTGCCGGATCGCCATGACGACGGAAAGCGGCTGGGTTCGCTGTCCATCGTGTTCACGCTGCTGACGCTGCTGGCCATGGTATACGTAGCCGCCACAGCGGACGGCAGTACTGTCACCGTTCCGGTGATGCGCCTGAGCTTCTGGGCCGGTGGGTTCCAGAAGCTGTACGGGCTGGTGGTGTGCTTCATGTGGTTCGTCTCGGCGCTGCTGAGTCCCCAGTATTTCCACGGACACCACCACCTGAAGCGGTACTATTTTTTCTTCCTCATCTGTCTGGGGTTCACGGCGGGGGTGTTCCTGTCCGCCGACCTGTACACCACCTTCCTGTTCTTCGAGCTGATGTCCCTCAGCTCCTATGTGTGGGTGGTGCAGGAGGAGACCCCCGACGCCATGGACGCCGGTAAGACCTACCTGACCATCGCGGTGCTGGGCGGTCTGGTGACGCTGATGGGTCTGTTCCTGCTGTACACCGCCACCGGCACACTGGTGATCGCGGAGCTGCACGAGGCCGTGGCCACCATGGAGCGCGGACGTCTATGGGCCGCCGCGCTGTGCATCCTGTTCGGCTTCGCCGCCAAGGCGGGTCTGTTCTCGGTGCATATCTGGCTGCCCAAGGCCCACCCGGTGGCTCCGGCTCCGGCTTCGGCGCTGCTGAGCGGCGTGCTGACCAAGGCCGGTATCTTCGGCGTTCTGCTGCTGACGGCGCAGGTGCTGACGGGCGACCACGACTGGGGCATGCTGCTTCTGGTGCTGGGCGCTATCACCATGGTACTGGGCGCGGTGCTGGCGGTGTTCTCCACCAATCTGAAGTACATTCTGGCCTGCTCGTCCCTGTCCCAGATCGGTTTTATCACCGTGGGCGCGTCCATGATCTGCCTGCTGGGCGAGCATAACGCGCTGGCCGCCAACGGCACGGTGCTGTACATGATGAACCACTCGCTGGTGAAGCTGGCGCTGTTCCTGTTCGCCGGTGTGGTGTACTACAACACCCACGCGCTGGATCTGAACGATATCAAGGGCTTCGGCCGGGGCAAGCCGCTGCTGCACGTGCTGTTCCTGTGCGGCGCCTGTTCGCTGGCGGGTATTCCGGGCTTTCTGGGATATCTCAGCAAGACGCTGGTGCACGAGGCGCTGGTGGAATACGCCCACATGAGCGGCATGACCATCATTACGGTGGTGGAGTGGCTGTTCCTGTTCTCCGGCGGATTGACGGCGGCGTATCTGACGAAAATCTACGTGGCCATCTTCTGGCAGAAGGGTAAGGAGACCGGCAAGCAGTGGGGCAAGCCACTGTCTGTCATCGCCCTGTGCCTTGCCGCCGTGGCGCTGCCGGTGCTGGGGTTGACACCCCACGCCATCGCCGAGAGGATCAGCGGCGCGACGCTGGACTTCACCGGCGGACACGCCTTCGACCACGCCATCCACTACTTCGCGTGGACGAATCTCAAGGGTGTGGTGATCTCGCTGGCTATTGGCATGGTGGTGTACTTCCTGTTCATCCGCACGGTGCTAATGCGGAAGGACGGCTTCTATCTCAGCCGCTGGCCCAAGTGGCTCAGCCTGGAGAACAGCGTGTACAAGCCCTTCTTCCGCGCGTTGTTCGCGGTGGTGGGCGTGGTGTGCCGCGTGGCCTGCGACGCCTTCGACGTGGTGGTGCTGGCGGTGCAGCGGGTGCTGCTGCGGCCTAGCAAGGAAAAGGAGCCGCAGTCCTACTCCCCGCTGGTGCAGGCCATCGCGCGGCAGAGCGGCGACAAGGCCGCCCGGGAAGCCGCCGACCGTCTGGACACCCGGCGGGACATGCGGGACCGTATGGCCCACAGCCTGTCCTTCGGTTTGCTGATGACGTGTCTGGGACTGTGCGTGATTTTGACGGTCGTGATCTGCCACGTGTTTTAAAAATTCTGGCGAAAAGTCTAACGACTTTTCTGCCAACGGAGATGCGGTCGACTGCGGACGCAAATTCTGCGAGGCTCTCTGATAAAGCTGCCGCTTCCGGTCACGGAAGCGGCAGCTTCTTTCTTTTGCTTGCAAAGCCGGGCGTTGTGTGGTATTCTGACGGGGAAAAGAAAACCAGAAGGAGGCATTTATCCATGAGTGAAAAGGGTAAGCTGAGCAAGGCGCTGCTGTACGCGCCGGAGAACGGCTTTGACCGTCTGCCGGAGGGCGAAAAGGCCGCCATGCACGACTATTGCGAGTCCTATAAGGACTTTCTGAACCACGGCAAGACCGAACGGCTGTGCGTGGAGTACTGCATCGAGCTGGCGAAGCAGCACGGCTTTGTGGAGTTTCAGCCGGGTATGGCGCTGAAAACCGGCGACAAGGTGTACTGCAACAACCGGGGCAAGGGCATCATGCTGGCGGCGATCGGCAAAGAGCTGCTGAGTGAGGGCGCCAACATCGCCGCCGCCCACACCGACGCGCCCCGCCTTGACCTGAAGCCCCGTCCCCTGTACGAGGAAGCGGAGATGGCCTATTTCAAGACCCACCACTACGGCGGCATCCGCAAGTATCAGTGGGTGACGATCCCGCTGGAGCTGCACGGCGTGGTGACGCTCTCGGACGGCACGGTGCTGCCCGTCCACATCGGCGACAAGCCGGAGGATCCTCAGTTCATCATCAACGACCTGCTGCCCCATCTGGGCCGCGAGCAGGGCAAGAAGCCCCTGAACGAGGCCATTCCCAGCGAGAGCCTGAACATCCTCGTGGGCTCTCAGCCGGTGGAGGACGAGGACGAGAAGTCCCGGTTCAAGCTGGCGGTCATGCAGCTGCTGCACGAGAAGTACGGCATGGTGGAGGAGGACTTTATCTCCGCCGAGCTGGAGGCTGTTCCCGCCGGGCAGGCACGGGATATCGGCTTTGACCGCAGCTTCATCGCCAGCTACGGCCACGACGACCGGGTATGCGCCTACGCGGAGCTGGCGGGCCTGTTCGACGCGGTGGAGCCCCAGCGCACCGCCGTGTGCATCTTCGCCGACAAGGAGGAGATCGGCAGCGAGGGCGTGTCCGGCATGCTGTCCGCCGCCTTTGACAAGTTCATGGGCGAGCTATGCGACACCCAGGGCGTGCTGCTGCGGGACTGCTTCGCCAAGTCCTTCTGCGTCAGCGCCGACGTGACCGCCGCCTACGATCCCAACTTTGCCGAGGTGTACGACAAGCGGAATTCCGCGTTCATCAACTACGGCGTGGGCCTGTGCAAGTACACCGGAGCAGGCGGCAAGTCCGGCGCGTCCGACGCCAGCGCCGAGGTGGTGGGCAAGCTGCGCCGCCTGCTGAATGAGGAAAAGGTGTTCTGGCAGATGGCGGAGCTGGGCAAGACCGACGCCGGCGGCGGCGGCACCGTGGCCAAGTTCATGGCCCAGCGGAACATCGACACCATCGACGCGGGCGTGCCGGTGCTGAGCATGCACGCCCCCTATGAGACGGTGGCGAAGCTGGACTGCTACATGACCTACCGGTGCATGAAGGCGGTATTTGAGAAGGCGTAACGCCAAAAGGCTTCACCCTCTGGCGAGGGTGAAGCCTTTTGGCGTTGTCTCCAGCATACAAAACGATTACCCGCAATAGGTGTGTAGGGGCGGGGCTCTGCCCCTCCCGTTCGATATACGGTAATCCCATCGATAGAAGCTTCGTAGGGGCGGACGACTCTGTCCGCCCTGTCAGAAATGGTACGATTATCGTTAGGGCGGGCAGAGTCGCCCGCCCCTACAACCGTTTACCATACCCGGTGTGTTTACCGTGCGGGGCGATGCACCCCAAGGGTACTTGTTCCGCTTCGCTCCACTGCGTGGGCATCGCCCCCTACGGAATGCAGAGCAAGCTGCAAACACGAGGTGGATTTTTTCTGTTTTCTGTGGTAGGATGGTGGCAATCAAAACAGGAGGTAGACCCATGAGAAAGAGATTGACCGCGTGGCTGCTGGCGCTTGTCATGGCGCTGACGCTGGTGGGCTGCGGAGATGACGTCACCGTCATCGGTGTGACCACCGGCGGCGATCAGACGCAGCAGCAGGAGCAGCAGGACGTTCTGCCGGACGAGGGCGAAGATGTGCCCGACGCGCTGGATGACGGCGCGGACGCCGCCATCGACGAGGACGGCAGCTACACCAGCAAGGAGGACGTGGCGCTGTACATCCACACCTACGGCCATCTGCCGGGGAATTTTATCACCAAGAAAGAGGCCCAGGCGCTGGGCTGGAGCGGCGGCTCGCTGGAGCCCTACGCGCCGGGGAAGTGCATCGGCGGCAGCCATTTTGGCAACTATGAGGGGCTTTTGCCGGAGGCGGAGGGTCGCTCCTACACCGAGTGCGATATCGACACGCTGGGCGCCGGCAGCCGGGGCGCCAAGCGGATCGTGTTCTCTAACGATGGACTGATCTACTACACCGGCGACCACTACGAGAGCTTTGAGCTGCTGTACGGGGAGGAATGAGCATGCGGTTTGTATTGGACGGCAGCAGCGTGGGAAGCCGCGAGGCGCTGCACCGGACGCTGGCGGCGGGGCTGCGGCTTCCCGACTGGTACGGCGGCAATCTGGACGCGCTGCACGACTGCCTGACGGATATCACGGAGCCCACCGAGCTGGTGATCCGCGGCGGCGCGGCGTTGGAGACGGCGCTGTGCGGCTACGCGGCGGCGCTGCAGCGGGTGCTGGCGGATTGCGCGGCGGAGAATGAGATGTTCTCCGTCACGTGGGAGGAATAAACCAGCGGGCGGCCGGAATGACATGATTTTGCAGAATTCAAGGCTCCCTTGTGTAAAGGGGGCTGTCAGCAAAGCTGACTGGGGGATTGTCGTTTAAGATAGTGCTGTGGAAATCCAGATGGATACTACGGCGGGGAGAGAGCCGTGCGCTGCCGGTGGCAGATGAAGCACGGCGAACGAGTGGCAGCGGTCAAAATTTCGGCGGCTCAAATGCCGCTTCGAAATTTTGGGCACCGCAACAGGATATAGCCGCCGAGATTGACACTAAAAATATGCCACCGGCATATTTTCTTAACGTGTCAACCCCTCCGTCAACGCTTCGCGTTGCCACCTCCCCTTACACAGGGGAGGCTTTTCTTTGTGCCCTCGCACTTATATTTTCGTGATTTTACAAAAAATTCACACTTGCCTATTGACAATTCTGACAAAGATGGTAGAATGTAGTCTAGTGAATATCCCAGACAACTTCATACCTTATCAAGAGTGGCGGAGGGAACGGCCCAATGAAGCCACGGCAACCTGTTTTTCAAGGTGCCAAATCCGACGTGAATCGAAAGATGAGGAAAGGGCAAGAAAGTTCAGCACTCTGTCGGTTCAGGCAGGGCGCTTTTTTGTTGCGTATTTCCGGAAATGAAAGGAGAACAAAATCATGGCAAAGCATCTGTTTACTTCCGAATCTGTTACCGAGGGACATCCCGATAAGATCTGCGACCAGATCAGCGACGCCGTTCTGGACGCCATCTTCGAGCAGGATCCCAATGGCCGCGTGGCCTGCGAGACCACCGCTTCCACCGGTCTGATCCACATCATGGGCGAGATCACCACCTCCTGCTATGTGGACATTCCCAAGATTGCCCGCGAGGTGATCCGCGATATCGGCTACGACAACGCCACCTATGGCTTTGACTGCAACACCTGCGCCGTTATCACCAACATCGACGAGCAGTCCGGCGATATCGCGCTGGGCGTGGACAAGTCTCTGGAATCCAAGGAGGCCGGCCACGACGAGCTGGACAACGGCGCCGGCGATCAGGGCATGATGTTCGGCTACGCCTGCGACGAGACGCCTGAGCTGATGCCCTTGGCCATCTCTCTGGCCCACAAGATGGCCAAGCGCCTGACCGACGTGCGCAAGCAGGGTCTGCTGACCTATCTGCGCCCCGACGGCAAGACCCAGATCACCGTGGAGTATGACGACAGCGGCAAGCCCGTCCGCGTGGACACCGTGGTGCTGTCCACCCAGCACGGCCCGGAGGTCTCTCTGGAGCAGATCCGCAAGGACATGATCGAGCTGGTCATCAAGCCCACCGTCCCCGCCGACCTGATGGACGGGGAGACGAAGATCTACGTCAACCCCACCGGCCGCTTCGTCAGCGGCGGCCCTGCCGCCGACACCGGCCTGACGGGCCGCAAGATCATCGTGGACACCTACGGCGGCAGCGCCCCCCACGGCGGCGGCGCTTTCTCCGGCAAGGATCCCAC
>OIZI01000760.1_pt1 | contig 15468 bp, 10 predicted proteins | sample 1588441 | NCBI WGS metagenome assembly OIZI01 (sample SAMN03283284) | human gut metagenome | biome: human-associated habitat; material: feces | host: Homo sapiens | place: Peru | collected 2012
TACGGAGTGCGTAGAGAAAACCTACAAGCTCACGATAAGCCGCTCGCTGCCGGTAAAGGTGCGCTTTCATGTAACGCCGGAGGACGCGGATTATAATGTCCTTTTGCGAGATGAGGGCGACGCCGTGTATTATCCGCGGCTCGGAACCTTTACGCTCGGTCAGAAAGAAAACTACACCTACTCCGTTACCGCCGTGGGCTATGTGGCGCAAACAGGCTCCTTCTGCGCGGAAAAGGACATGGAGATCAATATCGAGCTTATCCCTGCCAAGGAGAATCCCGACATTGATGCGAATATCTCCGCCGAGTGGGGCAGCTTCCGGGGCAACGACGACAACAACGGTGTTACAGATGCGAAGACACCCACAAGCGCAGAAACTGCCGAGCTTTACTGGGCAACGTCCGTAGCCACCGGCGGTCAGGCCAATGGTGCGCCGGGTACGCCCATCATCGTCAATGGGGAGCTATATACCTATTCCGGCAAGGAACTGCTGCGGCTCGACTCCGAGACGGGCGAGGTGCTTGCCCGTGGGGAGATGCAGGGAAGCTCGTCCTTTGCCATCACTCCGCCTGCCTATGCCGAGGGTATGATTTTCGTTGCACTGGGCGGCGGAAAAGTCCAGGCGTTCAACGCTTTAACACTGGAATCTCTATGGCTGTACACCGACTCACTTGGCATTGAGACCGGTTCCAACCAGCCGAACTGCCCGATTACTTATTCCAATGGCTGCATCTATACCGGTTTCTGGAACAGCGAAGAGGCAGCGGCGCACATGGTATGCCTGACGATCACGGATGAGGATCCCAGCCAGCCCCTCGAAGCCAAGATGCCGCTCTGGGTTCGCACGCAGTCCGGCGGCTTCTACTGGGCGGGAACTCTCGCCACGGACAATTACGTTCTTGTCGGTACTGAAGACGGTGAGAAGGGAAATGAATCACAGACGAGTTCGCTGCTCTCCCTCAATCCGATAAGCGGTGCACTGCTGGATTCCATTGATGGACTCAACGGCGACGTCCGCTCGACCGTATCCTACGATGCGGCCACCGACAGCTACTATTTCACAAGCAGCAATGGCAGCTTTTACAGCGTAAAGGTCAAAGAGAATGGAAGATTTGTCAGCGACAGCCTGAAGGAGATCAATCTTGGCGGCCGAAGCGTATCGACGCCGGTCATCCACAACGGTCGTGCGTATGTTGGTGTACAGGGTGCGGCACAATTCAAGATGTATGACGGTCATCACATTGCTGTCATCGATCTTGCAACGTGGAGCATTGCATACACAGCCAACACCAAGGGTTTCCCGCAGACCAGCGGTCTGCTGACCACCGGTTACGGTGACGAGGTGTATGTCTATTTTGCGGACAACTACACCCCCGGATCCCTGCGTGTAATCCGGGATAAGCCCGGCCAGACGAAGCTGGCTGACCCAGTGTCGGAAACCTATACCTCCGGCGGTAAGCGGATCACTGTGGATAACTGTGCGCCTGTACTCTTTACGCCCCAGGGAAATCTTGCACAGTATTGTATTGCAAGTCCCGTGGCGGACAAAGACGGCACCATCTATATGAAGAATGACTCCAACCACATCTTTGCCATTGGCAGCAAGGTGGAGAGCATTGAACTCGTGCAGGAGCCGGACAAGACCCGTTACGATGCCGGCGAGAAGTTTGACCCCACCGGCATGAAGGTTATTGCACATCTTGCCAATGGTGCGCAGAAGGATATTACGAATTCCAAGCTGCTTACGTGGCGGGATGACGCGCTGGAGGGGAACGAGATCACCGTGCAACTTACCTACAAGCTGAGCAACAGCTCTTACACGGTACTTGTGCCGATTCTTGTCGTCACCGATGCTGACCATGAGGCTCAGCGTCTTGCGCGCGAAGCCATTCAGGCCATCGGCGAAGTGACGCTGGAAAAGGAAGACCAGATCCAAAAAGCGCGAGAGCTTTACGACGCAGTCATTCCCGAGTTGCAGGAGGAACTCAAGGATAGTCTCGTCATCCTTGAAACGGCGGAAAATAAGCTTGCCGAGCTCATCACCGAGCGAGATGCCGTGCGAGATGCAGAAGCGCTTGTTGATCGCATTGCCGAGCCGGTCACCCTTGAGAGCGAGAAAGTAATCGGCGCAGCGCGGGCGGCCTATGATGCGCTGACGGTTCGTCAGAAGGAAATGTATTCTTCCGATCATCTTAAGCGGCTTGAAGCACTCGAGGCGGCGCTGGCTGAAAAGAAAAAGCAGTCTGCCGAGGAGAAAGCGCGTGAGGAGGAAAATCGGCAGAAGATCGGTGCGGTGGAAGCGCTCATCGATGCAATTGGTACCGTGACGAAAAACAGTGCCGCGGCAATTACAGAAGCGCGCACCGCCTTTGACTCGCTCGACGAATCGTTGCAGGGACGCGTAGGCAACTATAATGTGCTCCTTGCCGCAGAAACGGCGTACAAGCGCATTCTCTCAAGCGGCCAGCGTCCGACGCAGGTTGGCGGGGGTGTGACCGGTAGCGGTACCATCACCAATGGTGGTGTGACCGGCGGTACGGCCGGTGGTCACATCAACAACAGCACAACGAATGAGAGCGTACCGAATACCATCACTGATGTGCCACGTGATACTGTTCCTTCCGGCGAAACCGATGAGAAGACTGAAACGGACATTATGTCCAGCAAGAGCGGTGGAAAGATTGAAATCGGCGTTTCGTCAGGCAAGGATGCAGAGACCGGGAAAAGCAAAGGCCTGGGCTGGCTCTGGTGGTTTGTCCCGCTTGTAGTCGGCATCGGTGTGGTACTCTGGCTGATGTTCGGGAAAAAAGGCGATGAGGACGAGGATGAAGCGTAAAATGAAAGCCATCAAACGAATGCCTTAAAGAGAAAGGCGGACACTATGGGAAGAAGGAATCGAAAAAGAGCCGTCAACTTCCTTACGACGCTCGTTGTGTTTACGGTTCTGTTCGGCTTTATATACCTTGCGTTAGGAGCGCAAGCTGCCCCGCCGGGGGAGGAGTATACCGACCGCGCGGACAGCTCGTTCCTGCTGCTCGACAGCGCGCCCTCTCTCTCGGTAAGCTCGGAGCTGCTGCAGCAGCCGCCAACAACCACACCGCCGCTGGAGGATGAGCCGGAAGCGCCGGAGGATTTACCGGAACTGGCCTTCACGCTGCCACCGGCTGATCGACCGAGCGGCGCAATCGCGCCGACCTCATCATCGGATGCCGACACATCGGACGAGGGGGGAGGAAACGGCTCAAACACCGTGCCGACAGATCTCGTATATTTCTATACCTCCATCGTTCACGGTTCGACCTCAGCGGTACGCGGGTATTCTTTCACGATACAGCACAATCTTGAGGTGCTACAGCAGTACGGGCTCACACCTGTCTCCACGGCGGTAGAGGTGAACGGCTGGAGCGTACCGCAGTTTTCCGGTACGGTGGTGCTCGATAACGGTGCGAATACGATCACTGTGTCGGCACAGTACTCCATGCGCGACGGCACCACGCGCACCGTATCAAAATCCTATACGGTTTATTATGACGAGAGCGTCATTTTTGAACATAACCTTGCCAATATGACTGTGCAGAGCGCGGACTTTTCGTTCATCGCACGGATGCGCAGCGATTTGGGACTGAGCAACGCTGCACGCAGCAGCGTCATGTTCAATGGTGTCACCATCACAAATGATACCGGCGAGTATTATGTTACGCTCCAGCCACGCAACAACACCATTACCCTCGTAGCGAACGACCCCAAAAACGGTTTGCGCTATCAGCAGACGTTCGTCATCGTTTACGATACATCCGCACTCGAAACGAACCGACCGAGCATCGAAACGAATCTTGACGATGTTACAACGACCAACAGCCGCCGCTTCCCACTGAGCGTAACGGCAACGTCCTACCTCGGAGAACCGATTTACGCCTCCGGTGCGGACGGCTCCGGCGTAACAGTAATGCTTAACGGAGAAGTCATCGGCAACGCGTCCTCGAATACGACGTATGAGCTTTATTTTGAGCCAAATTACGCCAACATCGTGACCGTCTCGGCCACGGATCGTGAGGGCTACTCTGCGAGCCGCTCATACGAAGTTTTCTGCAATTCCGTGGAGCAGGGCGATGCCATCGGCACTGCGACGGTGAGCGTGGAGGCAACGACTGTGGGACTTGGATACCTTATCCCACCCACGCCGGTGACAATCTACGAGGGCGTGAACGCCGTATATACGGTCACGGAGCTGCTCAATCAGTGTGGCTTCCAGTATAATTACGGCGGCGATGCGGCAGGCTCGTTCTATCTTGCCTACATCATCCGCGACGGCATCACAAACGGCGCATCCATACCCGAAGATCTTGCTGAAAAGATCGAAGAGGACGGCCTGAAATGGAACAACTATTCAGAAAATTCCCTTGGCCAGTTTGACTTTTGTGAGGGCTCTGGCTGGATGTATCAGGTCGATGGGGTTTACCCAACGCACAGTCTTTCCGAGTGCTTCCTGCTTGATGGACAGGAGCTTCGAATCCGCTTCACTCTTGCTTATGGCAAGGACATTGGACAAAGCGGCGGCTACGGCCTTATCAACAGCTACGAAAAGGAGTGGTGACTCGATGAGTGGAAAGAAAATCGTGTCGGCATTGCTTGCGGTGTTGCTCCTGTTCTCATGCTGCCCGGCACTTTCTGTACAGGCTGCCGATTGCGGCTATACACGTGAGGAGATTGCACGGTATATGGACGGCATTGTTTCCTGGTGCGCCAACCGCCTCGGCACGGAAGAATCTGCTGTGATCAGTGAACAAACGGCGGATTACGCAGCGGAGGGCGGTCTGGATTGGTATGCTCTCTATATGTCCCGTGCTGGCTATGGAGGCAATTATGCCGCATACGGAACGGCACTTTCCAGGGCTGTGAGCCAGAAATACGCAGAAAGTGGAGGCCTTGATCGTGTCCGTGCCTCGGAGTGGCACCGCACCGGCCTTGTGGCCATTGTCTGCGGCTATGATGCTATGGCGTTCGGCATACATACAAACGGCGAGAGCATTGATCTTGTGGCAGACGGCGTGTACGACCGTGCAAAGACGGAAGACCTTGGCGCGCAGGGCATCAACGGGCTTACTTGGGGACTTCTTCTGCTTGATAGTCTCGATTATCCTGTTCCGGCAGGTGCGTCGGATACGCGAGAAACCATTCTTACGCGGATCCTCAGTGCGCAGACGGCAGAGCGTGGCTTCTCGCTCAGCGGCGAGGGCATCAGCGTCGATCTCACCGCTATGACGCTGCAGGCGCTTGCGCCGTACCAGAACAGTACACGTACCTTTACCGTGACGGATAAGGCAACCGGGACGAGCGTGGAGCGAACCGTAGGCGAGGCGATTGAGCTCGCCCTTGATGTGCTTTCTACTGTGCAGATGAAAAACGGCGGCTTCGGTGATGGGAGTGAAAGCTCCGAGAGTGTTGCACAGGTCATTATTGCGCTCTGTGCACTGGGGATTGACCCTGCGGCAGATGTGCGCTTTATAAAGAGCGGCGGAAGTGCGCTTGATGCGTTGCTGCGTTTTGCCCGCGCCGATGGTGGCTTTGCCCACACTCTAGAAAAGGGGGCTGACGGCTCCAACGCCATGGCCGGGGAGCAGGCGCTTGGTGCATTGACGGCGTATATGCGATTTAAAGACGGACTACACAGCCTGTATGATTTCCGGAAAGAAACGGATGCGGAAACGGCGGAAGCCGTGAGCGCCCTCAGAGAGACAATCGATGCACTTGCGGCGGCGGGCACTGTGCCGGATGTGGAAACGGCTTCGGAGCTACAGGCACGATATGACGTTATCCCCGCCGGTGAACAACGATATGTATACAACTACAAATATCTTCTCCAATGGGAGCGGGTACTCGGTATGATGCCTACCGAAACCTTCCGTGACCCGACAGTGGTGTCGCCGGCAGCGGAACGGCAGGACGTACGGACGGCGGGGGATGTGTGGTCGCTTCGCTTTACGGCGGCGGATGCCGCCGAATGCGCAGCCCTGGAAAGGGGCGTGACGCTTGCCAATGCCGGTACCGTAGCGCTGCTGCTTGACCGGCTCGGTGACACGGAAAGTACTCTGCTTGCACTGCTTCAGGAAAAAGAAGCAAAGATTACGGCGCAGAAGCAGACCGTTGCCGCTATCAACGCCCGTATCGCCGCCGAGCTGTTTCCGGCGGAAAAGCTTAGTGTAAAAGACTATACAGTGCTGGAGGAAGTCATAGCGGAGATCGAGGCACTGCCAGATGAAAACCGTGCGTATATCACCGGTGCGGACGGACTTTATGCCGCGCGCGCACGGCTTGCCAGCATACGGGCGATCGCCATTGCCGCCGGGGCGGCTGTGGTAATCGCAGTGGTTGTGTTGCCCCTTGTTATCAAAAAGAAAAAGACATGTTCCCAAACGAAAGAGATCAAAATGAAGGAGACGGGAAAATGAATCAGATCATGGGAGAAATCCGGCGCGAAGTCGGAAAGGTTATTCTCGGCAAGGACGATATCGTTGCCAAAGTGCTGATGGCAATGCTCTCCGGAGGCCACGTGCTGCTGGAAGACGTGCCGGGCACAGGCAAAACAACACTGGCGCTCTCCTTCAGCAAAGTGCTGGGTCTGGACTACAAGCGTATCCAGTTCACCTCGGACACGGTGCCTTCAGATGTGATCGGCTTTTCTCTTTATAACAAAGAAACCCGCGAGTTTGAGTATGTAAAGGGTGCAGTCATGTGCAATCTGCTGCTGGCCGACGAAATCAACCGCACCTCAAGCAAAACCCAGTCTGCGCTGCTGGAGGTCATGGAAGAGGGCCATGTCACTGTGGACGGGCGGGCGCACGATGTGCCGCAACCATTCACCGTAATTGCCACGCAGAACCCTGTCGGCTCAGCGGGTACACAGCTTCTGCCGCAGGCACAACTCGACCGATTTATGATCCGGCTGCATCTGGGCTACCCGGAGTTTGCCGACGAAATGAATCTTCTTAAGGATCGCCACACGACAAACCCACTTGATGCGGTGCAGCAGGTGGCGGATACAAATGCGCTGCTACAGATGCAGAAAGAAGCGATGGCAGTGCATATGGCGGACAGCATCTATGAATACGTAACGCGTCTGAGCCGTACTACGCGGGAACACACTATGATTACACTTGGCCTGAGCTCACGCGGCGCGTTGGCCGTTTGCCGTATGACGAAAGCTCACGCCTATATGGAAGGACGGGATTACGCCGTGCCGGAAGATGTGGCCGCCGTGTTTGCAGACGTGAGCGGTCACCGCGTGATTCTCAGTCCGAAAGCAAAGATGACGGAAACCTCGGCGTTGTCTGTGATTGAGAGCGTGCTTGCAAGTGTTCCCATGCCATCGGCAGGACGCAAGGAGTAAGGCGTATGTGGAAAGCGCGATTGACCTTCGGCATGTGGCTGGTTGGCGCGGCGCTTCTCTATGTGTTCACCGACCGCTACTATGCGCTGGTGCTGCTGCTTGCATCGCTTTCGGGGGCGCTGGGATGCGTTGTGTGCAATCTCTGCCGCCGGACGGTGCCTGATGTATCGCTGCATCTCCCTCCGTCGGCAGCCAAGGGCGAAAAAGCAGAGGGTGTGTTGAGGCTCGCAAACGACACAGCGCTGCCCATGGGGCGCGTAGACTGCACGCTTTGTGAGGAGAACCGTCTCACCGGAGAACGGGTGAGCCGCACAGTGTCGCTACGTCTGCCGGGACGAACAGCGGCCAAGCTTCCATTCCTGCTCGAAAGCCGCCACGGTGGCGTGGTGAAGGTGTTTGTAGAGCGGCTGGCTGTGCGGGATATGCTCGGTCTCTCCCAACGCGTCTACGGTGCGGACGTTGAGGCACGGTGTACGGTGTTCCCAGATACGTTCTCGCCGGTACTCGCAGTGGGTACATGCATAAGCATGGATGCAGAGGGAGCGGAATATGCGCCGGATAGACCCGGCTTTGATGCCTCGGAGACGTTTGACATCCGCGAATACCGCGCTGGTGACAGCCCACGCAGCATCCACTGGAAGCTTTCAGCCAAGCTGGAACGCATGGTAGTGCGCGAGCCGGGACTGCCGGTTGAAACATCGTATATGTTTCTTTTTGAAAATGATGCATCCGTGCCAGCCGAGGTGCGTGATACGCTTGCGGAGGCGTATTGCTCGGTCGTGCAGATACTCGCTGCAGAGGGCATCTGCTTCGGCATGGGCTGGACGGACGGACAGACCGGACTCTATGAGCAGACAGATATCCATGGAAGCGACGATCTCATCGGCGCAATCTCCCGCCTACTGGATGTTGGTGCTTCCGGCGATGCCGACGTTGTTCGTCGGTATCTGGACGAAACTGGAAATGACTACGCCCACGTCATCTGCTTTGCAGCGCACGTCCCGGATTCTATAGCCGAGCTGAGCGCCAAGGTTGGTCATATCACGCTCTTCCTCTGCTCGGATGAGAGCTGGCCGGAGGCACTGTACGCAGACAATGTTCATGTTGTGGTATTCACTCCCCAAAACTATCTGCGGGAGCTGAGTTACATTGTAATTTGAGGCGGCGGGGAAAACGATATGAAGGAAAAAAACAATCTTTCGCTTGCCTTTGTCACGGCACGCCAGAGAAAGTATCCGATTGGTGATGCACTCGCGGCGGCGATGCTCTTTGCCGGTATCCTCGGCACGTTCTGCACGACCTTTTCTCTTTCGGCATATCTGCTGCTTCTTTTACTCGGCGGCGTGCTGGTGATTGCGGCGGCGTTTCTGCCTCACCGGCGGCGCAGCATCCGACGAACCGCGCTTCTAGTGCTGCTGCTCTGGGGTGTTTGCATGACACTTGCATTTCTGCCAGATGTCCGTTCCGGCTTCTGCAGAACAGCCAACGCCATATCCGATGCGTTGGGCACGTCGCAGCGAAAGGTACTCACACACTTTGCTGCCAGTGACGGGGATATATGGCAGCAGACAACCTTTTTCCTGCTGCCGCTTTCGCTGCTGTTGGGGTATCTTTGCGTATGGATCGTGAAGAACGGCAATCTTCTGCTTATGATGCTCCTTATGCTGGGGCTTTCTGTCCTACAGGCCGTTATCGGCGGTGCAGCGGTACTTGGGTGGGTACTGTGCCTGTTCGGTGCAGCGGCGCTCCTGCTTGTGACCGCTTTTTACCGTGGACGTGGCTATCTTTTGCGTACCGATGACAAGGCGACTGTTTCCGCTGCGGGAACGGTGGCGTTTATCCTGTGCGTGACGCTGGGCGTATCTGCACTCTTTGTCCCGGTTCACGGCTATGAAAAGAGCGCCCTGGCCTCCAATACGGAGGAAGCACTGTCTTCCGTCCTTGCACATGTGCGCTATGGCAGCGGGGATGACCGTGCCCTTCCGGAGGGCGACTTCCGTGGACTCGGCGATCTCGTCTTCCCGGAGAAAACAGCGTTGCAAGTGGTGATGAGTCAACCGGATTCGCTCTATCTGCGGGGGTTTGTCGGCGAAAGCTACACCGGTGACGGTTGGACGGCGCTGGATAAAGAGGAGCTCTATGCGAGCGCCAACCTCTTTTATTGGCTGCACCGAAACGGGTTTTATGGCCAGACACAACTCGCAAGCGTAACGACACTGCTCGACGGGCGGCTCACAAGCAATGATCTTAACGCAATATCTGTTTATACCGTGGAGGCAAGTCGGCAATATATTTATGCGCCCTACGAGCTTTGCAGCGCAGACAACACGCTTCTTGAAAGTGAAAATCTTGGTGACAGCGCACTGCTTTCCCGCGGCTTCCGGGGTCGGAACAGCTATACCTATACATCACTTCCTAATCAGGTGAAGCGGTATACGGAGTTGGTGGGGTATCTACGCGCGGATGCGGAAGATCCTGCAGATGCGCTTTCGGCATATCTTTTGAACGAAAGCCAGTATAACACATTTGTGTACGATGCTTATACGGCGCTTCCGGAGAATGTGGAGAGCTTTCTTTCGGAAGAACTTGGCGCGCCGGAAATGGAAAATGGCCAGCATATTTCTTGTCAGAAAGCAAAGCAGAAGATACTGGAGTATCTGACGACTCATGCTTCCTATACCGAAATACCCAAGGAAACCCGTAGCGATGGGGAGGATTTTCTGCGATTTTTCCTGGAAAGCGGTGCCGGATACTCGGTGCATTATGCCACAGCCGCAGCACTGATGTTCCGCCATTATGGTATTCCGGCACGCTATGTAGAAGGGTATCTCATCTTCCCGGAGGATGTGGAGGGACAGATGGAAAACGCAGTACTGACCGTTTCGGAGTCACACGCACATGCGTGGGTAGAGTTTTATCAGGATGGCATTGGCTGGGTGCCCTTTGAAGTCACGCCACCGTATATCGACCGAATGGAGCAACCGGACTTGTTCCAGAACTACGAGGTCGGCGAGAAGCCGGAGGGAGAGGATAAAGCATCCGAGGAAATGACGGAGGACAATTACGTCCAGACGGAGGAGAAGGAGCGGCCAGACATGCAGGAAACTGCCCAAATGGCAGTGTTCTCGCTGCTGGGACTGCTGCTGGCGGTGCTTCTCCTTTTGCTCATGCGGTACCTGAAAAAACGGCGTGAGCTGATGCGACGGCTGGCCTACTTTAACAATGCGTCCCCGGCAGCTGCTGTCTGTGCGATTTTTGTATACTGTCTGGAGCTTCTCGGCGACATGGGAGTGGAAAGCGCAGGTGTGTCGGCCTATGCGCTGACATCGCGGGTTGCAGAGCTTTGCGGTGGCGAAACGGCGACGCTTTACGGAGAGTGTGCCGCACTTTGGGAAGAAGCGGCGTTCAGTACGCATGAAATGAATGAGGAACAACGTGGCAGACTAAAACTTCTCCGCAGTGCGCTTCTTGATAGCTTAAAGCAAAAAAGCGGTTTCTTCCGCCGCCTCGCGTTGCGCCTCTTCGTTGTTCGCTTCTGAGTAAGCATAATATGCCAATACCTGCGTGATCTATGCCGAAAACCAATCCACTTCCGTGCCCTACCTGGACAATGCAAAGCCGAGGTAGGCACCATCGACTGAACACTGTATGACCCCTACATTCTTCCTACAGGTGTGGTGAAGTGTACCCAATTGCATCGTCAACGACGATATCTGAGAGCAAATCGGAGAACATTCCATTTTCCTGTCCTGGCTTCCCCCCAAAAGCACCAATAGACAAGCCGTAACCGCTTTGTGTTCCAGTATTGCTCCAAACGTCGCGCAACTTTCCCGGCAGGGTAAGCAATCGGGGGCAGGCACTCTGCCTGCCCCGCACCAGAGAAGAAAGCATCGATCGAACGCCAAAAAGGCTGTCGTGCTTCCCTCTTTATGACCGATCGCCGTGCTGACAGCATATGGAGCGGCATTGACCGGGAATCATAGCAGCAGAACATAATTAAACCAGGAATTGCCGGATCATCCAACACTATTCAGACCCCCCTCTGAGATTGCCAAGTGAAAGATGACCGGCTTTTTCATTATCAATAACGCTAAGGAACCTCTGAACAAATCGTCTTTGGCTGGATGATGGGTCTTTTCCCTCATCACCAGCTCTCACCGATTTAGTCAGAGGTTCCCTGAAACGGCAATTCAGCCAAACCCAATCCCACCGCTGAGAAGGTAATCCGCATGAAAAAGAAAACTGCAAACCTGATTATGGTTCTTATTATCGCAGCAATCGTCATTGCCGGCATGATGGTCGCTTTTGCGATAAAATCGGAGACTGCTGAGGCATTAGCGAGCCAGTACAGAATCCAGACGATCAAAGACAATGCGCTGATTGGCCCAAGTCAGGACGGAAACGTCTGCACCATCACCATTGTGTGCAGCACTGTGCTGGACAACATAGATACGGTAAACAAAGAGAAGATCCCTTTTATCCCAAAAGACGGAACGATCCTTCCCCAAACCCAAGTGAGTTTTTCTGAGGGTGACACGGTATTTGATGTTCTACAAAAGGTCTGTCAGGCGGCAGATCTGCAGCTTGAATACAGCTACACGCCGATATACAAGAGCTGCTATATTGAAGGCATCAACCACCTGTATGAGTTTGACTGCGGCCCGGAATCTGGCTGGATGTACAAAGTAAACGAACATTCCCCGAATTATGGCTGCTCGGCCTACAAGCTGGAAAATGGGGATGACATCGTTTGGTGCTATACCTGTACCGGTCTGGGAGCGGACGTGGGGGAAGTGTGGATGACTACGGAGGCAGACGATGGGTTTTGAGGCTTGCCATCCGGCAGTGAATTTTATTTTTTTCGCCGCAGTCTTCTGTTGTACTGCCAGTTTCCAGCACCCGGTGTTTTTAGCCATTGCGTATCTTTGCGCTTTTGCCTACAGCCTGAAGCGTTCCGGGAAACGGGCGGTGACGTTTCATCTATGCTTGCTGCCCTTAGCGGCTGCCTTCGCCTTATATTACAGCGCTTATCATCACTTCGGCATCACCGTGCTGGGGAAAAACTTTGCGGGCAACAACATGACGCTGGAAAGTCTGGTGTATGGGCTGGTCATTGGCCTTCGGTTTGCGACGGTATGTATGTGGCTGGAAGCCATGTTCCGGGTAGTATCCTCGGACAAGGTGGTGTATCTCTTTGGCAAGGTCAGCCCGCTGCTATCCCTGTTCCTCACCATTCTTCTGCGGCTCACTCCGAGAATTGGCAATGAGGCTAGGCGTATCAACCTGGCCCAAAAGGGCATTGGCCGGGGCAGCAACCAGGGAAATATCCTCCAACGGCTTATGAATTGCCTGCGCATCTTCTCCATGCTCATTACCTGGATGATCTCGGCCTTGGCCCTGGAATCCGACTCTATGCGCTCCCGGGGCAGCCTGCTCCGGGGTCGGATGGCTTTCTCTATTTACCGCTTTGATAACCGTGACCGAGCCTTTGTGATTGGCCTGTTCCTCTGTATTACGTTAACCATCATGGGAATCATCCTGGGAGCCACAGATATGTGGTACAACCCCCGCATTCTCTGGAACCGTCTGAACGGGCTGGAAATCGTGACGGCAATTGGCTATCTGGTACTGTGCCTGATGCCCATGGGATTGGAGCTTTGGACGGAGCACCGCTTTCGTGCCGCAAGAAAAAGAGGTGTATACCATGACGCAATTGGACAATGAATTCTTTGAAGAATATAAGCATCTGGAACGCTTGTGCTCGGATATATACTCCTGCCAAGATGGAATCAGGCAATATCTGGAGGATATGGAGTGCCAATTTTCCGTAGGAGAAAAGGTAGTCCCCAATTGGATGCGGGACTACCGGAAGCTACGGGGATTGCGGAAGCGCAGAAATACTCTGGCACACAATGTGAGCGAATATCAGGTATGCACAGAGCGGGACATAGAAGATGTTAAAGATTTTACCAATAGAATCCTGCGGCGGCTGGACCCACTGGCAATGCTGAATCTGTATGATCTCCGAAATGAAACACCAAAAGCTCGGGCTGAAAGTGAAGCGCCTGATTCTTCCGGTTCCTATTATGGTATGAGCCAGAGAAGTGTCCCCAGAAAAAAGAAAAAGGGCGGGAAGCTAAAAAGGGTGATTCTGTGGATTTTGCTGTTGCTGACGATATATGCCTTGGTGATGCTCTTATCGGCACTGTTGGAGCAAACGCCTTATAGTACATTCAAATGGCTGCTCCCCTAGCTACATACAGGAAGATACCGGGTAAGGAGGGGGAATATGAGTATTGAAGATAGAGATTGGTATAGAGAAGACTACAAAGAAAAAGAGCGCAGGTATGGCTCTGATTTTAGCGCACATAATCCCTCGGAACGAAAAAAAGGACAGGTTGCCAGCGACAATACCTCAAATGCGTTTGTCCTGGTCCCTGGCAGCTGCACAAGATGTGGAAACACCTTTCAAGTCCGGGTACTGAAAAATGTGACAAAGAACTATGGCTACACCTGCCCTCGCTGCGGCCAAAGAATGACCGTCACGGGTAAGCATCAGAAAAATGCTGCCAAGAGGGCAAACGGCAAGCGGATATTGGGCAAGCTGGCATCTGTGTTTCTTAATTTGTTCGCTTCTTCAAGCTGCCTGCTTTCACTGTATGCTGCTTTGGTGATTGAGCGGGAGCAGATGCCTGGGAGCCCGTGGCCAACCCTGGTAACGTCGGTTCTATGTTGGGTTTTGACTGCGGTGATTCGTAATACGAATAAGCAGGAAGACCGAAACATCGTTCGCAGCTTATCTATTTTCCTTTGTACTTTATCTGCTTTCGTGGCCTCCGGCGCTACACTCTTTTTTGCGGTGCGGCTTTTTATAGAAGCATACAACACTTCACCTGCACAAACTACGATGCCTATTTTTGACACTGTGGGGATACCACATCTTTCGTGGGACGATTTTCTTGTCATCCTGGTCATTGCCAGCATTGTTGTACCGATTTACCGAAGTTATCAGGCTAAAAAGAAGATACGGAGTCTTGTGGAAAGTGAGATTTCAATGACTCCGCAAGAGTTTATGCGGCTCAGAAGTAACTATAATCTTTCATCACAATTGGAGTGCCCAGGTGTATATGTGCTTTACAATAGAGACAAAAACAAATATTACGTTGGACAAAGTCAGCATGTACTTACAAGAGTGAATCAGCACTTTACCGGCCATGGCGGGAACGGGGACGTTTATGCGGACTATAAATACCATGACCATTTTGAAATCCGCATTGTAAAATTTGCGGGAAGCGGATTCCGAACGCTGAATGAAATGGAGCGCCAAACAATTGCCGCTTACCATGCTTATTCCAGGGGCTACAATAAGACGAGAGGCAATAGAGACTAAAAATGAAAAAAGACTTGCAGCAGACAGGCTGAACCTGTACTGCTGCAAGCCTTTTCAATTATGTGGACAATTTTAGCTCTTTGAAAGAGCGAGACGGCTTATTTTGTTGCTCCATGGGTCAATCATCCCACAGATGTTTTTGCCAGTAAGCATCCATACAAAGGTCATAGCGCCTGCGCACAGATGGAATATCGCCCCCGTCAATGATGGCAGAAAAAGCCTGCTGGTGAATTTCGGAGAACTCACAATCGCGGTGGAACAGATTGTTCATGACCATCAGCGTAAATGCTGCGTCCGGGTACTTCCCTGCTAATACATCATAGCTGTTCCCGTTTGCTCGTATCAGTTGGGACAGCCCAGGGATTTCAAGCAGTACCGGTGCAGCTTGGTCAAGGTAATCCTGTAAAGTATGGATTGAAGCAGTAACAGCCATGGTCAATCTCCCTTTCTGCGTACACTGCTGACCATTATACCATGATGTTGGGAGAAAACAAGGCTTGACTTTTCACTTAAAACTGCTACATACAGTTTTAAGTACCGCTCGCCGCCATCCCATACCCCAGAATCACACCACTCCCCAGAGAATACTGCTTCTGTCTACACATATCCCTGGAATTGCCCTCTACGGTATAAACCATCTGGATTTCTTCGCCGCTTTCGGTAAAACGCTGAACGACCTTATCACGGATTC
>OIZI01000762.1_pt1 | contig 15440 bp, 14 predicted proteins | sample 1588441 | NCBI WGS metagenome assembly OIZI01 (sample SAMN03283284) | human gut metagenome | biome: human-associated habitat; material: feces | host: Homo sapiens | place: Peru | collected 2012
GCTGCCCTACGCCCTGGGCGGCGTGGTGGTAGCCGGCCTGCTGTACCTGGTGCTGGCCCTGCTGTTCAAGCTGGTGGGCGCCAAGAAGGTCATGCGGTTCTTCCCCCCCATCGTCACCGGCCCCATCATCATCCTCATCGGTCTGAACCTGTCCGGCACCGCCGTGACCAACGCCTCCACCAACTGGTGGCTGGCACTGTGCGCCATCGCCATCATCATCGTCGCCAACATCTGGGGCAAGGGCATGATCAAGATCATCCCCATCCTGCTGGGTGTGGTGGTCAGCTATGTGGTGGCTCTGATCACCGGTCAGGTGGACTTCGCCGCCATGCGCGAGGCCGACATCGTGGGTCTCCAGCAGTTCGTCATCGCCAAGTTTGACATCACCTCCATCCTCGTCATGGCCCCCATCGCTATCGCCGCCATGATGGAGCACATCGGCGATATCTCCGCCATCTCCTCCACCACCGGCAAGAACTTCATCGAGGATCCCGGCCTGCACCGTACCCTTCTGGGCGACGGTCTGGCTACCGCCTTCGCCGGCATGTTCGGCGGCCCCGCCAACACCACCTACGGCGAGAACACCGGCGTTCTGGCTCTCAGCAAGGTCTACGACCCCCGCGTCATCCGGCTGGCCGCCCTGTACGCCATCATCCTCAGCTTCTCCCCCAAGTTTGACGCGCTGGTCAACTCCATCCCTACCGCCATCGTGGGCGGCGTCAGCTTCGTCCTCTACGGTATGATCTCCGCCGTCGGCGTCCGCAACGTGGTAGAGAACCGGGTCGACCTCACCAAGTCCCGCAACCTCATCATCGCCGCGGTGATCTTCGTCAGCGGTCTGGGCTTCAGCTCCACCGGCGGCATCACCTTCACCGTGGGCAGCGCCGATATCACCCTGACCGGCCTGGCCATCGCCGCTCTGGCAGGCGTGATCCTGAACGCCATCCTCCCCGGCAACGACTACGAGTTCGGCACCAGCGTCGAGGGCGACAAGTCCGCCGACCTGGGCAGCTATTAAGAGACAACAAAAAAACCTCAGGCCAACCGGCCTGAGGTTTTTTTGTTGTCAGAGAAGAAATAAAAGTGAAGAACGAAGAACTTTGGTATGCCGCCGCAGGCGGCATGATTCAAAATGATTTCGCTTCCGCTGCGGTTTCTTCCTCCGCTGTTTCTTCCGCGCGGCGCTCCGTGCGGCTGTACATGACGGTCATGTCATAGATCTTTTTCGCCAGTTCGGCGCTGGCCTCACCGGGCAGCATGCGCCACTGCCAGTTTCCACCCAGAATGCCGGGGGTGTTCATCCGGTGATACTGTCCCAACCCCAGATAATCCTGCATCTGGGCCACAAACAGGTCGGCCACGCTGCTCTGTCCGCCCCGGAGGATGCCCCAGTGGAAGCCCTCCTCGTCGTTCAGCCCCAGATACCGCTTGGCATAGGCGATATCCTCCGGCGCGGCCTCATGCCGCCACAGCTCCACAGGGCTGTTGTCATGGGTGCCGGTGTAGCACACGCAGTGCCGGGGATAGGTGTGGGGCAGATAGTTGCTGGTGTCGCGGGAGTCGAAGGCAAATTCCAGCACCTTCATGCCGGGCCAGCCGGAATCCAGCAATAGCTGCTGCACAGAGGGCGTGGGATAGCCCAGATCCTCGGCGATAAACTGCAGGCCGGGGAACCAGCCGGTCAGCGCACTGACCAGCGCCATGCCGGGACCCTTGCACCACTGTCCCTTGCGGGCGGTGGCCTCGCCGTAGGGAACGGCCCAATAGGTGTCCAGTCCCCGGAAGTGGTCGATGCGGATCACGTCGTACAGCTTGCCTGCGCCGTCAATGCGGCGGATCCACCAGCCGAAGCCGTCCTCCTGCATCACGTCCCAGCGGTACAGGGGCGTGCCCCACAGCTGGCCGTCCTCGCTGAAATAGTCGGGCGGCACGCCGCTGACGGCGGTGGGGATGCACTGGTCGTCCAGCTGGAAGAACTCCGGCTCGGCCCACACGTCGGCGCTGTCCATGGGCACATAGATGGGCAGATCACCGATCACTTGAATGTCCTGCTGGTGGAGATACTCACGCAGTGCCGTCCACTGCCGGAAGAACAGAAACTGGATGTAGATGAACAGCTCCACATCTTCCTGCAGCTTGGTGCGGTACTGCTCCAATACCTCGGGGGATTTCCGCAGCCGCAGCGCCGTGTCGGGCCACTCCGTCCAGGACTTCATGCCGAAATGCCGCTTGCAGGCCATGTACAGGGCGTAATCCTCCAGCCAGCGGCCGTTTTCCTCCCGGAAAGCTGCCACCTGCTCCGCGTCGCGCTGCCAGCCCCGCTGCTTCGCCAGCGCCAGCACCTTGAAGCGGCTCTCGTAGATCTTGCCGTAGTCCACGTATCGCGGCTCGGTGCCCCACTGGCACTTGGCCACCTCGCTCTTTTTCAGCAGCCCGTCGTCGATCAGCATGTCCAGATCGATGAAGTAGGGGTTTCCGGCAAAGGTGGAAAAGCTCTGATAGGGAGAATCCCCGTAGCTGGTGGGGCCAAGGGGCAGCATCTGCCAATAGTGCTGCCCGGCGGCGTGGAGGAAATCGGCAAATTCATAGGCGGCCTTGCCCAGCGTGCCGATCCCGTAGGGAGACGGCAGGGAGGAGACAGCAAGTAAAATACCACTGGAACGTTTCATAATTGTGATTTTTCCCTCATTTTTAATGATAATGTGTCACAGGGCGGGACAGGAACTGTCCCGCCCTGCGGATCGATGAATTTTTTTGGTAATGAAATCGTCAGATTTCATGCCAGTTATTTTTACCCCTTCACTGCGCCAGCAGCCACACCCTTGATGATGTGCTTCTGGCCCAGCACGTAAATGATGATGATGGGCAGAACGGTCAGTACGATACAGGCCATCATGGGGCCCATTTCCACCTTGCCGTAGCCGCCGCGGAAGTACTGTACCAGAATGGGGATGGTCATATACTTGGTCTTATCCAGCACCAGATAGGGCAGCAGATAGTCGTTCCACACCCACATGGTCTCCAGAATGCCGACGCTGACCAGCGTAGGCTTCAGCATGGGCAGCACCACCAGGAAGAAGGTGCGGATGGGGCCGCAGCCGTCGATCATGGCGGCCTCCTCGATCTCCAGCGGAATGGACTTCATAAAGCCGCAGAACATGAACACGGCCAGTCCCGCGCCGAAGCCCAGATAGACGATGCAGATGTTGAAGGGAGTGTTCAGCTTGGTCTTGTCAGCCAGATTCGCCAACGTAAACATCAGCATCTGGAACGGCACCACCATGGAGAACACGAACAGAAAGTAGCACAGCTTCGTGACCTTGCTGTTGACGCGGGTGATGAACCACGCGCACATGGAGCAGCAGATCAGAATCAGCACCACCGACGTAACGGAGATGACCAGACTGTTGAAGAATGCCGCCAGAAAGCCCTGAGAGCCGATGGCGCTGGCAAAGTTGTCCAGCCCGGCGAATTGCTCGGCGGTAGGCAGCTGGAAGGCGGTGCTGGTGCTGATGGCGGACTCCACCTTAAAGGAGTTGATGACCACCATCACGATAGGATAGATCCACGCAAGGCTCAGAACAGTCAGCACAGCTGTCCAGATGCCGTTAATGGTACGACTGCGTTTTTGCATTACTGCTGCACCTCCTTAGACTTGGTGAGCTTCAGCTGCAGGCTGGAGATGGCGATCACCAGAATGCAGAACAGCACGGCCTTGGCCTGACCGATGCCCTTCCACTGAGGGCCGGAGCGGACGTAGAAGGTCTGATAGATGTTCATCGCCAGCATTTCCGAAGCGTGAGCAGGCTCGCCGCCGGTCAGCGCCAGGTTCTGGTCGAACAGCTTGAAGGAGTTGGTCAGCGTCAGGAACAGGCAGATGGTGATGGAGGGCATCAGATTGGGCAGCTTCACCTTCCAGAAGGTCTGCCACGGGGTAGCGCCATCGATGTACGCCGCCTCGATATAGTCGTTGGGGATGGATTGCAGGCCCGCGATATAAATAATCATCATATAGCCGATCTGCTGCCAGCACATCAGAATGATCAATCCCCAGTAGCCGTAGGTGGCGTTCAGCGCCAGCAGCGGCTTGCCCAGCAGGGACAGCACGCAGTTCAGTAGGATCTGCCAGATATAGCCCAGCACGATGCCGCCGATCAGGTTGGGCATGAAGAATACCGTGCGGAACGGCGTGGTGCCCTTGATGCCGCGGGTCAGCAGCAGGGCAATAGCCAGCGCCAGAATGTTGATGAGGATGGTGGACACCACCGTGAACTTCGCCGTGAACCAGAAGGCGTTGGCGAACAGCTCATCCTGAAAAGCTTTTACGTAGTTGCTGAAGCCTACAAAGGTTGCCTTGTTGATGGTCGTGAACTTACACAGGGACAGATACAATCCCTGACAGAATGGGATCACGAAGCCAAGCAAAAAGGCGGCCAACGTGGGCAAAAGGAATATGGGCCAATACTTACGAATGTTTTTCTGCATGAGCGATACCTCCCGGTCAACTGTGAACTTCGACACCTGCCTCTGCGTCCCGGTACAGCCGGGGCGTACAGGTATATGCCGATGGGTGCGGCTGTCGGGTGGGCGGTAAGCCCACCCGACAGCCGGGATTCATCAGAAAATGCGTCCTGTGGGAGCGCGATTACTTCATGGCGTACTCGGAAGCCCAGCCGTCCACGAAAGCGGTCTTGACGGCATCCCAGTCACCGGTACCGGCAGCGTAAGCGGTCAGCGCGGAGCCGACACCGTTCTTCCACTCCTCGGAAGGCATGGTGGGGAAGTTCCAGGACACAGGAGTCTTGCCCTCGGCGGTCATGGCCTTATCCTGCTTCACGAACAGGTTGTTGGATTCCAGAGCGCCCTTGAAGGGGATCACGAAGCCCATTTCGTTGGCCATAGCCTCGGTGCCCTTGTCAGAGGTGACGCACCAGTACAGGAAGTCCAGAGTAGCCTGAATGTCCTCGGGAGCGGCATCCTTATTTACGCACCAGTAGTTCTCAGTGCCGGTGCACAGACCCTGATTGGCCTCATCGCCCACGCCGATGTAGATGGGGATCATGGCCATCTCATCGTCGCTGTACTTGGCGGACAGGGCGGGATATTCCCAGGAACCGTTCTGGAAGAACACGGCCTCGCCGTTCAGGAACTCGTTCTCAGCGTCGGTGCCGGTCTTGCCGGCCAGATCCTTAGGATCGCAGGTGCTGTTGTTGATATACAGGTCGAAGATGTTCTTGTAGTTGTCCAGATAGGTGCCCTTGATGGCCTCGGTGGTGCCGATGCCGTCAGCCTGATACTCGAAGTAGATGGGCAGGTTGGCCAGGTGAGTCTTGAAGCGCCAGTCGGAGCTGCTGTCCATACCGGCGGAGGTGAAAGCGGCGAAGCCCAGCTCGTCCTTGCGTGCGGTGATATCCTCGGCGACCTTCTTCAGATCAGCAAAGGACTTGATGTCGTCGGTGGTGTAACCAGCCTTCTCCAGCAGAGCGGTGTTGGTGATCAGACCATAGGACTCGATAACATAGGCGATACCGTAGACAGTACCGTCCTCTTTCAGGGCGTAGTTGTCGCTGGTCAGCTCACCGTACACGGCGGAGCTGCTCAGGTCATAGCAGTAATCCTTCCAGTTGGCAAGACCCACGGGGCCGTTCACCTGGAACAGGGTGGGGGCGTCGGTCTTGGCCATGTCGGCCATCAGGGTCTCCTCGTAAGTACCGGAAGCGGCGGTCACAACGGTGACGGGCACGCCGGTCTCTTCGGTGTAAGCCTTGGCCAGATTCTGCCAATCCTCATCCTGTTCGGGCTTGAAGTTCAGGTAATACACCTTGCCGGTGGCAGTGGCGTCATCACCGGAACCCTGTGCGTCGTTGCTTCCGCCGCCGCAGGCGACCAGAGACAGAGACATCACAAGAGCCAGGATCAGTGCAAGAAACTTTTTCATGTTGATTGATCTCCTTTTAATTGATTTTATTTTCACAGTATGCACTGTAAAAAACGGTTTCATGCTTCCCCGGGGGAAGCAGAAAAAGCGCTAGCGCTTTTTCTATACGGTATTCGATGGTAAACGGCTTATACCAGTGTTTTCACGCTGCCGCCGGGCCGCAGTACCGTGGGCAGTACCTCGTGGCAGTTGCCGCTTCGTCCTTCGATCATGTCCAGCAGGATCTGGATGCTGCGCCGTCCCATTTCCTCCATGGGCTGGCACAGGGTGGTCAGCGGCGGGTCGATGTAGTCGGAAACCTCGATGCCGTCGATGGCGACCACCGAGCAGCCGTCAGGAACGGTGCGTCCGTGCTCCCGCAGTGCCCGCATGGCGCCGATGGCCATGTTATCGGAAATGGCGAAAACGGCAGAAAAGTCCGCGCCGCTGTCCAGCACGCGGTTCATGGCCGTGTAGGAGTCCTGAATATTAAAGGTGCCGGTGCAGATCACCAACGACTCGTCCAGCGGAATGCCCGCCTCTGCCAGCGCCTTTGTGTATCCCTCGTACCGCAGCTGACTGATGGAGTGGTCGTCGGGACAGGTGATCAGTGCGGCGATGCGCCGGTGGCCGTTGTCCAGCAGATACCGGGTGGCCTGATAGGCGGTCTCCATATCGGCGATGGAGACGGAGGAGTAATCCACCCGCTCCAGCGTACCGTAATGGTTGCCGAAGGAGCAGCATACAAAGGGCACGTTCAGCAGCGCCAGATCGGCGGCGGAGTAGTCGAACCGTCCGCCCAGCAGCACAAGACCCCGCAGCCGCTTTTCCCGCTCCATAACGGCGGCCCGCTTCAGCTCGTCCTCGTCGGAGCTGATCTGCTGCATCACCATGGTGTAGCCGCCTGCGGTAATGCCTGCCTCCACAGACCGGATAATGTCGGTGTAAAAGGGGTTGGAGATGCCGCGCACCACAAGGCCGATGGAATCGGACTTGGTTTTCACCAGGTCGCGGGCGGAGTTGTTGGGGATGTAGTTGGTACTTTCGATCACGTCCAGCACCCGGCGGCGGCTTTCGTCGCTGACGTCGGGCCGATCATTCAGCACGCGGGAGACAGTGGTAATGCTGACGCCGCTGATGCGGGCGATATCTTTGATGGTCACGGTTCTTCCTCCTGTCGTGCTTGCCCCGATGAAAACGGATTGACATCGTTACCGGAAACGTTTTCGTTTTGGGATGACTTTATACTAGCAATTTTCACAGGCTGTGTCAATGCAGTTTTCTGATTTTCGTAAGTTATAACAGTTTTACGTGGTGGAATATAGTGATTTTGCTGAATGCACTGTGGACAGTTGTCCACCAATACGAAATGCCACAATAAAATCCCGTGCGGCGAACGGGGCAGAGCCCCGCCCCTACGCACCGGCTATCGATAGAACGACCGTAGGGGGCGGCGTCCCCGACGCCCCGACGTGAGACACATGGGGCCCGCATTACGTTGTAGGGGCGGACGACTCTGTCCGCCCGGAAAGTCTGTCATTCCGAGCCAGTGACCAACGTCAATGGTGTGGGAATCCGCATCCCCGTCCGTAGAGGCGACCCTTGCGGTTGCCCACACGGTAGACCGTAACTGCTATTTATTGCGCATGTCAGCGGCAGCGACGCTGGAGCAGAGTCGATCCTTTTAACAAGGCGAAAAAGAAGAGCTTACGTGAACGTGTGGTAGGCAGCCGCGGTTTTGTACAACGTATAGCGCGCAAGGAAGTGAAGAAACCATTGGTTTCTTCCGGCTCTTTTGCCCACTTTTCCAGCTGTTGGGAAAAGTGGGCCGCCGGAGGCCGCCCGCGCCTCGCGGGGATGAAATACCTTTTTCACAGGGATGCAAAACCCCTCGCCCCGGCGAGGGAGCCGTAGCAGAACAAAAGGAGGACGGGATATCCCGCCCTCCTTTGTGGTCATGTGTTCAATTCCTTCCCGTTCAGCGCCGCGTAGACCAGCCGTTCCCCCTCATACCGCAGCTTCATGGAGAAGAACGGGGTATCCGGCTCGTGGATCAGATCCAGAAACAGCTTGTCGCCCGCCCACAGGGGCAGCTTCATCAGCTGATCCTTGTGGATCCATTCCAGCACGCCCTCGTTGCACTCGATCAGCTCGCCCGTCCAGCCGGTGGCGGTGAATACGTGCATGTATTCCGTCTCCCACTGGTCGGACACAAAGGTGACGATCCCCCGGTACTGATACTCCGTCAGCGTCAGGCCGGTCTCCTCCCACGTCTCCCGCAGCACGCATTCCTCCGGGCTTTCGCCGTCCTCGAACTTGCCGCCTACGCCCACCCACTTGTCGTGGTTCAGGTCGTTTTTCTTCTTGACCCGGTGCAGCATCAGATAGTTGCCCTGGGGATCCTCAATATAGCACAGTGTGGAATTATACATGTATTTCAAACCCTTTCAAACGTGATCTCGTCGTAGCCTGTCTCGCCGTCCTTCTCCACGCCGTAACGCCAGCCGTCCAGTACGCCGATCACCAGTTCGCAGGTGGTGTTGATGAGACACCCCTCCTTCAGATGACCGCCGAAAGCGCCCAGCCCCTGACGGCTCAGGGCGATGTGCAGGTGGCAGCGCTCCTCACTGACCGTGCCCATCAGGGACAAGATCTCGCAGTGCTCCTCCACGGTGCGGACGGTAACGCCGTCGGCATCCCGCAGCACAGCGCGGGTCAGACAGCCCACTCCGGACAGGATCACCCCGGCGGCAATGTGGTTTTCCCGGCAAATGGACTTGATGGACAGCAGCAGGTCATCGCCCCGGTGCAGCCGTCGGCAGATGGTAGTCATGGCAGACGCTCCTTTCCTTATTGACCTCATTACTATACCATATTTTTTGCAATTTGTACAGCGGCATGGTATACTGTCCTCATAGAAAGCAGGTGAGGGCATGACATATGAGATCGTCCGTTCCCGCCGCCGCACGGTGGCGCTGGAGGTGACGCGGGAGGGCCGCGTGCTGGTTCGCGCGCCGCTGCGGATGACACAGGGAGAGATCGACCGGTTCGTGGCCGCGCACGCCGATTGGCTGGAGAAGGCCAAGGCAAAGGTAGCCGCCCGACAGGCGGCCCATCCGCCCTTGACGGAAGCGGAGATCGCGATCCTGCGGCAGCGGGCGAAGGAGGTGCTGCCGGGAAAGGTGACCCACTACGCCGCCATTATGGGTGTCGTCCCCACGTCGGTGAAGATCACCGCTGCCCGGACGCGGTTCGGCAGCTGCTCCGGGAAGAACGGCATCTGCTTCTCCCTGTACCTGATGCAGTATCCGGAGGAGGCCATTGACTATGTGGTGGTGCATGAGCTGGCGCATATCCGCCACCATGACCACAGCTCGGCCTTTTATGCCGAGGTGGCCAAGGTGATGCCGGATTATCGGGCGCGGATGAAGCTGCTGAAATGATAACAGATAGTATAAAACCGATAAAAGCACCCCTTGTGGGGTGCTTTTATTGGTACATTAAGGCGCTTTATCGGTACAATAAAGCCGGTTATAGGGGTAGAAAAAACAGGGCGTTATCACACCAGCTTCTCAAAATAGCGGAACGTCTCATCATCATGGGTGTGGCGCATGCAGAAGGACAGCATCCGCTCCGACGCGGCGTTTTCCTTGTAGCATTTTGCCACCACACGGGTCAGGCCCAGATGGTACAGCGCCCAGTCTGCCACGGCGGCAAAGGCCTCGGTGCCGTAGCCGTGTCCGGCAAATTCCGGTGCGATGCGGCAGCCCTGTTCCATGGAGCCCCGCCAGTCGCCGTTATACAGCACCACCTCGCCGATGCAGCGGCCCTCCAGCCGGACGGCGAAGTTGATGGCGATGCGGTTGGCAAAGTCCTGCCGGGTCACATCCAGAAAATAGTTCTCAGTCAGCTCACCCTTCAGGTCGTCCCGGTAGTCGTAGCCCCACCAGCGGTTGCGGTCGTCGTCCAGACAGAGGGTGTTGTAGGCGGCCTTGTCCTCGTCAGTGAAAGGGGAGAGGGTCAGCCGCTCCGTGGTCAGCTCCGGGATGTGCCGCAGAGCGTCCAGCTCGCAGCCTACCTCGAAGCGCATTTTGCTGCCCAGCTCGGCGGGCAGGTATTGCAGCTTGGAGGTGCGCAGGCCACGGTCGCGGCCGTCGTCCTCCCGGTTGATCCAGCGGCAGTCACCGCCGTAGTAGGCGGCAAACTGCTGCACCATGGCGGGGTAGACGCCCGCATGGGAATACAGGGCCTTTTCAATGTGGCATACCAGCGTTTCACCGCACTTTTCCGCCAGCGCAATGGCCAGCAGACGGCCCTCCCACAGAATGCCGCCTGCCCGGAACAGACCCATATCCAGATGGCTGAACAGCTCCTGCGCCAGCGCCAGCTCCCGCTTGGCCTCGGGGCTTTGCTTCTGGAATTCCTGCTGGTAGTCGACCCAGAAGGCTGCCAGCAGATCGGCGTTTTCCACCGTCAGGGGGATGAATTCCGCGCCGGGGTGCTCCTTGTTGAATTTGTTGATGTGGTTGCGCTGGCCGCTGTAGTGGCGGCCGGCGAAGTGGGCCAAGTCCTCCGCGTGGTAGAGGTAGTCCTTCCATGCCCGTTCGTTGGTGATGGTGACGCGGGGCCAGCGGAGCGCCAGCTTGCCCGCCTCGGATTCCGGCACCACGGAGAAGATGGGCCGCACGCCCTTGCGGCGGCAGTCGTCCTCGATGGTGGTGAGGGCGGCGTCCACGTCGCCCTCCGGGCCGGGGATGGGATAGTCGAACTGGGGCACGCCGTCGATGCAGTTGCAGATGACAAGGCAGCCGTCGGTGAAGGCGTACTCCGAGCGGAGGTGGCCCCGCCACATGTATTTCACGCCGGAGCTGTATTCGCACAGGCGGTAGGGGCAGGTTTCGTAATAGGGGCGCAGCAGAGGCATGCTCTCTGCGGTCACGGGGGTGAAGTGTAACATGGGGTGCTTCTCCTGAGTGTATGATTTTGTTATTATTATTGTTTTTTTGGGGGGGTGTTTCGCCCTCCGGACACGTCTTGGCCCCCTCTGACGAGGGGCTGTCGAGCGCAAGCGAGACTGGGGGAGAGACTGGTGTTCCAACGCATTGCTTGCGTTCGCCGTCTCTCCCTCCGGCATGACCTTCGGTCATGCCACCTCCCTCGTCAGAGGGAGGCTTTGGGACGCGCGGTGTGATACAATGACCGCCGCACTTTTCGTCAGTTATAGCTTCTCCACCATCTCTGCGGTAAACTGCAAAAACTTCCTCGCCAGTGGGCGGAGGTGGGGGAGGGTGGCCACGCCCAGCTCCCGCACGGCGGGAGGGTCCAGCGGCAGCGCCAGCACGTCGTCCGACCGGCCCTTCAGCACCAGACGGCTGAGAATGCTGACGCCCAGCCCGTGCTCCACCATGGAGATGATGACCGTATCGCTGACCTGGGTGTCCCGGATGATGGGCGTGACGCCGCAGCGATCCAGCGCCCGCATGATATCCAGATGGAAGCCCAGAGAGGGCATCAGAAACTCCTGTCCCTCCAGCCGCCGGACGTCCAGACTGGCGGCACCGCCGGTATCGAAGCTGCGGGGCAGGATGGCCAGCAGCGGGTCGGGCTTCAGGGGCATCCAGTCCAGCGTGCTGCTCTCCTGACGGCTGGCAAAGGCCATATCTACTCTCCCCTCACGAACCCAGCGGTATACCTCCTCCACCGAGCCCATCTGTACATCCACGCTGACGCCGCTGTAACGGCGGCGGAACTGCTCAATCAGCTCCGGAAGCCAATGCATGGCGATGCTGGCATAGGAGGCCACCCGGACGGTCTCCTCCTGATGGGAGTTTACCAGCGCGATCTCCCGCTCCAGCGCCTGATTGGCGGCGAGACACTGCCGCACCATGGGCATGATCCGCTGGCCCGCCGGGGTCAGCCGGACGCCCCGGCGATCCCGGAGCAGCACGGAGAAGCCGATCTCCCGCTCCAGACTGTTCATCATGTGGGTCAGCCCCGACTGGGTGTAGCCCAGCTGCTCCGCCGCCCGGGTGAAGCTGCCCTGATCCACCGCCGCGGCCAGCGCTGCCAGCTTTTTTGCGTCCATGGGCGTTCTCCTTTCCGTATTGTCTGCTTTACAATAGCATAAATTTTACCATGAGACTGCTGCAAATGCAACCGTCAAATATGACATTTCTTCATGGAAAGATGAAAAAATGTCGCTTTACATATCTTGCAATATCGTGTATTTTATAGACAGTAATTCTCCACATATTACTTTTCCTTTCTATCCTCAAATCCCTTTTGATGGCTGCGCGATTTCCGTGCAGCCATCGCCCTATTCCTCCCTATAATATTTGTACCGTGGAGATGTTACAAGACGAGAAAGCGGATGACAGCGGTCGTCCGCTTTTTGCTGTGCAAGGGGGGATGCGCGGACACAACTCTACAAAGGAAGCTGCGGATTCCCACGCCAGTGTGAGCACTGGCTCGGAATGACACGTGGGGGGGGAGCGCGGCGTGCCGCCACTTGACGTAACCGCTATTTTCCGCTAAAATAGGATATACTAGGTACAATAGGCACATTTTTCAGATAGAACGAGGTAACACAATGGCAAATGGATTTATCGACAAGGCCCGCATCACCTGCCGCGCCGGCAACGGCGGCAACGGTGCAGTGGCCTTTCACCGGGAAAAATACATTGCCGCCGGCGGCCCGGACGGCGGCGACGGCGGCGACGGCGGCTCCATCATCCTGAAGGTGGACGACAACATGTCCACTCTGATGGACTTCCGCTACAAGCGCAAATATGTGGCCGCCAACGGCGTGGACGGTCAGGGCGGCCGGAAGTCCGGCAAGGACGGCCAGAGCCTCACCATCCGTGTCCCCCGGGGCACGCTGGTACGGGACGCCGAGACCGGCGAGATCATCAAGGACATGTCCGATGACCAGCCCTATGTGCTGTGCAAGGGAGGCCGGGGCGGCTGGGGCAACCAGCATTTCGCCACCCCCACCCGTCAGGTGCCCCGCTTCGCCAAGGCGGGTCTGCCCGGAGAGAGCCACGACGTGGTGCTGGAGCTGAAGCTGCTGGCGGACGTGGGACTGGTGGGATTCCCCAACGTGGGCAAGTCCACGCTGCTGAGCGTGGTCACCAAAGCCCACCCCAAGATCGCCAACTACCACTTCACCACCCTGTATCCCAATCTGGGCGTGGTGTACGTGGACGAGGGCGTCAGCTTCGTGATGGCTGACATCCCCGGCATCATCGAGGGCGCCAGTGAGGGCGCCGGTCTGGGTCACGATTTCCTGCGGCACATCGACCGCTGCCGTCTGCTGGTGCATCTGGTGGACGTTTCCGGCAGTGAGGGCCGCGACCCCATCGCGGATTTCGATGCCATCAACGCCGAACTGAAGGAGTACAGCCCTGAGCTGGCCACCCGTCCTCAGATCGCCGTGGCCAACAAGACTGATCTTCTGATGGACAACGAGCAGCTGGACGCCTTCCGTGCCCACGTGGAGGAGCTGGGCTATGAGTTCTTCGCCATGTCCGCCGCCACCCATCAGGGTACCCGGGAGCTGGTGCGGCACATCGCCCAGCGGCTCAGCGAGCTGCCGCCCGTCACGGTCTACGAGCCGGAGTATGTGCCCCGGCCGCCCCAGATCGACACCTCCGAGCCGCTGCACATCGAGCGGGAGGACGACACGTGGCTGGTGGAGGGGCCGTGGCTGCAAAGGCTTATGGCCAACATCAATTTCTCCGACTACGAAAGCCGCATGTATTTCGACAAAATGCTGCGCCAGAGCGGTTTGTTCGACCAGCTGGAGCAGATGGGTATTCAGGACGGCCACATCGTCAGCATGTACGATCTGGAGTTCGAGTACCAGCGCTGACCGCATAAACGACACCTCCGCCGCGCACACTAGCGGCGGAGGTGTTTTTTATGAAATATGCAGCCGATCTTACCGATCTTCTCAACAACGATCCCCAGGCGTATACCTACTTTTACGCCCTGCCGCCCCAGACCCAGACCGACCTGCGCAAGCGGGATATCCGCAGCATGGAGGAGCTGAAAACCGCCACGGCGGATCTGGCCTATACCAACCGTCCGGAGGTATTCTGAGCAAAAGAGGGAAGTGTGCCAACTGCGCACTTCCCTCTTTTCGCGGCTTTACAGCAGCTGCTCCCGCTGGGCCATCAGCTGGTCGATGAACACCCTGGCCGCCAGCGGAAGGGTGCGGCGATCCTTGGTAACAACGGCCAGCGTCCGGATAACAGGCGGGTCAATGGGCAGCGCCGCCACGTCATAGGCCGTCTTGCACAGCACCAGCTCCGTCAGGATGGAAACGCCCATCCCCTGCTCGATCATGGACAGGATGGAGTAGTCGTCGTGGACACGAAGCCTAACGTCAGGGACGATCCCGGCGGCGGCAAAGGCCTCCTCCGGTTCGCTGTATACGCCACCCTCCAGCAGCAGAAACGGCTCTCCCTCCAAGTCCTCCAATGTGACGCTTTTTCGTGCCGCCAGCGGGTGTCCGGCAGGCACCACCGCCCGGAACTCACCGGACTTCACCACCATTGTCTCCAGCCCCTTCACCGCATGGGGGTTCACAAAGCCAAAATCCACCGCTCCGGTGCGCACCCACTCCGGAATGCTGGAGTAGTCCCCTTGATGCAGCACGACCTGCACGTTGGGGTGCTTTTCCCAGAAGGCCCGGATCACCTGAGGCAGCCAGTGGGCCGGAACGGACAGACGTTCCGCGTCGGCGGGGACGAGTTCGTGGTGTTTGCCGCCATGACCGGGGAGGAGGCTGCAGGCGCTGCAGGCGCTGCAGGCGCTGCAGGACAGGACCGGGCGCTGGGCGGGCGAGAGAGTCGGCACGCTGAGCCTGTCCGCCGGGTACGCCCTGGCGCGGGAGCACAGGGGACTGTCCGTGGAGGAACTGGTGAAGGAGGCGGACGAGGCGATGTACCGGCAGAAGGAGGAATACTATCGCAGCAGCGGCCGCGACCGGAGAAGGAGCGCTTCTATGACGGCAACTTTACCGGGACGCTGACCGGCGGCCACGGCGTGACGGCGGCGCTGCTGTGAGCCGTCCCCTCCCATTTTATTTTCCGCCAAAGGCGCACAAATTTTGAATTTACATTTGGCGGAAAAGCAGGTATAATATGACCAGCAGTGTTGATATGTGCGGCGACGGGAGCTCCCGTCATTCCGTGGTTGACCACGGAATGATGCCGCCTGTATGCTATGGGAGAATAAAAGGAGGAGTGTACAATGAAGAAGTGCGTAGTGGGTATATTTTTTGCGCTGGTGCTGTGTTTGACGATGGTACCCATTTCTGCTTTTGCGGCGGAAAAGACAGCCATTACAACGGTTGATGAGCTTTTGCAATTTGCAAAAGCGGTAGACAATGGCGACTATGATGGCAAGCAAGATGCGGTCGTATCGCTTGAAGCAGATTTGGATTTAACAGGTGTTGCGTGGACGCCGATTGGCAGCGTCTTTGACGGCGACGGAAATCTGCTGCACTACTTCAGCGGCA
>OIZI01000764.1_pt1 | contig 15410 bp, 19 predicted proteins | sample 1588441 | NCBI WGS metagenome assembly OIZI01 (sample SAMN03283284) | human gut metagenome | biome: human-associated habitat; material: feces | host: Homo sapiens | place: Peru | collected 2012
GCGGTGTTCTGGATGTGGGTCACGGCACTGCTGGGAGCCTCTACTTCGTTTATCGAATCCACCCTGGCCCAGAAGTACCGGCAGCCCGATCCCCTGTATGGCGGCCAGCGGGGCGGCCCGGCATATTATCTCCACGTTCTGGCCGAGCGCAAACGCGGGAAAAAACTGCGGCACTCGGTGGTGGCGGTGCTGTTTGCACTGTCCGGGCTGATCTGCTGGTGCGGCATCAGCCAGGTCGTCAGCAACTCGGTCAGTTCGGCGTTTGTCAATGCATTCTCCATCCCGCCCATCGTGACCACGGTGGTGCTGGTGGTGATCTCGGCAGGGATCGTGCTGCGGAAAGATGCCACCGTGAAAAGCCTGGACGTGATCGTGCCCATCATGGCGGGATGCTACTTTTTGATGACGCTGTACGTGATCGCACGGAACTTCGGCCAGCTCCCGGCGGTGATCGGGCAGATCTTCTCCGAAGCGTTTGGTCTGCGGCAGGCCGCAGCGGGCGGCTTTGGGGCCGTGCTGATGAACGGCATCAAGCGGGGCCTGTTCTCCAACGAGGCGGGCAGCGGCTCGGCCCCCTGCGCGGCGGCAGCTGCCTCCTGTGACGACCCGGTGAAGATGGGCTTTGTCCAGGCGCTGGGCGTGTTGATCGACACGGTGGTGATCTGCAGCTGCACGGCTTTTGTGATGCTGCTGGCCCCGCAGAGCGTGACCGCCGGGCTGACCGGAATGGATCTGCTTCAGGCGGCGGCGCAGTATCACCTGGGCAGCTTTGGCGTGGTGTTCATTGCCGTTACGCTGGCGCTGTTCAGCTTTTCTACGTTCATCGGCATCCTGTTTTACGCGCGCTCCAATGTGGCCTACCTCTTTGGGGACTACTGGGGCTGGCAGACGGCCTATAAAGTGCTTGCTCTGGTCATGCTTCTGGTGGGCGGCCTGCAGACCTATACCGTGGTGTGGGACCTTGGCGATGTAGGCATCGGCTTAATGACGATCTTCAACCTGGTTGCTCTCTACCCCATGTCCGGGGAAGTGCTGGATGCACTCAAGGATTATGAACGGCGTAAGCATCTGACCCGCTGACCGCCGCAGCAGAAAATTACAGCACCCGCCCCGCCCGACGGACCGCTCCGGAACGGCGGGGTTGTTTTTTGTAAAAAAGCGGGGAGAAAACACTGAGATTGTAAAATAAACGCAAGAGAAAACGCAAGAGAAATCAAGCAGATTCTCTTGCGTTATTTTTTTGCGCATTTTTCAGGAAGCGAGGGAGAAAGAAGTGGCAAGGCACATGACGCTGGAAGACCGCAAGGTTTTGGAAGCCAGATACAACAACGGCCAGAGCATCACGGGAATCGCCCGTGCCATGTCGTTTAACTGGTCCACTATTTACAGAGAGCTGCAGCGTGGCGACACCGGCGAGATTGACAGCAACGGACGTGCGGGCTACAGCGCAGAACTGGGGCAGATGCGGCTCTACAATGCAAAGCGGCGGTTACGGTATCGGGCGGAATACCCCGGCGGGATGAAAGAATGAGGAAAAGAAAATGCTTGAGCTTTCGTGGAGCTTGACGCTCTTGCCTTCCTTCTTCCAGTAGTCGAAGGTGTGCAGCTCGCTGGCTGCCAACATGATCTCCGCGTCGTGGGTGGTGCCGGGGTGCTGGGTGCCGTCGTCCTCAGTCACGGTGATCTGAGCGGCCAGGGCTTCGATCTGGGCGGCGGTGTGGTGCGCGGTGGCGATGGTGTGCAGGGTGGCGGGGGCCAGCTTTGCGGCCTCGTTCTGGATGATCTGATTATTGCTCATGCCTTTCATGGTACTTGCTCCTTTTCGTGTTGTGGTTGGCGTTCGGGATGATTTCCCGGCGGCTGCCGGGGTAGTGGGGCGGGGTCGCTTTACGGTGCGGCCCTGCTAAGGTGTCCGGCGGGGTCAATCGTCGATGGAGCAGCAGCTCCAAAAGGCATCTTCCACGGTGTCGTCGCTGAAATCGTCCGGGGTGCCGTTGGCATTCACAACCAGCTGCACCCGGTCGAAGATGCGCAGATCGGTTTCGGCATCCACCAGAAAAAACCAGTCGTCGCCGTCCTTCAGGTCGCTGCACCAGACTTGCACCCGGTCACCGTAGGCGTACAGCCCGCGCACCTCAGCCGGGGCGATGTACCGCCCCAGAGGGCCGACGGTGTAGGGGCAGGCGGCTGAAGCGGTGGGGGCCAGCATCCCGGCGGCAAGTGCCAGAGCAGCGGCGGCGGTTGCGATCTTCTTTGAAATTCTCATGGTTCAAATCTCCTTTTGCTTTTCAGGTTTGCCCCGGCGGGCTGCCAGGGTAGTGAGGCAGGGCCGCTTTGAGCGGTGCGGCCCTGCTGGGGTATCCGCTTGACTATCACCCCCGATCTGTGGTAAACTGGCTTACAAGATGGACTGTTGGAATTTCATCTTGCAAGCCTGTCACCTGCTCAGCGGGTGGCGGGCTTCTTCTTTTGCCATTCGGCAAGAAGCGCGGCCCAGATTTTCCGCTTGTCGGATTCCGGCAGCTTGAAAAAATCTTTGCTCATGCGGTTCACTCCTTTCGGCTTACTCGCAACCGCTCCGGCTTGTTGTCCGGCTCGCTTGCTGTGTCTGCATTGTAGCGTGTTCACACGCTTTCTGCGTTCTGCACAAAACTGTTCACACGCTTTTGTGCAAATTGCGTGTTCACATGTTGCCGACATTATGATAAAATAAATAAAACGCAAAAAGTAAAAGGGGGACACTATGGCAATAACTGCGAGAAAAGCCGAAAACGATAAACGACACCACGAAAAACTTGATCGCCTTGTGATTCAGCCGTACAAGAACCAGGGCGCAGCACTCCGGGCCGCTGCCGCTGCTGCTGGGCAAAGCCTGCAGGGGTATATCTTGCAGGCAGTCCGCACCCGGATGGAGCAAGAGGGCCAGCCGCTGGAAATTGAGCAGACCCCGGCGGAATCCGGGGAAGAAGGGGGCTAAGGGGGGATAATAGGGCGGCATAGAACCTAGTTCACCGTTACCGATGGGGCGATATGCCGTTAAGTGAAGAATCTGACCCCTTCGCCCGGCGGCATTTTGCCGGATCATCCGGCGGCGAAACTGTGCCGCCCTGGAACGGTGCCAGCGGGACCCGTGCCGGGTGCTCCGTGCGGGTGGATCAGGTGCAGCCGGAACCAGTGCCCGACGGCCCCGGCCCCGATCAGCACCGGGAAGGACCCGCCCCGCCTCATTCAGCAGCAGAAACGAAAAAAGCCAGAGTGAATGGCCCGCGCCGCCCGCCCTGGCTTTTCTTCTGCCCGCTGCCCGCCCCGATCAGCACCGCCGCCGCCCCGATCAGCCCCGGGAAGGACCGCACCGCCCACGGTGACGACCTGCCCGATCTGCCCGGCCTGGGCGGTGTCGGCCCGCCCGATGAGCAGCGGACCGCCCGCCCGATCACCTGCCCGGCCTGCTCCTTCCGCCCTGATGACCCCGCCGCCCTGATGACCCCGCCGCCCTGCTGCCCGCACCCCTGCCAGACCTACCGACAACGCCAGCCGCCAGCCCGCCAGCACCCCGCCGCCAGCCCAACGCCAGAGGGGTCAGATTCTCCACCTAACGGGATATGGCTTTAGGCTTAGGGATTAGACCTAGAGAGATAGAACTCGCCTTATCTATCCCCCTGCCCCCTTCCTTCTCCGGCCCGGCCTCGGCCCTCTCCGGCACCGCGGCCGCCCCGATGAGCAAGGTACTGCCCCCGGGGGCGGGGCGAATGCGGGTTCCGAAGCCCCAAAAGTTTTCTAGGTGTCAATTTTTTTGAAGGGCTTCCCCCCTCCGGCCCGAAAAATAAGGGGGCGGGTCAAAAATTTTAGGGATTTGGGCACAATGGCGGTGGCGGCACCGGGATGGTGCATACCATATTGGTGGAGCCAACAAAATCGGGCAAAACCATCTTGCCGGGGACGGCAAAATGGTTCCGCCTGAGCTTGTCAAGAGCTACACAGACAATTTCTTGACAAAAATATTTCAGCATTTTTGTTAAAACGCAATAAAACGCCAAAGGATGTTCGTGAACACCGACGGAAGAAAATTTGCTATAATAGAATAGACAATAGGCAAGAATAAAGGAGAAGGGGGCCTGCACAATGACTGCAATCGAACTGTCGAAAAATATCATTGCTTATGCCGCAATGAACGAGTGTCAGGTAACAAATCTGAAATTGCAGAAGACCCTTTACTATGTACAGGGTTATTATCTGGCTCGATTCGGAAAGCCGCTTTTCGAGGATGAAATCGTAAACTGGGCATACGGTCCCGTTGTGCCGGAGGCTTATTTCCAGTTCTGTTCTTATGGTGCGTCGGCAATCACCCCGGAACCGATGAAGCTGCTTTTTGCAAGTCTGAGTGATTCTGAATCGGGCTATATTTTCAGAGTAATCAATGCTTGCTTGCAGCGCACGGCAAGGCAGCTGGTGGAAAAGACGCACACTGAGGCACCGTGGCGGAACACCTTTAGAAATCAAACCATTGATGTTATGAGCATCAAGGATTTTTTCAGCAACAACGATCCGCTTGGAATTAAATAAGAGGACTGTGTATGCAGAGTAAAGACGCAGAAAATAGCATGACCAAACTGGTTCAGCTTTTGGCAGACATTGCGGAAAAAGGATATGCTGATGAAATGGATTCAGCTCCAACAAGCGATTTTGTCAAAGAGTGCTGGGAGCGGTTATGCGAGATATACAAAGACCCGGAATTCCGGCATTCGTATTCAACTGTTTCATCGTGCATAGAACAGTACAACCCGGATCAGCTGGATTCTTTGCCGGTATATCTGGATAGAGTGGTTGCGTTTGCTGAAACACAGGAGGACACTGAGGAAGTTCGCCGGATCACAAGGTCCGTAAGAAAACTGCTGGATCATATTGGCTTGGAGTGCGTTCGACTGAACCGTATGTCACAGGTGAAGCGGTATGCAGATGAAGCAAAGCGGATTCAGGGCGAGGCGTTGAAACTCAACAAGTCCACAAGAACAACCAGTAAGCGACTGGATGAGAGAGTGAATGGCTTCCATGAGCAGTCGATTACGATCCTTGGAATTTTCTCCGCAGTTGTGGTCGGATTCATGTCCGGGTTGTCAATGTTTACATCTGGATTTAACAAGCTGACGGAAGTGAGCCTGTACATTGTTTCCTTCTACTCGGTTTTGGTAGGAATTATCCTGTTCGATATTCTCTTCATGCTCATTTTCTTCATTGCGAAGATTTCCGGGCACTCGATTGCCCGGGATGTGCCGCAGAGTGATAAGAACTGGTTCTTCTCAACATTCCATCGGTATCCATACGTTTACTGCTTCCACTTCTTTGCTGTCGCTGTGCTGGTGATCCTGTACGTTTTGCAGATGGTGCATGGAACGCCAGGTGCAGAAGGACAGCTTGTTGAAGTGGTGGCAAGTAGTGCCTGTTCATAAAATGTTTACAAACAACCCCCTAAAAACCGCCATTTGTGGAAAAAGATGAGACACTATGAGACGTTTTTAGTGGTATAATTGGTATAGTGGATTTATGAAAGAAGCCCCACGGTGGCAGCACCGAGGGGCTTTTCTCATATCCGGGTGTGCCGCAGGACCGGCGGCACCACATAGATGCTCTGTCAGGCTTTTGCCTGGCAGGGCATTTTTTATTGCTCAAAAAACGGAGGGGTCATAAATGGCAAGGCGAAGCGATGAGCGAGAAGCCGCCCGCGCTGAGTACATGGCCCGGAAGGAAAAGGGCGGCGAAGTCAATCTCCGGCAGCTGGCGGATGATCTGCACCTCAAGTACGATACCGTCCGGCGGTGGAAATCGAAAGACGGGTGGGACGCTCCCACCGGCAGGAAACCCGGCGGACAGCCGGGAAACATTCCTTGCCCAAACTGCGGCAAGTACCAGCCTTTTGTTTGGGATGGCATGGTGTTCAACAAGGAGAAGTGGCCGGAGGGCGGCGTACAATACCGCTGTGCCGAGTGCGGCTGTCTGGACAATGAATACCGCTGGAAGAAAAAACCCAGGTAAAAGCCAGCAAGGTGGAACAGGAGGAATTTGCATGAGCGAAGTTAGAGTGGGCTATGTGAGTTCCATCGACTACGAGAGCGGCTTTTGCGAGGTTCACTACCCGGATCGTGACGATACCGTGACCGAGAAGGTGCCGTTCCTATCCAACCAGGAATATCGTATGCCGGAAGTGGAAGATATGGTGCTTGTGCTGCACCCCGGGGATAGCCCGGAAGATGCGGTGGTGATGGGCACGATCTGGAACGAGAAAATCAAACCGGCGGAGGGCAAGAAGGGTATCTACCGCAAGGAGTTCTCCAACAAGGATGGACAGGCATACCGAAAGTTCGATGCGAACGCAAAAGAACTGACGGACCATGTGGACGGGAAGCACATTCTCGAAGCAAAGAGCCTGGAAATCAAGGTGGGCGGCGCAACCGTTACGATCAGCGAAAGCGGAGCTGTGACGGTAAACTCCCCGGCGGGAATCACCATCAAGGCTGCTGGAACGCTGGAACTGTCCGCCAGCACGATCACGGCCAGTGCCGGAACGGTGAACATCACCGGCGGCGGTGGCGACGTGGTAGTGTCTGGCAAGTCTTTGGTGAACCACACGCACACGGGCAACCTGGGCAATCAGACCAGCCCGCCGACGTACCGAAACATGAACGTGCCCCGTCCAGACTTGATGCACAACACATGGCTATAAAAATCAGCCGTGAGATCACGACCGAGCTTGCGAGGACGTTCGGATACAGCAAGACGAAGTTTGAAAAACACGTCGAAACTATGACAAAGTATCTGCCGCCTGGCCCCGAAAGGGAGCAGGCGGCAGCGCAGATTCGAGAGCAGGAACAGGATTTCAACCTGTGGTTGATCGAGCAGGAACGCCGGAGAATGCACGAGCTTTCACGGGATATTCCGCTTCACCTCAGAGCAGCAAATTCCGTCTGGCCGGGTTGTCGGGCTGAACTTGACGCACGGCGGCTTGAACTGGATTACGCAATCGCTGCGTGTTGGAAATTGCAGGATGAACTACAGTATGTCGCTGAATCCATCCCGGCAGATTTCAATAAATATACCGGGATCGTATTGGAAATCGACAAGCTGGTGGCCTATATCAAGAATCTGCGAAAGTCTGATAAAAAGCGTTTTGAAGCAGCACTCAAAAAGGCTGAGGAAAACGCTGCGCTTGAAAAAGCACGGCTGTGGCTGGAAGCTACTGAAAAGGCAAAAGCCGAAAAGAAAAAAGCTGTGGCCGAAAAGAACGTAACAAAACAATAAAAATGATATTGGGGTAGTCTTTGTACGTCGTCTCGGCAGCCAATTTCGCCAACGTGAACAGCAACGGCAACTGTGACTGCAACAATGCCAGCAACACGAATGGTGTCCGCCCTGTCGCCGGTCTTTGATTTCGCAACCTTCAATGGAATAAGTCCGGGAAGGCCCTGCGAAAGGAAAGGCTATCCCTTCGCAGCGTAAGCTACGATAAAGCCCCGAAAGGGCATCAACAGCGATGACCCCGGTTACGACCGATGAGCCTATCACGCTGTTTTATTTTTTATGACAAAATTTGAAGACGCAAACTTTTTGTACGATGCAGGAACAAAAGCAATCAGGCCGTCCGCATACAAATACGGGGTGCAACTCTTTGAAATGAACCATCTCTTGGAAACGGCAAAGCTCCAACGGGCTTTTATCGAAGGAGCCTATAAACCGCAACCGGGCGTGAAGTTTGAAATCAAAGAGCGAGGGCATGAACGCTTTATCACCAGCACCGAAACGGCGGACAAGGCGGTGTCGCATTTGATCTGCGACGAGTATCTAACGCCGCTGCTGGCAAAGTACCTGCAATACGATAACTCGGCCTCGCAAAAGGGCAAAGGCGTTGCATTTCATCGTAAACGCTTCAAGGTTCACCTGCGACAGTACTATGAACGGGAGGGTACAAATGAGGGATATATCCTGTTCTCTGATTTTTCCGGCTACTATGCAAACATCCTGCATGATGTTGCACTGGCCCAACTGGAAAAGTATCTGGCACGGGAAATCACAGACCCGGCAGAGCTTGAGCAGGTCATGGGCATCCTGCGGGAAACATTCAAAACATACGAGTTGGATGTGTCCAGATTCTCCGATGAAGAAATTCAGAGGATGTACTGGGAGAAAATCAATTCAACGATCAACTTTGGCGTTCCTGCATCCTCCCTGACCGGGGAAAAGATGCTGCGAAAAGGCGTGGACATCGGCAACCAAATCTCGCAAAACGTGGGAATTTTCTTACCGATACCCATAGACAACTACATCAAAATTGTGCGCGGTGTCAAGGGGAACGCCCGATACTCAGACGACTTCTACATCATTGCAAAGACAAAGGAAGAACTCCATGGGATTATGGATGGAGTACGCTGGGAAGCAGCGCAGCTGGGCCTTATCATCAACGAGAGAAAGACCCACATTTGCAAGCTGGGCGGTCAGTACCGCCACCTGCAAATGCTGTATTCCTTGCACCCTGACGGCAAGATCACCTGCAAGATCAGCCCAAAGGCCATTACCCGCGAACGCAGAAAGCTAAAAGCCTACAAGCGGCTGATGGACGATGGTCGGATGGAGTATTCGGAAATTGAAAACAACTTCAAGTCCTGGCTTTGCGTCCACTACAAATTTATGACACGGCAGCAAATCCAGAACATGAGCAGGCTTTTCAAAGACCTGTTCGGAAAGGACATCACATGGAAAAAGAAAAAAGGACATGGACGGTTGCGCTGGCTGATGGGTCAAAACTCGAAAACCTGACCCTGAACGATGGTGCAAATACATTCCACTCTCCCACGGAGATCACGGAAGACACGTTCGACGGGAAGCTGTCGGAAGTTCACATTGCCGCCAGCGACGGCGATATGACCGAGTGCGCCTACCCGGACACCCTGCACGATGCAGAGCTTGTGCAGATCATGCAGCCCACTGATACCCCGGACGGCCAGTGGGCTTTTATTCTGCGCGAGATTCCCGCAGATGAGTTGCTGCGGGCAAAGATTCAGGCGCAGATTGATTATCTGGCTATGAGCAGCGATGTTGATTTGGAGGATATGTGATATGGATGAACACAGCAAAAAATACCCTGACGTGAAGTTCTATTACGACCACCGCATTTGGAGCAAGGCTACCGTGGCAAAGTCCGTCAAAAAAGGCTGGATCTCTGCTGACGAGTACGAGGAGATCGTGGGTGAGCCGTATGCAGCATAAAAGCTGGCCTACCCTCTGTGAAAGCCTGCTGGACAGGCTGGAAACGCTGGGAGCGGACACCGCCACCGAGCGGGCCGAGTTTGGCGTGCTGATGGTGGACTGCTGCATGAGAGGCTGCGGGGCAGACCTGCGCCCGAAAGGAGATGTTGAAGATGGCAATTAAAGCCTATTCCTATGCGAAGGATGGGAGCAAAGCCCTGAGCAAGAACTTCCACGTCTGGGAGTTCAAGTGCAAGGACGGGAGCGACCCGATCTTTATTGACGATGAGCTTGTGACCCTGCTGCAGAAAATCCGGGATCACTTCGGCAGGGCGGTGAACATCAACAGTGCTTTCCGCACCGCAAGCCACAACGCCAAGCAGAAGAAATCGTCCAAGTACAGCCAGCACCTCTATGGAAAGGCTGCGGACATCTGGATCGCCGGGGTGTCGGTGGATACACTGGCGGCCTACGTCGAAACTCTGCTGCCCGGAAAGGGCGGAATTGGGCGGTACTATACCGACAACTTTGTACACGTTGACGTGCGGGAGGTAAAAAGCAGATGGGTGATGCAGTAAGGAGCGGGGTTTGCACCATGGTTGGAGTAATCGGCAGTCTGATCGCAAGTCAATTCGGCGGATGGGATGCTGCACTTTCGACGCTGATCCTGTTCATGGCGGTCGATTATATCACGGGCCTTGTGGTTGCCGGGGTTTTCCACGCCAGCCCGAAGAGCAAAGACGGCGCACTGGAATCCCGCGCCGGGTGGAAAGGTCTGTGCCGCAAAGGTGTGACCTTGCTGATCGTGTTGGTGGCTTGCCACCTCGACACAGTGATGGGATCGAATTTTATCAGGGATGCAGTTGTCATTGCCTTTATCGCAAACGAAACCCTGTCGATCATTGAAAACGCCGGGCTTATGGGTATTCCCATCCCTAAGGCATTGACCGGGGCTATTGAAATTTTAAAGCAGAAGTCCGAACAGGACAGTAAGGAGAACTGAATTATGAACGCTCACATCTATACCGAGAAGACTGTTTCCGCCGGCACTGTTACCCGCACCATCTGCCTCACGGTGGCACTGGCAAACCAGCTGCTCTCTGCGATGGGAAAGCCCATCCTGCCCATTGAGAACGGAACCATTGAACAGCTGGTGTCCGCTGGCTTTACCATCGCCGCGGCAATCCCCGGCTTTTGGTTCAATAACAGCTTCACCAAAGCGGCACTGAAAGCCGACGAGGATTTGAAGCGGTACAAGAACCAGCTGTAATAAGACCACAGCTCTGCTTTTTCCGAAGCCCTGCGTTCCACGCGGGGTATTGATGTAGGAAAAGCGGGGCAATCTGCCCCCGCTGGCAGCCTGTTTTAGGCCTGCTGGCGGGGGCTTTTTTCATTGCCTGGAAGTTTTGCACAAAGGAACCGTGAAAAATGTGGAAAGTCTGCATATTGACAACGGCACATCGTACCTTTTACGCTTGAAATGCAAAGAAACGCCAGAATTGAAAGGAGGAACAGGGCGTGAGAGTGTTCAAACACCTAAACTTTACGGACCGTCTTCGCATTGAGAAGTGGAAAAAGGAAGGAATGAGGACACGAGAGATAGCGGAAAAGTTGCGTGTTGATCCTTCGACGGTATACCGGGAACTAAAACGGGGCAGCTATGACAGGCTGGACGGCAAAACATGGGAGATGATCCCGACGTACAGCCCAGATATAGCGGAACAGAGGTATCAAGCAAACCTCCGAGAAAAAGGACCGGACCTTAAAATCGGAAAGGACCATGAGTTGGCAGCTTATATCGAACAGACCATTATAGAGAAAGACTGCTCCCCGGCGGCAGTGTATGGCTATGCAATGGAAGAAGGACGGACATTCAAGACCCACATCTCCGTTCCTACCATTTACAGCTACATCAAGAAAGGTGTGTTTCTGAACCTGACACAGGTGGCTTTGCCCAGGCATGGCGTACATAAGAACGAATATAAAAAGGTGAAGAAGAAGGAACCTGCCCGTGCGCCGGCAGGAGAAAGCATTGATAAACGCCCGGAAGAAATCCAGAGCCGGGAAGAATTTGGACACTGGGAAATGGACACGGTATACTCCGGCAAAAAGAAAAGCACCGCGGCATTGCTGGTGCTGACCGAGCGCAAGACCAGGAATGAGAAGATCATCCTCGTTCCGAACCGCCGTGCGGAAACGACCGTGCGGGCACTGGATGCCATAGAACGGAAGCTTGGCGCAGAGAAGTTCGGCACTATATATAAGAGCATCACTGTGGACAACGGAACCGAGTTCGCAATGGCGGACGAGATCGAGCGTTCCTGCCTGATCGACGGCCAGCGGACGAAGGTGTACTACTGCCACCCGTATTCCTCCTGGGAGCGGGGCAGCAATGAGAATGTGAATGGCATGATTCGCAGACGTCATCCCAAAGGAACGAACTTTGCCAATGTGACCCAGGAAGAAATCGCGGCTACGGAGAACTGGATCAACAACTACCCCCGGAAGATTCACGGGTATAAGAGTGCGGCGACCATGTTCCGCCAATGCCTGCGGGAACTGGGGCTGACCGCGTAACGAAAAGTAAAGCAACCATTATATAAGAGAGCGAGCGCATAGCTGGAAAGGAAGGGCGAGAAGAAAAGAGTATTGGTAAAATTGAACAAACAAGAGGGGCTGCAAGAAAGAGGAACTTGACGGCCTGTTTGTGTTGTGCTAAAATGCACAAAAAATCAGGAGAAAATTTGTTGAACTTAGTGATTGATTTATCGAAGCGGGGAGAAAACGCAAAAAACGGTTGACAAACGCAGAAGCATCTGATACAATAAACAAGTCGTCCGGGAACGGACGTTGAAATAGAATCTGGGCGTGTTCCCGAGTGGCCAATGGGGACAGACTGTAAATCTGCTGCTTTTCAGCTTCGGTGGTTCGAATCCACCCGCGCCCACCAAGAGGTCCAGTATCCGAACCGGGTACTGGATTTTCTGTTTTGTAGACTTTTCTCAGGGCTGGGCGGGCGGATTCGAACAGCTGCGGCGCTGTCGCAGAAGACAGCGCAAAAACAGCCCGGTGGGCAGTTTTTAGCAGCGCGGCTCGCGACATCCACCCGCGCCCACCCGTCTGACAGCTCCCGTGTGCAAACACACAGGGGCTGTTTTATTTTTGTCTGCGCATGGTGCAGCAGCATGCAGCACATCCTCGAAGTTGAGAAAAACGGAGCATGTGTCACAAACTTATCACAAAAAGATTACAAACGGCCTTTTTCTCCTCGAAAAGATTGTGAAACGATTGCTTATCTGGTATCATATCGGGGTGGCTGGCAAATTGTGCCGGTCTGCGAGAAGAAATGAATCAAGATCAAGGAGAAGTACCCATGAAGAAAAAGAACGTTCTGGCTTCGCTGCTCCTGGCAGGTGCGATGTTCCTGACCGCATGCGGCGGCAGCGCATCCTCCACCAGCGCAGCAGGCGGCGTGTCCGGCAGCTTTACCGGCACGGCCAAGGGTATGGGCGAGGTGTCCGTCACCCTGACCCTGACGGACAACGTCATTACCGACTGCACCGCTAAGGGCGACGAGGAGACCTCCGGCATCGGCTCGGTGGTCATTGAGCAGTTCCCCGGCGAAGTCGTGGAAGGCAACACCATCAACCTCGACAGCATCAGCGGTGCGACCATCACCTCCAATGCGTTCGTGGAGGCTGCTAAGGCTGCTCTGACCGAGGCCGGCCTGAACCCCGACGATTACATGGCCAAGGCAGACAAGACCGCCAACGGCGAGACCGTCAGCTATGATGCCGACGTCGTCGTCATCGGTGCAGGCGGCGCAGGCATGACCGCTGCCATGACCGCTGCCGATGCAGGCCAGAAGGTCGTCATCCTGGAGAGCCAGGCCATGGTGGGCGGCAACTCTGCCCGCGCCACCGGCGGCATGAATGCAGCCAAGACCGTCTATCAGGACGAGAACGAGTTCGATCAGGCTGCCGGTGTGGAAAAGACGCTGGCAACGGCTGCTGAAAAGTATGCCGACAATGAGACCATCACCGCACTGGCCAAGACCGTTTCCGAGCAGTGGGCAGCCTATCAGGCCAACCCCACCGGCTACTTCGACAGCGTGGAGCTGATGGAGCTGGACACCATGGTCGGCGGCAAGGGCATCAATAATCCGGAGCTGGTCAAGACCCTGTGCGAAGGCACGGCAGACGCCATCGACTGGCTGGATGAGAACGGCATCACCCTGCACAACGTCTCCAGCTTCGGCGGTGCATCCGTCAAGCGCATCCATCGCCCGGTCAACGAAGAGGGCAAGGTCGTCTCCGTGGGCGCTTACATGATCCCGCTGCTGCAGGAGAACTGCGAGAAGCGCGGCATCGACATCGTGCTGAACACCACCGTCGATACCATCCTGACCGATGCCAACGGTGCAGCCGTGGGCGTTTCCGGTACCGATAAGGACGGCAACACCGTCGTCGTCAACGCCAAGAGCGTCATTCTGGCCACCGGCGGTTTCGGTGCCAACCTCGATATGGTCACCCAGTACAAGCCCGAACTGGCAGGCTTCATGACCACCAATGCCGCGGGCGCACAGGGCCAGGGCATTGAGATGGCGACTGCCATCGGCGCAGGCACCGTGGATATGGACCAGATCCAGATCCACCCCACCGTCGAGGCCAACACCGCCGCCCTCATCACCGAGGGTCTGCGCGGTGACGGCGCGATCCTCGTCAACGCCAACGGCGAGCGCTTCATCGATGAAGTCGGCACCCGCGACGTGGTCTCCGCTGCCGAGATCGCACAGCCGGGCAGCTACAGCTGGCTGATCGTCGATCAGGCCATGGCCGATGCGTCCAGCGTCATCCAGGGCTACATCAAGAAGGGCTACACCAAGACTGGTGCGACCTACGAAGAGCTGGCCAAGGAGCTGGACGTTGATCCTGCTACCTTCGCCAACACCATGGAGACCTGGAACGGCTATGTCGAGGCCAAGAACGACCCCGACTTTGGCCGCACCAGCTTTGCAAACCCGCTGAACAATGGCCCCTACTATGCCATTAAGGTCACTGCCGGTGTCCACCACACCATGGGCGGCGTGACCATCAACAGCGCCACCGAAGTGCTGAAGGAAGACGGCACCGTCATCCCCGGCCTGTTCGCAGCCGGTGAAGTGACGGGCGGCGTTCACGGTGCAAACCGTCTGGGCGGCACCGCCGTGGCCGACTTTGTGGTCTTTGGCCGCATCGCCGGTGAGAGCGCAGCCAACTACGCAAGCGCACAGTAAAACCGAATAAAAGGCCGGGAGGCCGCCTCCGTCGAACGACTGGGGCGGCCTCCCGTTTTTTTGTTGGGAAAATTCCCTTCCCCCTGCGGGGAAAAGCGTGGTATAATCAGGGCATCAAAAAGAGAATCGGCAAGAGGTATCTGCTATGATGTACACGCTGCATTACGAATCCCCGCTGGGCGGCATTCTGCTGGCGGCAGATGATGTGGGCCTGACAGGGCTTTGGTTCGACGGCGAACCGTATTTTGCCGAGGGTCTGGACCCGGACCACACGGCGCAGAAAACGCCCATCCTGCAGCAGGCAGAACGCTGGCTGGAGGTCTATTTCAGCGGCCGGGAGCCGGGTTTCACCCCGCCGCTCCATCCCATGGGGTCGCCTTTCCGGCAGGCGGTGTGGGAGCTGCTGCTGCAGATCCCCTACGGCCAGACCACGACCTACGGCGCGCTGGCAAAGCAGCTGGCGGAAAAGCAGGGGAGGCTCCGCATGTCTGCACAGGCAGTGGGCGGTGCCGTCGGGCACAATCGGATCGCGATCCTCATCCCGTGCCACCGGGTCGTCGGAACGAACGGCAGCCTGACCGGCTATGCGGGCGGCATCGACAAAAAGGAAAAACTGCTGCGGATGGAACACGTCAACATGGAGCGGTTTTTTGTGCCGTAACCGGGGGAGAAGGCTGCGATGCCATCCACTTGGAAGTCGGATGACTGCCGCATCCGGCATCCGGGCAAGTAAGTGCAGGCAGGGCCGTGCTGTTCAAGTCCTCTGATCCGCAGGGGAGAGCGTCAGGAAAAACAAATCAGCGGCAGTCCTCCCGGTAGACATTCCTACGGGTCCAGGAACCGCACACTAACAAAAGCCCCACTGGGGCTTTTGTTGCCCCGTGAGGTGCACTCCGTCAAG
>OIZI01000765.1_pt1 | contig 15398 bp, 12 predicted proteins | sample 1588441 | NCBI WGS metagenome assembly OIZI01 (sample SAMN03283284) | human gut metagenome | biome: human-associated habitat; material: feces | host: Homo sapiens | place: Peru | collected 2012
AGAGCTGCATCCCTACGGCTGCGCCAAGCTGCGCATGACGGAGCTGCCGCTTGCGGACGGCGCTGTCCGCTGAGACCTTAAACAAAACGGCGTCCTGCTATGCAGGACACCGTTTACAGGAGCTTGAATTAAAGGGCGTTGCCGCTAAAATCTACCCACAGCTTTTTGTGGGGATCGATACAGATCACCATTCTGTTGAGATCGGTATCAAAAATCTGCTGCCCCAATGTCGGGTAATACGAAAGGCGTTCCGCGGTGGTGCAAACGGTCTTGTGACAATTGTTTCTGGTTTTTATACCGCTTCCAGAACCGTCGTTTTCCCAAAGCTGGAAGTCTTTGCTGTTTACGCTGTTCCAAGCACACTGGACGGAAAAATCAATGTTACCTTTCCATGTGCCGGGGATCTCCTCACGCATGAGGTCGCCGAGCTTTCCGCCGGGAGTCTGTTTTTCCACACGCTCGATGTTAAAGCTGATGAGCGTAACCTCCTGCTCGCCGATCAGTCTCTCTCCGGTGGTGGCGTTGTCTCCGCACCACTTACCGAAGTAGGGCAGGTGGATGTTTCGCTCATCTAAGCAGTTGATAAGCGTAATGGGATGATTTGAACCGCAGCCTGACTCATAATTGCCAAACGTAAAGCCATAGCGGCCGATCTGTGCGCCGCAGTTGATACAGACCACATGCTCGCCGCCGACCTGGATGCCCTCGTCAAACCCCCAGGCTTGTACATTGGTGTAATTGCTGTAATCATAATTGCTGCCGTCGGTCATCGTAAGTCCGATGCAGCCGATCGCCGGAACAGATGGGGGAATGCTCAATCCCGCCCCGACGGTTTCCAACTCTTCGCCGTAGGAAATCAGGGAGACATTTTTGACCTCTACACGGTCAGTTCTGCGCAGGTCGATGCATCGTATCGGATGCTGATTGTTGGCTAACACAACGGCGAGATTCTCAATATGGAGATTTGCACCGTTTTGGATGCCGAACGGCGTCCAGGTGCTTCTCAAAACATCTGCGCCGGCGTCGGAAATCGTACCCAGTGCTTCGGCGGCGACATATAACACGACGCCGTTGCGGAAGGACTGTTGGAAACCGTATTCGTGGTTTTCGCCGATAACGCGTATCTCTCTGTGCGCGTTCGGAAAGCACAGCGCCGTGTGCGGACCGCCGTCGCCAAAGTCGCAAAAGCCGTCGATGTGGTATACACCATTATAAAAATACAGGTTTTTGTCGGTGCGGATACAGTCGTCGATTGCCTTTTGGATTGTAAGTTCGTCGTGCTTTCCTGTGCACACATAGTTTGCCGCTTGTCTGAAATCGTCTGTGCTGTTTTGCGCTGCCACTGTGATATAGCTTGTATTCATGCAAACACCTCCATAGTTGTTGCTTTCACTGTACCACAGAAAAGGAATGTGCACCATCGAGGAATTCGCACTTTTTATAGCAAAAATTTAACAGCTGTTTGCGAGGAGAACGATATGCTTTCTCACATATTCTGTATCGAGCAGAGCCCATTGCCGCGCATCAACAATATCGGTTGCAGCGCAGATCCGGCAAATAACCGTTTCGGTCCCGGAACCAGGAACATTTATTTGATCCATTATGTTTTCAGCGGTAAGGGCTATTATAACGGTCATCCGGTCACAGGCGGTCAGGGCTTTTTGATACGCCAAGGACAGCCGGAGGAGTATCATGCAGATGAAAAGGACCCTTGGGAATTTCTATGGGTAACTTCCGATGATGAGACGATCGGCAGAATGTTCGGTCAATACAATGCCGATCCGCAAACCTTGATTTTCCGTTACGGCGACACTTCCGTTGTAAGGAGCACCGCGCAGTTTATTCGAAACAATCATAATCGTGCAATGACGGCGGCGGAGATCCTCGAGTGCTTTTTACATATTTTCAACAGCCATACGCACCGCTCCGAGAGCGGATTGTCCAACGCGGATGTCTATTTTGCTTTTTCACTCAACTATATCAAGAGTAATCTGCATACATCTTTGGAAATACGGGATCTGGTTGCGGCTTTGGGCATCAGTCATACCTATTTGCTCCGCCTGTTCAAAAAACGCACCGGCCTTTCCCCCAAGGCATATATCAACGCATTACGGATGAACAATGCCAAAAGGATGTTATCGGAAACAAATGCAACGGTAACGCAGATCGCCAACTCCAACGGTTATACGGATGTCATGGCTTTTTCTCGCTTTTTTGCTTCCGGAGAGAAGCTCTCACCCACGCAGTACAGAAAGCGTGCGGGAACGCAACTACCTGTTCAATCAGCGCAGGATGCTGAACATATAAAATAAGCTTTAGAGAAGGACGATGAGGACATGAAAAAGAAAACGGTTTGCATAGCACTGGCGGTTTTGGCGGTTGCACTCATTGCGGTCGCTTTGGTTTTGCTGCTGCGAAAACCGGGAAAAACCGAACCGACAGCTACCGCGCCGAGCGACAATGTGCCGGCGACCTTGCCGGGGCATGAAGAACTGCCGATAACGACCGCAGCGGAGGGCGCGCAGCCGACGGACGCGCAAGGAGTTCGGCCCACGGCGCCGTCGGCGGGTGAGAGCGTGACCGGCGGGAAAATCACGGCGGGGACAGCCGGATCTGCCGCGGCGACGCCGACCGAGAATGGCGCAACAACCAAGAAGGGTGCAACAACCGGGGCGACAACCTCCGGAAAAGAACCTGCAAAGACGACGACCAAAAGAACGGTTTCGAACAACCTGAAGACAGAAGACGATTCGTCTGCGGGCAAATTCGGCGAACTCTTTTGATTTGAGCTTATCATGCAGCTGCCCGGTTTACGAACCTCGTCAGGGTAAAGGAGACGCATATGAACATTACAGAGATCGATCGCAATTTTTCCATCGAAACCAAACTGCCGGAGAGCGACATCGCTTGGGCAGATGCCAAGTCTGACGCATTTGTGTGTTACGGTCTTGTGAAAACAGAGGAAGGCTACACACGAATGCCGCGGAATATTGTAAGGGAGGTGAATGAGGGGGTGGGGGAGCTTTGCGACAACACCTCCGGCGGACGCGTTCGTCTGTGTACGGACTCTCCCTACATCGCCGTAAAGGCGGTCTATCCCGGTCTTTGCCGCATGCCGCACATGCCCATCAGCGGGTCGAGCGGGTTTGATCTGTACAAAGAGGTCGGCGGACGGCAGTTTTATTTGGGCGCATATATTCCGTCGATGGATACGCAAACCGAATATGAAGGCATTGTGTATACCGGCAACGCGACGGGTGAGCCCATGAATTATGTACTGAATTTTCCGCCGTACAATTCGCTTTGCAAGCTGTACATCGGGTTGAAAGAGGGAAGCTGCGCAGAAACGCCGAACGGCTATCACAACCGCGAACCGGTAGTGTTTTACGGCTCTTCTATCACACAGGGCGCCTGCGCATCCAGACCCGGCAACATCTATCAGAATTTTCTTTCCCGCGCGTTGAATATGGATTATATTTCGCTCGGGTTTTCCGGCAGTGCGCGGGGCGAAAAGGCGATGGCGGAATATATGGCGGGCTTGGAGATGTCCGTTTTTGTTGCGGATTATGACCACAACGCGCCCGATGCCACCTATCTGGCGGACACGCACTATGCGCTGTATGAGGTCATTCGGAAAAGATGCCCCGACTTGCCCTACATCATGATCAGTCACCCCGATCGGCGAATCAACGATGCACTTATGCGTCGGAAGGTCATCATGGAAAGCTATGTGAGAGCAGTGAACGCGGGCGATCGAAATGTATATTTCATCGACGGAGATTCCCTTTTTGCCGGGCTTGAATACGATGCCTGCACCGTGGATGTCTGTCACCCCAACGATCTGGGCATGTACCGCATGGCGCAGGGGATGCTCCCGCTGTTGAAAAAGCTCTTATATTAAAAACAATTTGCATTTGGAGGTGCAAGGATGAAACTGGCAACAACCACAAGTGATTTTTCGTCTTATGAGATGGATGGATATGCGTCCGTAAAAGCGATTGCCGATGCCGGATTTCGGTATATCGACTATTCCTTCCAGTATGATTATGACCGCAGGAGCGGTTTGCAGGCGGGTGACTGGCGGTCCTATGCAGATAAGCTTCTGAGGCTGGCAGACGAGCGGAGACTGCAATTTGTGCAAGCTCATGCGCCGATGGGAAGCCCGCTGGTGAAAAACGGGCAGTATGAGAGCTTTATGCAGCTCACAAAGCAAAGCATCGAGGCGGCTGCCTATCTCGGCATCCCGAACATCGTCGTTCACTCGGGTTATGTAAAGGATATGAGCAAAGAGGAAACCTTTAAAAAGAATGTGCTGTTCTATGAAGAGCTGCTGCGCGTCGCGGAACAGTGCAACATAACCGTCTTGACCGAAAACTTCAACAGGATGGTCTTCCCGGATTACTACTGGATAGATTCCGCAGAGGCAGAACTGGAACTGGTCGAGCGGGTCAACCACCCGCTTTTACAGGCGTGTTGGGATGTGGGGCACGGCAATCTGCAGGAGCTTTCTCAACACGAGGCACTTAAGCTGTTGGGCAGCCATGTGCGCGGTGTGCATATACAGGACAATTGCGGCAATGACGACACGCATTTTATGCCGTACCAGGGTACACTGAATATGGATTCGGTCATGCACGGACTTTTAGACATTCACTATGAGGGGTATTTCACCTTTGAGGCCGGCAACACCCCTCTTCCGGCGCACCAGAGGAGAAAGTTTGAGAAGGATACCCGCTGCCTGCAGCTGCCGGTAGAATTCAAAAAAAAGTATGAGCGTATTCTCTACGAGATCGGCCGGTATGTGTTGACACAGTATGACTGTTTTGAAGAATAAGGTCTCTGCGTGGAACGCCGGATCCTTTTTAACAGATGCAGCCAATGCAGTGCCATGAAATCTTGTTCCGTCTTAATTCTCAATCGAATTTCTTAAAAAATAAGCGGGTTTTATGTATACAATTATAATATTTGTATAGTACAATAACCTCATCGCAGAATAAGCGATAAACTTAAAACTGAGTGTGGTTTTGAACCGCACGGTCGTCGCATGGGAGGTTAGCAACTATGGCAGAGAAAACGATGAACGGACAGTGGTCGCAGGAACGCATATGGGAGTGGTATAACGCCAGACCGTGGATCCGTGGCTGCAATTTCATGGGCAGTGATGTGGTCAACTGGCTGGATATGTGGCAGGAACAGGGTTTCGAAGAGAAGTTGAAAACAGCTGAGGAAGAGATTGCTCTGGCGGCAAAGACCGGCTTTAACGCCATTCGTACTTTGTTGGATTATGTCGTGTGGCGCGAGCAGCATGACGGCTTCCTGGAGCGACTGGATCGTTTCCTGGATGTTATCTATAAGTACGGTATTCGTGCTGTGCTGGTGCTGGGAAATGACTGCTCTGTGCCCAGAGATAATCCCTATAGCCAGCTCAGACCGGGTGAGCAGAAATTCGATTGGGGCTATCATGGCGGACGGAAGAATTCTCAGCATAGCACGCTGAATAAAAAGCCGGGCTACTGGCTGATAGATGACGAGCCGGAGCGTGTCTATGAGTGGGTGCGGGAGATCATTACGCGCTATAAGGATGACGACAGGGTGCTGATTTGGGATCTGTACAATGAGCCGGGCAGCGGCATGAGAGATGAGATCACCAAGCCCCACATTCAGCGCTTTTTTGAGATTGCCAGGGAAGTGGATCCTATCCAGCCGGTTACCGCCGGTGCATGGTGCATCCGTGAAGTGGATGAACCTCTGCGCTGGGTGGAGCAATTTGCTCTGGACAACTCGGATATTATCTCGTATCACAGCTATGCCCTGTATTCCTCAAATGTACAGGTCATCCGAAAATTAAAGAAATACGGACGACCGATCATTTGTACGGAGTGGTTGGCAAGGACCCTGCATAATACGGTGCAGGAGATGTACCCGCTTTTCTATGTCGAAAAGATCGGGTGCTTCAACTGGGGACTGGTGGCAGGAAAATATCAGACCTATGAGCCTTGGAATACAATTTGGGAGCAATATGATCGCGGACAATACTACAATGAGGATTTCACCAAATGGTTTCACGACCTGTATCGACCGAATCACAGACCTTATGATCCGTTTGAGATCGAACTGATGCAGACATTGGCAAAGGCTGCAGACAAGGAATTTCAGCTTGACCACAAAGAGAAAGACTGACATTTTTGCCGTTTCAGGCATAAACAGCTGTCTTTGACAAAACGAAAATTGTGAGATAAAAACAGACAACATGTAACGCTTCATGTTGTCTGTTTTTTTGCGCCGAGATGCCGTTTTGCAGGGGGAATGTAAAGAAAAACAGCCCCCTCTCGGGGGCTGTCAAGCCGAAACAAGGTGAAAACAGCCTTATTTGCTGCCGGTAGTTTTTCTAATCACCAGATCGGGTTCAAAGATGTTCTGAATCGGGCATTCCTTTTCTTCCAAAAGATCGATCATCATTTTTGCCGCATAAGCCCCCTGCTCCTTCAGATGAGTATTCACAGTCGTCAGCGGCGTTTGCAGAAATTCGACAATTTCAATGTCGTCATAGCCGGTCACCATCAGATCCTCCGGCACCCGCAATCCCAGGTCGGCGGCAGCCTTTAGAACAGGAATGGCGGCATAGTCATACAGACAAAACACACCGTCGGGCTTTTCCTCTTTCAAGAGGTCGCTGACGCGATCATAGATCTCGTGAAAATCCTGACTGCAGTTGACAAGCAGCTTTTCGTCGTATGCAATTTCATATTCTTGCAGCGCCTGCAGGTAACCGTTCATACGGTTGGCGCCTTGCTTCTTTGAAACAGTCGGAGCCAAAAAAGCGACGCGCTTGCAGCCGTTTTCCAGCATGTTTTTCACGCCTTTGTAAGCACCGAGACGGCTGTCTGCCACACAGTAATGTATTTTATCGGAACTGGCGCAGGCATAACAGGCGAAGAATACCTTCTGTAGGTCGATTTCTTTTTCCAAAAGATACGCTGTAACTTCCTCTCCGTAGATGGGAGAGATGATAACTCCGTCCACCTGACCATCTAAAAGACTTGTAAAACTTTCAATTTCCTTGTCCTTGTCATTATTGGTAACTTCCAACACTAAGTGATAGTCAGACTGATTGATGTGGGATTCAATACCGTCCAGAATGTTGACAAACACCGGGTTGTGAATATCGGGAAGGACAACCTTGATCGTTTTGGATTTTCCGGTGATCAGGCTACACCCGAAATAGATGAGGGGTAGTCCAAAATTGTTACACTTTTCTGCATTCAACCGTTCTCCTTATACAAAATTGTGTGCAACCAAAAGCAATTTAGCAATTAAATCGATTTTCATGCATACTACTACGCAATAATAGGAAAATCCTGTCAATAGTTTTCCACATATATGTTCCCGTATAAGTGAAAGCAGGAACTGTTTGCGGCAATTACGGCATCTAATTTTTACCTTAGCAGAGTGAACAAGAATTTGGAAAATTTGCAGTCGCATTGTCGGCTTATATATTTCCTGTTACACTAACGGGACAGTATTCAGATAATGGATTTGGCCCTCTGTTAATTGATATTACCCGGAATGATTTCCTCGACGGCACTTGCCATTTTTTCGAGTTGACGCTTTTCTCTTAGCCCAATTTCGTTTGGGTAGCTATTTAGCGCTTCACCTATGGTCTTTCTCAATCTGAATGCATTCACAGGTTGTTGCAGAATCATACATTCCGTTTTGATCGATTCTTTGGACGCAATTTCATCTATTATCTGTTTCATGTATTTAGAGATTTGGCTACTTGCAGAATAATCAGCCGGCGCGTAAAAGCTCAAACGACCGTCATTAAATAATTGATATACTTTGGCTCTGTTATTTTTAACCGGATCGAAAACGCCAATGGAGTAACCACCTTTGCTTTTTACCAGTCGCATACAAGGGATATCAGTAGCGCTATCGCCGATATACACGATATTCTCGTAGGGTATTCTTAATTCTTCTTCGGGCATACTGTCATTTACCCTTTCATCGTATTCTTCCAGTATCCCCTTTGCAATCCGAAAAATAAACTGAGTTTTATTTGTATAGTTTATCGCTTGCGCCGGCCACTTCGCAACGCTGTCAGTTGAGTAAAAATATGTAGAGGCATATATTCGCTTGAAATACTGGGCAATTTTACTGCCCTCAATTATTTCTTTTAATCCAGATGAAATGATATAATGTTCGAGTTCTATGCCCTTCTTTTCGGCATACTCATTCATTCTTTCAAACCAGGATTTTACGCCCTTATATAGTTTGACATTTGCGCCGGATTCTTTGAAGTACTCTAATTTAAGAGACTTGCTTTTAAAATCCGAATATCGAATCAGCTCGTACATCCAAGCCAGGTTTGTATCCATTCGATTTGTCTTTGCAAGTTCATTTGAGGCTTTCCAAAATTCCTCTTTGTCGATACCAAAAGACGGAATGAGCGTAAATGTTTGCATGTCATCAGGTGAAAGCGTTCTATCAAAGTCATAACAAATCGCCATTTTAGGTTTTCGCGCTCTTATACCGGCTTCAAGCTTGTCGTATAATTCTTCTCGATTATCCATTTTATTATAGCTCCTTTGTTTTTAGTTGCATAATGCTATTGACAATGCTGCTTTATTCAACTTCAATTTCGACTTTTTTGCCGCTGAAGGCCACGCCGTATTTATATATCTTTTCAACCCCGGCCGCTCTCAACTCGGTATCATACTTTTTCTCGTTAATTTGGAGGAGTGCAGTATGCGCCAGCGCTTTCAGTTCTTGTTCATTACTATGCTTTTCCGCTTTTAGTTCAATGATGATACCGGGGAGACGGTTTGTTTTCGGTGCAAGTTGTATATCATATCGGCCCTCGCCCGACTCACGGTTGGAAGTGGCATAAGAGTTCCCAAACAGAGCACAGATACCCAGCATAAAGCCATGGTAAAAATTTTCGCCTGCAGTATCAAAGGTGCTGGCAGATTGAATAAGCAACTTTCCGACCGCGTTGCAGAGTTTTTCGCCGTCTCCTGAGAACATGGCTTCTTCTACTGTGATTGCTAGTGATTGCGGGATCATATTATCAAACTTTTGTAAAATTTCTTTGCGGTAAACAAGAGAAATTTCTCTGTTCGGCAAAGCTACTTCACACATAAAGTCGCCACTGATGGAAACGGATGATTTGACAACTTTCAAATATCCGGCAACGAGAAGGAAACTGTAAATTGATGCGGGATTGCTTTTGATCTGAGGGTAAATCACGCTTGTGTCAATATAGGTGGTGAACGACTTACCGTTGACAAGTGAGGTCAACCTCGTATAGATTTCTTTGTCAGCTTCCTTGATGATCTCGCTGATAATCTCGTTACTACCGGTCGAGAGCCAAAAGGTTCTCGGTTCACAATCGTTACTGAAATAGTTGATGACCGACCAAGGGTTAAAAATGTCTGTTTTTCCGAAACGGTAGCCGTCATACCATTCGCAAACCTCATCAAATTTGTCGGATGCACCGTAGTATGCTGCCATTTCACGAACTTCATCGGCGGTAAAACCGAAATACTCGCTGTACTTATTATCAAGAACGGAGTTGATTGTCAGGTTGTTCAGACCGCTGAAAATGCTTTCCTTAGCGATGCGCAGAATACCTGTGAGAAAACCGAAGGTAAGATGCTTGTTGTCCTTAAAACAACCGGAAAGCAGGTTCCGCATAAAGGAAATTACATCGTCATAAAAACCGTTCAGGTGACCACTCTGGATCGGTGTGTCGTATTCATCTACGATTATAACGGCGCCTTCACCATAGTGATTATGAAGCATTTCCGACAGGAGCAGAAGAGACTGCTCGAGCTCTACTGCTGAATACTGTTTGGAAACCATTTTTTCATAAAATTCAAGCTGCTTTTGATCTAATTTGGAACTTTCAGCGAGCTCGGAGTGCCGTCTGTATTCATGAGAAATGACGGAACCTACGCCTTCAAAGGTTTTTTGCCATGTGTTGTGTTTGACATCTTTTAGGGTGATAAAAATAACGGGAAATTTACCTTGTAAGGAGCGATATCTTTCACCCTGCGCCCAAATTGCTTTATCGGTAAAGTATTTTGTGGTGTCTTCGCTTGTTTTTTCAAAAAATGTGCAGATCATATCCATATTCAGTGTTTTGCCAAAGCGACGCGGGCGCGTAAAGAGCGTAACCATGGGACGCTCATCAATAAAATCTTTAAGCATCATGGTTTTGTCAATATAGTAGTATTGCGTTGAGGCAAGCCGATAGTCGGACACGCCAACAGGAAGCGGCAAATGCTTTGGCCGCCTTTTTGATTGAACATAAGCGCCGGTTTTAATCCTGCTGTCGGTAGGTTTTTCAGCGTCATTGGGAATTTCCCAATGACGTCCGTTTTTTACCGCACCTTGGATGTTTCCCGTTTTGCACAGCCCGGAAACGCGTCTTTCTGTTAGTCCCCAGCGCCTTGCTGCCTCTTTTACCGAAATTGTTTTTGCCATGCACAACTCTCCTTAACAAACTTCGGTAATATTATATCCCACAGAAAGAAGCAAGTCAATATATTTCCGAAATATGTTGATTTTGTTCCGAAATTTACAGAAACAAAAGGAAGATTGATAGCGTATTTGCAGAAACAAATATCGGTTTCCCTGCTTTGATGGAAATTCTGTTGATAGTTGTCAAAAATGCTGTTATACTGAATGTGAATAGTAGCAACGCATGGTGCGGACCTGCAAATGCTTTGTTTCCTTCTAAAAAACGATTGGCGACAATGATACTGTGAGGTGGAGTCATTGAATTACGAGAGACTCGCAACATCTGCTGTTGAACAAGCTGTTTCACGAACGAACAGATTGGAACCGTTTTTTAATAGCGGCGAAAAGGAGCCATCCTTTGACGGAGCAGTTTTCATCTATGACAATGATCAAGGTAACAAGAAAAACATGAAACGCGTGCCGGTGCAGATTAAGGGAAAGGGGGTTCAATCCGAGCCTGCTTTGACTACTAAATATCCTGTATCTATTGTTGATCTTGACAATTATATGCACAACGGAGGTGTGATGTTCTTTGTTGTGCATATCGACAAAAGCACCGGAGTTACCAATCAGATATACTACTCTGCGTTGCTTCCTTTTAAAATAAAGGAACTGCTGGAAAGTAAGAAGGATAACAGAAAGACGATCAGCGTTTGCCTTGATCAGTTCCCGACAAGTGCAAATGACATGACAGCTCTATTCTTGAATTTTTACGCAGATGCTAAAAGACAGACTAGCTATGCCGGGATGGATTTTCCATCTATTGAGGAACTGCAAAAGAACGGACAAATAGAGAGTTTGGTGTCCTCTTATACAAGTGCAGATGGGCAGTTTGAGATTAACGATCTGCCTAGAGTATTGCCCGGCAAAGAAATATACACATATGCAATTGTTAAGGGCTACAGTGCACTCATCCCCGTTAGGCGTTGTGCGCAGATAAAACAGTTTTCCATAAAATGCGTTCATGATATTCCTGTTAGTGTGGACGGCACGGTTTACTATGAAAGCATTGAAAAAGAGATAACTGCAGATAAGATTATTCTTCGCGTTGGCAGTAGTGTCACTATAGCCGCTCCTAATATAGACAGCTATTCAGGGGATACACAGGATATTGAAATCAGCATATCGGTTAGTTTGAGCGGAACTCTTATGCAGCGAATCAAGGCAATAGAATTCTTGATGGCTGCCTTTGAAACCAAAAACTTTGAGCTTGGTGATATAAAGTTTCCGATAAACTTTTCGGGCAAGGAACAGGAAAAACTACCTCCGGATCGGTATAAATCTCTTCTTAGTGGATATAAGCGAGTCGTTACTTTTCTTGAGAGACTTCATGTGAAAAAGGATCTTCCATTGGATGGTTTTACAGAGGAGGATTATAAGATACTTAATCTCCTTGTTGGCGCTATTGAAGATGGAATTTCAGTGAAAAACATTGCCAAAGGATTATTTTCTGTAGTCAATATTGGTTTCGGCGGTCTGAATTTAAAAATACTTTGTGAAAGGCAGGAAGATGGAAACTACAAATTATGGGACTATTTTGATAAGCATGTAGAAGTATGCGTACACGATGATAAAGGTATGTCGATTCCTGCTTCGCAATATTCCATTATGAAAGCAGATGATTTTCTTTTTGCAGACAATCTATATCTTCCGCGCGTGATTGAGGATTTTAAAGGCATAAGGTTGCAACAATTTATCGCTGAAAACGGGAATTTGGTCATGTTGGAAATGCTGAAAGCGTACGACAAAGTACCGACTGCTGAGCTGCTAGATGCTGCAAAGCAGATGTGCACATGGCTCGAAACCGCGAGACAGTTTCTTGCAGATGAAATGATGCTTATCAATAAATTGCAGATCGTGCGTCGAGAACGCGATTTAACTTTCTCTGAAAAGTTTGAATTATCTAAGGTGGCAAGTGCATCTCAAAAAGCAGCATATAGAATAGGGGCATTTATTCTGTTGGATGAACAACGCGAGGCCGAATTGCTCCTCAGTGATATGTCACAGGAAGAAAGAGATAATTTTATGAGCTTTCCCATATTTAGGTTTTATACGAAATCATCAGGAAATAACGAAACTGATTGACACTCTATGCGCTGTTTTATCAAACGCTTAAGTGTACCACGCGATGGGAAGAGCGGTCGATGTTTGATTAGGTTGAGTACATATCTGATAGCGCAACTAGCGCAACGAAATTCTTTTGAATTAACTGTTCTGTTTCTATCCTCCATTGAAACACAGCGCGGCGAGGGGCGTTGGTTTTGTATTTATGATCGGTTGAGCCCCCCGCACACGCTGCGTTTGTGAGCGTTGTTTCATTTTTAACATGGGTGTATATAGATGCTTTAGTTACACTAAAATGTGCAAAAATCCACGTTGAAAACGCTCACTCGGTTGGCAATGTTATTTGAAATGTTGTTTATTTGTGGCTGTTCTATCATTTTTGCCTCATAAAAAGTTCGAAAAATCGTACAAAATTTTTGCAGGCTTAAACCGGCGAGAAATAGTCATTCATAACGGCATAGAAGGGACTGCTCGTGAAATGCGATAGAATTTAAAGTGAAAGTGGGGTGTAAGTATCAGTAAATTTGATTATGAATCAATTCCTAAGTATCTGCGTAAGAGCATGGAGATTGATAAAAGACTTCGTGATGGGGTCTCCTCTATCATAGAACAGCAAAAACGCATACAACAGGGTGTCAGTGTGGCAAATTTCCCGGAAACGGTAGCTTTATTTCCACCGTTTTACCGGTTTGAAAGTCCGGCACTCAAAGCTGTCGAAACATGGAACGGGACCGCTGCCGCAAATTTTGCTGCGGAATTGGCTGCACTGATGCATAACCCGGTGATACGGAAAATTCAACTCGACAATTCTGCTTTAATCAGTTGGTTGCAAACGATTGATTTTTCCCCGCTGTTGGGTATCTTAGCGGATATCAAAGATTTTGGCTTTAATTGCAACTTAAAAGAAGTTAATGAAATACTTCTTAAAGCCATGTTTGATGCTAAATGGTTCCCGTATGCAGAGTGGATTGCTGATGTCAGAATTGCAAATGCAATGCTTGAAATCCTCAATACCAGCAGAGCCAGCAAAAACCGTGTTAAAAGAGTTGATAGATTATTTTTTTCTTATTATAACAAGGAGAGAATAAACAACTTCAAGCGCGAATGGAGACGGATCAACCTTCCTTCTTACATGATGAGAATTTTGGCCCAGTCTATTCAGGCGTACCACCGTAGGGAATATGCACTGACTGTTAGTGCGTTGTCAACTTTGTGGGAGGGGATTATCCAGGAAAAAGTGAATGACACCAGCTATCGTATTAATAGAAAGACTCGTGACAATCTCACAAAACTAATTGAAAAAAATGAGTTTGAAAGAATATTTGCGTCATTTTGTGAGGAGTTCATTTTTTATAAATGCGATAAAGCAAAAGATGTCAAACCGGATGTTCCTGGACGCCATGCCATTGCACATTGTTGGTATGACACCTATCCGAATCGGAAAATGGCGCTGAATGCTATACTGTTTACAGATTTTTTGCTGGCACTAAAGCCTTTAGATAAAGTGAAAAATGAGAATACAAACCAATGACAACTTGAATGACATAGGAGAGTGCGTTGATATGGACGAGAATAAACCGGAAATTGATTTGAACAAAATGCCTGAGGCGATGGAACAGTTTTATCGCACTGTTATTGATGCTTGTAAAAAGTATTATTCCAATCCTGAGAATGTGTGAAAATACGAGGAGTGGAACAAAAAGCGCAAGCATCTCCAAAGTGAAAGCCAATGTTAGAACGCAGAAAACAAGTGCTCACAAGGAAGGAATTCTTGTGAGCACTCTTTTGTAATTGGAGAGGGAATCTACATGCGCTGTTCGATGTCTTTTCGCAGTATGCCGCAATAATATGATTGTCTTATATATTGTGGGTTTACGGTGTACGGATCCAGGGCGCTGTAATTAAAGTTATCCATTCCGTCTTTGTAACCGGCAAGTAGGTCATCTGCTTTGGTAGTCAGCAATCGTTTTCGACAGTCCTCTTGCCAAAATTTTGTCCAAAGACAAGAATGGAATGTCATGGAAGCCCATTCCTCAAAATACATTTGCGCCAGATCGCCCGAAAGTCGGTTGTCTTCGCGCTTTAGTTCTGCTTTTGTGACATATGCTACATAGTATTTACACAAGGATTCGCGAATTTCCTCTTCTGCGCTTGAGTAAGGGTGCGCCTGATCGGTGGCTTTCTTTAACAAGACTGCCTCCGGCTTGTCCGGGTTGTTCAAGATGCCGATACGCATTTTTTTAGACAACTGCACGGCACCTTCTTCATCCAGAGATGCTTGATAATGCCGATAGGTCGTTTGTACCGAGGCGTGGCCGACTAAACGGGCAATCTCAATAGCGGAAAGGCCGTTGCGAAATTGGGTTTTTATGTAGTAGTTGCGTAGGTCATGGAATGTATAGGGGACGGCATCCGGCAAAACCCTTTTTTGAAACTTTTGAAAATAGTCGGAAAGATGATCCGGACGCATCGGTACAGATACGCCGTTCAAGGTTTTTCCAAACACAAAGTCTTCTGCGTATGGTTGTTTAGCATACTCCTCCGAGAGCACACTAATGGCGTGGCGCGTGCTGAAAGTGAGCATGATCACAGGTGTAAGCCATTGTGAGAAGGCGCCTACCGGGATGACCCGATTGCCCTTTTCTGTTTTCGGTAAAGTCAAAGAGTACGATGCTTTTTGTCCCGGAAGCTTTGTTGAGCATATCTGCCTTGAGACGGAAACAAGTTGCTGACCGTTTTCGGAGCAAATATCTCTCCATTGCAGACCGCAAATTTCGGACAACCGCATGCCGGTTTGTATTGCACATAATACG
>OIZI01000767.1_pt1 | contig 15362 bp, 15 predicted proteins | sample 1588441 | NCBI WGS metagenome assembly OIZI01 (sample SAMN03283284) | human gut metagenome | biome: human-associated habitat; material: feces | host: Homo sapiens | place: Peru | collected 2012
TGGCAAGAAAAATAGATGTAATGCTTGTGTCCGTCTTGAATCAAATCTTGAGATTAAAGTAAGAAAATGGCTTGATTACCATAATATTAATTACGTTGAGCAAAAGAGATTTGAAGATTGTAGAGATAAAAGACAATTACCTTTTGATTTCTACTTACCAAAATACAATTGTTATATTGAGGTGGATGGCACACAACATTTCTATTCTGGTATAAAGTTGCATGGGCATTTATTTAATGAAAAAGAAGTTGAAGAAATTCAACGAAGAGACAAGATAAAGTCTAATTATTGTGAAAATAATGGTATCGAATTACTAAGATTGAGCTATTTAGACTTTAAGGATGAAGAACAGTATAAAAAAATATTATCTAATAAATTCACAACAGATAGAGATTAGCACTCTCTATTGAACATAATTGATGTTCCAGAACGTCAGCGATGAGGCAATATCCGCTGGTGAGTCAGCATCGTTTATAATCTCTCAGATGATTGCATTTGGCATTGAAGCTAAAGATGCGCAATCAATCATCGATAAAGTCAATGAAACGGCAAATAAATTTTCCGTTTCTTCTGGTGATTTAGCAACAGCGCTTGGTATTGTGGCGTCCACATCGTCTGCAATGGGCAACTCGATTGACCAGACTCTTGGTGTGGTCACTGCAATTACAGAGCAAACTCGTAATGCAAGCAAATCTGCAAGAGCAGCTAATACAATTTTTAGCCGGTTGGCTCAGGTAGTAGATGAGAATAGTGATACTGGTGCAAAATTAACAGAAATTTATGATAATCTTGGTATTTCGCTATATGACAGTTCTGGTCAGATGCGCAGTACATATGATATTCTAGCCGATCTTGCATCAAAGTGGGATTCACTAGATAAAAATACGCAACAATATATAGCAATTACTAGTGCGGGTAAAATATTTGCCCCTTCAAGGTGAACTGCTGGAAACCCCTTAGAGATTCATTAACTACAACATAAGGATGAAATAAGCTTAAGTGTGAATGTTTGAAAATAATGAATATTGGGCAATCAGCAACCAAGCTCCGAATAGGAGAAGGCTCAACGACTATCCCTTTGGCTTATTAGCAATAGGAGTACGGCCATAACGTCATGTGGTGGGTGAGAACCCCTTAAATGGAAGTACCTTGACATTACATTGTAATGAAGATATAGTCTGTACTTATAGGGAACTATAAGAAAGAATGTTTTGTATGGTTTTATGATGAAATTAAGTAAAACATTCTTTGCTCAAAGTGACGATTTGAGTTAACATAATAGACAAATCAATTAAACAATTTCCTCGCGTTGATGAATAATTTTGACCACGCAGCAGAAGCAACGGCAACATCTATCAATTCTGCTGGGTCAGCGATGCGCGAGAATGAGGCTTACCAAGAATCGCTCGAATATCAAACCAATAATCTTAAAGCAACTTTCCAAGATTTTGCAAATAATGTCTTAGATAAGCAAGTAATATCTACTGTTTTGAAAGTTAGCGATGCCTTTTTGAGATTAGCCAATACGGGCGTTGGACAACTTGTTGCAAAAATTGGATTACTTGGTGGAACAGCATGGGGACTTAGCAGTCTTGTTCAAGTGTCAAAAATTATACCGACAGTTGTTACACAATTTAAGAATTTAGGCACAGTTATATCGCTAATATCAAATCCAGCTGTTGCATCTGCTATTGGCGGTATTGGTACTGCAATTGGTTCTGTTGGTGGATTTGCTGGTATTGCACTACCCAGTTTACTTGCTATATCCGCAGCAATTGTTGGTATAGTTGAGCTAGTCGATTATATTGAAAATAAGGATGTTCGCAAATTAGAGGGATTATCATCTGCAATTCAAGACACCAATGACAAGATAGCTGAGATGTCTGGTGCTGGTTCTGAATATGAGACGCTTATCAATAATGCTGATAAGCTTACAGAAAAAGAACAAGCACGATTGGGTGTTCTACAAGCCCAACTTGATAATCTAAAAGAGCAAGCCGCCGAGCAAGAAGCCGCATATCTCGCAGAGTGGCAACGTCAACAAACAGAGCAAAAAACTGAAACTACTCACGAACTTGTAATTGGTAGCGCCACAGAGGTACCAGAAGGTGCGACCAAATTATATGGGCAATATTGGGACGTTGTAACAACAACAGAATATACTGAAGCACAAAGAGCCGCAGAGAATTTAAGAACGGCAATTAATAATCTAAATTCTGAAAAACGTCTAGGCGTAACGACTGGGAACGAATATATTTCTAAGCTACAAGGTATTATTGATGAATATCAAGAGACGTATGATACTACTATCAAAGTCCGTGACGCTGGATATGAGCTAGATGATTCACAAGAATATTTAGTTAAGGTTATGGAACATCAAAAAGAGGTAGTAGCTAGTCTTGGTGTAGAATATGCGAAAAATTCAGAGGATATTAGTCAATTTGCTAATAATCTTGATGAATCAACCTCTAAGCTAGACACATATATTGACGCACTTGACCAATATCGCGGCGCAAATGAAGATGCGGCTAGTTCTAGTGATGTTCTTGTATCATCCCTATTTGATACAAATGGGCAACTTACTGAAGCAGCTAAACAAGCATTAACAACAGATGGCGCGATGGCAAGCATGGCGCAATCTTTCATAGAGGCACAGCAAGCACAAGCTCAAGCTGATTTCAGTGCATTGATTTTAGCTATTCAAGAAGTTGGAAATGCTGCAATGATAACATCTTCTCAAATAGCTAATATGATGGCTATGGCTGGTGTTAATATTGGAGGCGCTTCAAATGCAACTGCATCTGCAAATCTACAGCGCACATATAAAGATATTACTGGTAAAACTGCGTCAAGCGATGAAGCTGCGTATAGGAGCTGGATGCAGAGCTATCTTTATGAGAAAGGCCAAGAATCTTATCAGCGCAAGATGGATGAGTACAAAAAGCAACTTGAAGAACTCAAGCCATTTGTCCCATCAGGCGGTGGTTCCTCCAGAAAATCTGCCGAAGAAAAAGCAGCAGAAGAAGCTGAAAAGCAAGCTAAGAAAGCCCAGCAAGCATATGAATCGGCTGCAAAATCCGCTGAACAAGCCGCTCAAGAAGCAGCTCGTGCAGCAGAGCAAGCCGCAGAAGAAGCCAAGCAGAAAATCCTTGATTCTATCCAAGAGCTAAAAGACGCATCTGATAAATTCTGGGATAGCAAAACCGACGCTATTGAAGAAACCAATAAGGAGCTTGACCGTCAAAAGCAGCTTGAAGAAAAGCTAAAGGCACTAGAAGAAGCCCGTCAAAAGAAAATCCTGCTATACAAGAATGGCCAATTCCAATATGATAAGGATTATGGCACGATTGCTAAGGCCCAAGCCGACTATGAGGAAACCCGTGATAAGATTCAGCGTGAACGTGAGCTAGAGCAGCTTAAAGAGATGAAAGACAACGCCACTGAGATATTCAACGAAATGAAGGATATTGTTCAGAATGGTGGCAATGTCACGCAAGAGATGATTAACAGCTGGCTATCTCAGATGCAAGCTGATGGTGCTGATTATTATGATAGCAACAAGCAAATGCTCAGTGAATGGCTGGATTGGGCTAAAGGCGCTATCAATGAAATTAGCAATCAAGTAGCATCTGCTACTGGTGGTGGCGGAGGCGCTAGTGGTGGTTATTCTTCTGGTGGCAGCAGTGTCTCTGGTCAATGGAGTCATCAAGATGAAACAAATCCATATGTTGCTTTTGGACAAGATACAATCCAAGAGATGCTTGAATGGATAAAAAAGATAGACAAATATCAAGATGATGAAGAGTACATGAATGAGATAATAGGAAGAGCTGCTAAGGCTGGATATATTATTCCATCCAATGCAGGACTTCGTGGCAATCTCAAAATGAATCTCCTTGAAGCTCTTCAAAAAATTCTAGCACCGTATCAAAACTTAATTGACACTAATACATCTAGCCCATATGTTTATGCATGGAAGGGTTTATTTAAGGGCGAACTTCAGAGAGGCACAGACCTAGGTAGCAATAGTGTATTTGCAGGATATCAAAATAAACTCTTATCAGGCACGATAGATGACCCATATGAAGAGCAAGAATATTACCAGCGCAATCAAGCCATAAAAGCTCTATATAATGAATACAAGAAAATAACAGACCAACTTGGTTATATTCCAGATTATCTAAAAGATTTTATGGATATGGGGGCACAAATGCTCAACAATGTTGACCTTGTTGCTAGACAAATGGCTGACAATTACGATAATTTGTCTGCTAGCGGCAAGAGCCTGTTGGATTCTCTCATATCTGGGGAAGAAGATTATGAAGCGGCGAACAAGATGCGTATTGCATATTTAGCCGAGAATTATAGTCCTGAGCGACTTAGATATATGAATCTAGTGCGGGCGGCTGGTTCTTCCAGAAATGCAATGCAATTGATGAATCAACGTACGGAGGAAGATAAAGCCCGTGATGAGGCAATGTATGGTGATTGGCTAAACGAGCTACGAGATAAGATAGATAAGGCTGGCGGAATTGTAACAGATGAGATTTATAAGTGGTATCTCAAAACAGCTGGTGGTGCATTGGGCGCTAAGGGAACTGGTGATGCTCAGCTATATACTGATGTATTCGCCGGTGGTGGTAAGTATTTATATAGCGACCAAGAAGAACTAGAGAAGCTTGGATATCATGGATTCTTAGGAAATTTTGGCAACATTAGCGAAGGCGGTTTGTCTGATGTAACTAAGAATCTTGTTAAGAGCAAAATCCTAACGTCTACTACAGAAACAAACATTGATAAGCAAAAAGAGCAGATAACCCAGAATAATATTAAGGGTATTAAAGATACCCTTGAGAAATATCAAGAGGGCTATGGCGCAACCCAGCACTGGATTGATGATGCAAGCAAATACATCACTGATACACTGAATAAAAATAATGAAGCTCTTCTGACGGCTGATGCAGAAACAAGAAAGTCTCTACTTGCTCAAAATGACGAGCTTATGGGTATCCGTGATTCGCTTAGTGGTGTTGAAGCTGATGAAGATGTTAACAAATTGCCCGGCTCAACAACTGCCTATAATGATTGGGAGTTCAAGATTGAGAACCCAACAGATGAAGAACTTGCCGCAAAAGCAGAACAACGCGCTCAAAAATTAGCAGACCAAATGGCGGCAAATTCAGCGGCATGGTGGAACGCTAGTTCCAAAGCAGAGCAAGACGCTTTACACAAAGCAAACGAGGAACTTGCTAAGAAAATCAATGATTTGACCGGTAGTAATTTGACATATGAAGGTCATACAGGCACATGGTCAAAGAACGCTTCTGGTACTCATAATTTCCGTGGCGGCTTATCCCTAGTTGGTGAGCGTGGCCCAGAGCTTAGAGTTCTTGGGCAAGGTGATAATGTTATCCCTGCTTATCAAACAGCAAATCTATGGAAATGGAGCGGCACAACGCCTGAGAGTATGCTTAAAACGCTTGAATTAAGAAAGGGTAATGGATGTAATTCTTATACCTTTAATGTATCTAAGCTAGAATTGCCAAATGTTAGCAATGCAAAAGAATTTGTGGCTGGACTAAAGAACTATGCTTTACAGTATAGTTATAGACGTTAAATTTTAATCAAACTAGGAGGGTGGGCAACTACCCTCCTATATATCTATATGGAGGAAAATATAGATTGGATAAGAAGGAAAAATCCCCAGAACAGGAACTAGTAGAATCTATCGGCTTAATGGTCGATAATGGCATGGCTAGCTCTACCAAGATATATTCTGGGATTGTAAAAAATAGCGATGGTAAAACAGCGCAAGTCACCATGAATGGACAAGACCAGAATGTAGCAGTGTGTCCATCTGATTTAGTCGTTGGTTCGATTGCTCGTGTATTTGTACCGGGTGGTAATATGTCCAATGCATTTATTTTAGGCTCTGTATCGGGTGGGGGTGATACCCCTACTCCTACTAAAAAGAATGATGGTGTAGCGGGGACATATGATGGAAGCGATAGTAGGTCAAAGACATTAACTTTTCCATTCGAGCCAAAATTTGTAGTTATAGTTGGAGTGGGTAAAAGATCGTTAATATTTGAAGAGATAGGATTTATGGTAAAAGGATGCCCTACCTCAAAAATAATTGATTCATCTACTTACAGCAAAGAGGTCGATGTTACTTGGGGTGAAAACTCTGTAACGTTTTCGAGTGCAAGCTATTATCTTAACAGTAGTAGCAATACATACTATTATTTTGCAATTTAACATAGAGGTGATATTATGACGGCAAATCAATATAAATCAATGGCTGAACTACGTAGGGCGTTGCAATTATTCGCGGCGACATTATACGACAAAGAAGAGACAGCTGTTGAAATTGCCAGCCTATATCCTGTATGGGCGGCAGATAAGCAATATAAAGCTAATGATATCGTACAATATGGCACAAACAGCGTAGGCGACCCACAGCTATATCTAGTGCTACAGGCGCACAAGTCACAATCTGACTGGCTACCTGATGCAACTGCAAGTCTATATAAAAAGATGGGTATTAGTGAAAGTGGCTATCCCATTTGGACACAACCGTTATGTGCTGTAGACGCTTATAATATTGGAGACATTGTAAGCTACAATGGTAAGCTATATAAATCCATTATCAATGCTAACGTATGGTCACCAGACGTATATCCAGCTGGATGGGAAGAATATACAGAATCAACTGGTGGTGGTGATTCGGGTGAAACAGGTGGTGGTGGCACAACAGAGCCAGAAACTCCACCAACTGAAACAATCCCAGATTTTGTACAGCCAACAGGCGCACATGACGCATATAAGAAGGGCGATAAAGTTAAGTTTGAGGGAAAAATCTATGAGAGCCTAATTGACGCGAATACATACAGCCCATCTGCTTATCCTGCTGGTTGGAAGGAAGTAACAGAATAAAATTTAATAAATAAGAGGTGATATAATGGCACTAACAACTCCTATTTTATATACTCAAGTGGCATTTGATGCCTCTAATGCGCAAACATTCAGATTTAATGTAATAGGCGGCGACCAAGTAACAGGTTCAACTATTGTCATTAAAGATAATGCGACTCTATCTCAGATTTATACGACTACGGTAACAAGCTATGCTTATAGCATCACTGTGCCAGCTGGTTCATTGACAAATGGCAAGTATTATCAGGCATATATTACGACGCATAACGCAGCCGGTGAAACATCTGAGCCGTCCAATATCATTCAATTCTATTGTTATACAAGTCCATCATTTGCATTTAGTAATTTGCCAAGTACACACATTCTGAATAATGCGTCTTATATATTTAGTGTTACATACAATCAAGAGCAGAAAGAGCCATTGAACGCATATAGATTTGACCTATATGATAATACTGGCATTTTACTGTCTACATCCAGCACGAAATATACGAGTACAACATCTGTACCAATTACAGTATCTTGGGCATTTAGTGGCTTTGAAGATAAGACGATATATAAGATTCAATGTACAGGCACAACCTCAGAAGGCACACTTGTTGATACTGGGCTAATTACCATTACCATTCAATATTCAGGCGTTCGTAACTATAGCAATTTATATCTTACGAACAATTGTAATGATGGCAATATAACGATTGAATCGAACGTGTTGGCGATTGATGGTGAGGCGAATCCGGCCAATCCGACATATATTGATGGTAAAGAAATCGACCTTAGAGCAGATGGCTCATATGTCAAATGGCAGCAAGGATATCAATTACCAAACGATTATACAATGAGGATATGGGGACGCGCTTTCAATGCGAATACAGAAGTAAGCGGAGACTCAAATAATCTACTTGAGTTAATGAATGCAAATGGCGATATTGTGTACGTATCATATTGGGAAGACGCTACAAATGCATGGTATGAGATGAAAGTAAAAGATATTGGCTCAACATGGGCATATGTAATTAAATCCACAACAATTCCAAAACCAACTGATAATGATTATATATTCATGTGGTTAAGATGCGATGGCGGGCTATATGATCTAAAGATTGAAAATCTTGGAGCAAATTGGAATGAGGAGGCGGCTGGCACATGATTGGATTACTAGGATATAATTTTTGTTTAGATGGTAATTGTGTCGACCCTATGCCAACTTCTGTAAACAAGATTACGTCAACCACAGTGAAAAATGGAATATTTTCTCATATGAATGCAAGCTCGGATGTGAACGGGGAGTATAACAATACTGTTCCAACATCATGGGATTTCAATACTATTATGGATTGTAATTTCAACGATAACATTGGAGCTGGTAACTTAGGTGAAATCACTAAAAATATCACATCGGTTCGTATCAAGCGGCGCGAAAAAGGCACATTCGATTGGATTACTATAAAAGAAATCCAAATCAATAAGATTGAAGATTTTTCATTTATCTTTACGGATAATATAGCGTCCAATTATACACAATATGAGTATGCATATGTACCAGTTATTCAGCAAACAGAAGGCGCATATACAGTAGATGAAATTTATTCCAAATTCAATGGCGTATTCTTATGCGACCTCGATACTATATATAAATTCTATGCGGACATTGAATATGGCGCAACAAATAGAGTACAGAAAATTGGTACATACGAGCCGTTTGGTAGAAAGTATCCTGTTATGATAAGTAACGGGCTTCTTGATTATGACCAAGGTACGGTAAGCGCTTTAATTCTTCCAAAGAATTTTACTGAAACAAATGTAATTGATAGACAAGCTGTTACTAAAGAACGTAATGCGTTGTTTAAGTGGCTAACCAATAAAAAGCCAAAAATGCTGAAGGACTGGAATGGTGGCGAGTGGGTTGTTTGTATTGTTGGTAATCCACAGACAGACTATGAATCTAACTATGGTATGGGCATTCAGCGCATGACAGCAGACTGGACGCAAACGGGCGACCCCAAAGAAAAGGCTGACTTGTATGCAAATGGGCTAATCCCACGGGAGGATTAACACATGATTAACATAACTGCTGAAGATTATAATGTCCTCAAACAGCAATATATAAAAAAATACATGAAGCTTGAGCTGCTTGATTTTCAATATAATGTGGTAGATGAGCTAAGCGGCAATATGATTAGCTGTAGCATCAATGTTGATTCAACCAGTGACTTGCGGCGTTCATGTGATTTAACATTTGTTGTCACTAGTAGCACGTTTGATATTAAATCAGGGCAGAAATTATGGCTAGATAAATTTGTTCGTCCGTATGTTGGCTATGAGAATATGCGAACCGGAAAAATCCAGTGGTATAATCAAGGTATATATCTAGTCAACAATCCACAATGGTCATATGATGCGGCAACAAATGAAATTTCTATGCAGGCTCTTGATTTAATGAGCAAGCTAACCGGTCTGCGCAATGGTAATCTTGAGGGTATTCCCACTAAAATAGCTAAAGATGAAAATGTGCGCGAGGCTATCATCAGAACCATTGAATTGGGCGGCTTTACTAAGTATGTGTGCGAAGAATGCAAAACAAACGATGGCACAATCACACCTGTTCCATATGATATTGAAATTGATGTAGGCGGCACGATATATGATATTTTATCTCAGTTGCGCGATATTATGCCCAATTATCAAATTTATTTTGATGTAGATGGGGTGTTTCATTATGAGCCGATTCCGCTTGCTAAGGATGACCCAGTTGTGATAGATGATGATTTATGGCCGTATTTGCTTGTATCAGAAAATATTAACACTGACTTTGAGAGCGTCAAAAATTATGTAGAGGTATACGGGCATACTTGGGATGTTAGCTATTATAGCTCATCGGAAGATACCACAGTAGACAGCAACACTATTACGCCGAAATTTGCCGATTTGAAGGAATTAGCAAATGATACAGCTGTTGGCATTACGTTGCCAACGGCAATATCTGGTACGCAACCAGTTTTGATAAATTTCTTAGGTACATTCATGGTGCTAGATATTGATAATAAAAATATAACCGAATTAGCCGCTGACACAGAGTATATTTTTCAATATGTGGCACCAAAAGACGGCAGTGGCAATTTCTGGCGTTTTATGGGGCATCAACAAGCACAAGCTATATCGTATGATAACAATCCATCTAGTCCATTCTATGTAGGCAACCCGATTGGCTCTAGCTCAATAGGTAGAATCCGCATCGTTCTATATGGCGGAGAATATGATAATATCTATTCAGATGATTTAGCCAAGCAAAGAGCAGATTTTGAGATATATCAGCGTTCGCGGCTTAACGATAGCATTGCAATTGAATCTATTCCAATTCCGTGGATTGATGTAAATATTGTCATATCACATAGATTTGGGCAAAAGACAGAACAATCAAAATATATAATCAAATCATTTAACATTGATTATTCAACAGGGGGTACTATGAGTATTAACGCTATTACATGGTATCCATATTATCCAGATTAAAATAGGGAGGTGCTTTAATGGCAACAAAATACCCTAACGAAATTCAGACATTTCCGACAATGCAAGATATTACGACCGAAGACGCAGTAGCCGTCATTGCATATCAGAAAGCAATGCAAGATGGCGATATCAATGCGGCGCAGGTAGCATTGTCTGGAATATCTAATTACAACACAAAAATAATTACAGCAGACCTTATCAATACAATTCTTGATACATGCACAGAGGTGCAAAAATATTATACGGCTCGTTATAGCCCCGCATATATTGTATCTTCCACTCAGCCAACAACACAGCAACCTACAGATTTTTGGTTTGAGGTGACGGCATGAAATACCAAGACATTCATCTTGAAGATAAACCTCTATGGGCACAATTCCAGACAGAATGGGCAAATGGGAATTATGCGGCGGCTATTGCACTATTAAAAAATGCGGCTTTAACCAATAAGCAATTAAACGCCGCTGTTATCAACGATATCACAACTGTAATTACTACACTAGAGAATCAAAAAGATGATTCGTTCAAGACTGATAAAATCAAGGTTGCGACAGAGCCTCCAAATAGCATGTCTGTTGGAGAGATATATTTCAAGATGCTTGGTGCAATCAGCGATTACAACATGCCTAATTCGTATTATATTGACCCAACGGAAAAGACGGCAACAGGCTATGATGCAGTCAAATTAAAGGCACTAGCAGATAAAACATATCTCACTAATAATACAGCTCAATTATTTGGAGAAATTTGGCCCAATCTAAATGTAGATAAGGCTCTATTTGATTTAGAGACGATGCTACTGAATATAAGTCAAGCTTGATAGGAGATGATAGAGATTGGCAAATAAAAAGGAAACATTGCATCAAAAAACAAGTAGCGGCGCATATGATACATTATATGTAAATACGACCGCTACACGCACCTTTGTCAGCTCTAGCATCAATACTAAGCTAGGATTGACAAATGGCAATATTGACCAAGCTATAGCACGAGTTGTAAGTGATTTGAAAAATACAGGCTTGATTCATATTCGTGTGACAGATAATAGTGGCGTTCCGATAGTAGGAGCTGTTATTACAGGGTTAGAGAATACGGTTACAACTGGTGAAAATGGCGAGGTGTTTGGGCGAATTGGAACAGCCACATCAATGACTGTAACGCCGCCATACGCTGATTTCATACCAAAAACAGTATCACTCAGCACTTATGTATCATCTTTCAGTATTTTCATTGTGAGACTTGATAAGATTGCAGATGGTACAATAAATAGGTATAGTAGCTCTACTACTCTAAGATTTTCAAATAATGTTGCATCGGTTGACGTTTGTTGCGTAGCAGGCGGCGGCGCTGGAGGCGGATATACAGCATATAGCCAAAATGGTGGTGGTGGCGGTGGAGCTATTGTCAATTCTTATAATATTGCTGTCACTCCTGATACTGATTATCCGCTAATTGTTGGCTCTGGTGGCTTATATGAAAGAAGCGCTGGAACTGGTGGCGGTGGTTCAGCTTCTGCGGCAGATGGCGGTGAAACGTCATTTATGGGAGTAGTTGCGGCTGGCGGCAAAGGCGGTCAAGCTACTGCTGGCGGCGCAGCTGGGGCTGAAGGATGTGGTAACGGCGGCCATGTTGCAAATGGTGAGGCAAGTACCATTGGAGAATTTGATGACCCTAGTATAGTGCCATTACGATATTCAGGTGGCGGCGGTGGTGGTTATTCAAGCAACGCCAACTTCAATCCTCCACAAGAAATCCCATATTACGCTGGTGGTGAACCAAATGGCGCAGATGGAGCGGCAGTGAGATATATAATGGGCAGAGAAGAAACTAGAGCTGCTGGTATTGCCGGTATAGGCGGTGGTGGCGGCGGTATGGCTGCTAGTCCGGCTAGTTCGTCCACTAGCACTAGAACAATAATTGATGGCTCATCTGGCGGTAACGGCATAGTTGCAGTTCGCATTCATTTTAAGTAAAGGAGGGCTGATGAATATTGGCAGATAAAAATATTACGATTCGACAATTAAATAACGACGAAAATTATGATAAACTATATCCTACGACCATAGCTGAGCAATTAAAGCTCAGTGCTAATACATCAGCTCTATTTGGTACATCTGTCAAAGATGCTGATGCGGCAATGGGTGTAATATGCAACCAACTTGCAGATTTGAAATTTGTAACAATTAAAGTTGTAGACCGAACGGGAGAAGGATTATCTGGAGTTCCTATTCAGGGGCTTGCTGGCACACCAAAGACGGGCAACGACGGTACGGTTCGAGGCGTATGGATTAGTGACCCTGTTACAGCTGTATCACCTTACGTTGATTTAGCAAGTATATCTGATAATGCAGAATCATATGCTGGCACATTCAATGTGTTAACGCTTACATTGCCTTCCATCGCTAATAATACAGCTATTGATTATACCTCATCCACCACAGTCAGATTCAGTCGAAACGTAAAAAATGTAGACGTATGCTGTGTCGGTGGTGGCGGTGGTGGTGTTATACCATCTGACTCTACAGGCTCTCTTGGTGGAGGCGCAGGTACTGGTGGTGGAGGCGGTGGTATTGTAAACGCCATTGGCTATTATCCTCCAATTAACACCGATGTCCCAATTATAGTTGGCACTGGCGGTGCAATCGAAACAGGCTGGTATTATATTAAAAATAGTGGCGTTCGTGCTGGCAATTCTAGCTTTGGTGATATTGTCGCATATGGCGGTACTAGTGGATATTATACAGAAGAAGGAACAGGCAGATTTGTATATCATGGCGGTGTTGAGGGCAGTTCCGGTTCTGGTAATGGTGGTGGATATAGCTCTACTGTTGTTACGTCAGAGGATGGCAATGGCAAAGCAAACACCACTCTATCAAAATTCAACGAAGGCACAATATTCTATTCCGGTGGTGGCGGCATAGGATATTACAATCCTGTTCAAGACGCATATGGACAAGAATATTATCAGAGTTTTTCAGGCGGAAAGCCAAATGGTGCAAATGGCGGCGAAGTCCGCAAAAGATCAAGCACTGGTTATGACATAACAGACGCAAACACAGCTGGTATAGGTGGTGGCGGTGGTGGCGGTTATTATCAGAGTGCCACAGATTATGCAAACGCATCCGCTGGTGGTCGAGGATTAGTATCCGTCCGTATTCACTTATATTGATAATGAGGTAATATAATATGAAATATTGTATTGTAGAAAATGGTATTGTAACAAATATCATCTTGTGTGATGATGAAGAATCAGCAAAGAAATTAGGGGCAGTAGCATATTACGATGGGGCAAAAATTGGTTCAAAATATGACCCATATAATTATTATGCCCTACAGGAATTACGGCAGAAGGTGGCCGACCAAGAGGAATTGATTGGGCTACTAACTGGCACAGTATAAAAAATAGATTAGGAGGAATAATAAATGAGCGCAGAACAGATTATCAACGTTATCGTAGCAGTATTGGCAGGATTAGCAACTTGTATTCCACTAGTGCTAAAGCTAGTACAGTATGTTAAAAAGGCGACCCAAGAAAAGAATTGGGCTGGTCTACTTGACCTAGTTATGCAGCTAATGGAACAGGCGGAAAAGAAATTTGCAGATGGTGCGACCCGTAAAGAATGGGTTATGGCTATGGTTCAGACAAGCGCAGAATATGTGCAGTATCCAATGGATGTTCAGGCTCTTAGTGATATGATTGACCAACTGACCAATCTAACTAAGAATGTCAACGTAAAGAAGGAGACTAAGTAATATGGCTGTTTATATCGGTCAAGCCAGCATTGATGAACATGGTGGTATTCATGGCGGTCAAGCTGGCAATCAATCCGGTCGTGAGCTGAATCGGTCTAACTGGTATAATGGTGGCTGGACATTGTTGATTCGAGCCAAAGACCCAAAGACGGCTGAAAAGATGGCTAAAGCGTGTGAGGCTGGTGTAGCCAATATTTTTATTGGCTATGACCAATGGCAAAGAAACACGCTTAGAGCCGAAGCAAAGAAAGTCGCATGGAATCTAGCTGCAATCAAGACCCCCTCTGAAACAGACTGTAGCGCATTTATGGCGGTTTGTGCTGAAGCAGCTGGTGTCAATATGGATGTGGCATATACACAAGGTAATGCTCCTGCTACATTCCAGATGCGGCAACAGTGGGGCAAAACGGGCAAATTTGAGATGATTACAGACAAGAAATATTTAACATCTGCTGATTATCTCAAGCGCGGTGACGTGCTAGTCAATGAATCTAGGCATACCGTAATGGTTCTTAACGATGGGCTTAAAGCTGAACAGATTGACGAGAAACATGAGGCAAATAAGGTAAAAGTCAAGGCCCGCTTCGGATTTGATGATAAGACAATTGAGTTCTTAGATGGCTACAAATGGAATAAGGCGCTAATGGAGAAATTAGCGACTAAGCCATGATGCGGCTTAGTTATAAGCGAAGATGGAGTAAAGGGCAGATGAGCAAAACAATCGTTCTATACTGCATTAGGGCTATCACCCTAATTGCAGTATGGGCGGTTGCCCTCAAAACATATGCTGTGTTCAAATGGGGCGCAACTGATATTAGCGATGTGCTGATATTTGCGGCTACAGCATTTGGGGGTGAATTGCTCTTACTAGCCTTTAAGCGCGTCTTTGCTAAAAAGAATGAGGATGTAGATATATGAAGATATTGGCAAAAGATGGTAAAGTAATTAAGGTTGATGGTAGTGCAATAGTGCCTCCTCAAGCACAGTCTCAGGCGAAAACAGTTAATTTATCAATGGCATCAGGCAACCAAGTAATCACACCTGATGATGGATATGCATTGAGCAAGGTGACAGTTACAAAGCCAGATACGTTAATTCCTGATAATATCAAGAAAGATGTAAACATTGGCGGCGTAGTTGGCTCAATGTCTGGCGGAAGC